>Ga0334895_1001376_pt1 | contig 24902 bp, 26 predicted proteins | sample GraSluR3_MG_7_FD_207229 | JGI IMG/M metagenome (GOLD analysis project Ga0334895, IMG submission 207229) | Sludge microbial communities from methane-producing bioreactor in Wageningen University, Netherlands - Granular Sludge_31_05-R3 | ecosystem: Engineered > Bioreactor > Anaerobic >... | reverse complement strand
CTTGCATAGCCTGGATCCAAAGCAGGGCCTGTCGGTACAAGTGCACCACTGCGCCGACATAGCCCACCGACTTCATTCTGCCCTCGATTTTCAACGAATCCACCCCGGCCTGGACAAGTACCGGCAAGTGCCGCAGCAGGCAAAGATCGCGGGAGTTGAAGATATATGTGCCGCGCTCGTCCTCAACCACGGGAAAGTACTGACCCGGCCGTTTTTCCTCCACCAGGGCATAGGAGTAGCGGCAGGGTTGGGCACAGTCGCCCTGGTTAGCATCTCGGCCGGTGAAATAACTGCTCAATAGGCAGCGGCCCGAGTAGGAGATGCACAGTGCACCATGGACAAAAACCTCCAACTCGCAGTCCACCGCAGCCCGAATCGCCTCGACTTCCTGCAAGCTCAGCTCCCTGGCCAAGTTCAGTCTACGCAGTCCCTGCTCCTCCCAGAAACGGGCATGTTCTAGGTTGGTTACATTGGCTTGGGTGGAGAGATGCAAGGGCATGGCAGGAACATGCTGTTTTGCCAGGCGGATTACGCCGGGGTCGGCAACGATGCAGGCATCCACCCCGGCGTCGGCAAGAAAGGCAAGCGAGTTGGCCAATTCATCCAGATCGTTATTATGGGCAAAGATATTGAGCGCCGCATACACCTTTACCCCGTGAGTGTGGGCATAATCTACCCCTTGACGCAGCTCGTGTTCGCTGAAATTGGCGGCTCTGGCGCGCAGGCTATGCTGCTTGCCAGCCAGGTAAACGGCATCTGCACCGTAATGCACGGCCACCCGCAGTTTTTCCAGGCTACCTGCCGGGGCCAACAGCTCGGGCAAGGTAAGGGATGGCTGCGGGAAAGATTGCACCATGGCTGCAAAAACTCCGTCAGGTTGCCAGAACTTCCTGGCCAGTACGCACAACCGTGGCCAGGAACTCGTCGATATCAGCCTTGCCCACCTGGGTGTTGGTGATGAGCAGGCGCAGCGCCAGCTGACCATTGACAAAACCGGTACCAACCAGGTAGCGACCTTGCTGCTGCATCTTCTCTCGGATGCGCGTGTTCAGGAGGGCAGGATCTATATTCTGCGGCGCGCGATGGCGAAAGCAGACGTTAAAGGATTCCCTGGGTGCGACCATCTCCAGCTCTACCTGCTGTTTGATTTGGGCTTCGGCATACTCGCACAGGGCCAGGTAGCCTTCCACCCGGCGTGCCAGGCCTTCCTGACCGTAAAACTTCCAATCCAGGAACCATTTCAAACTGTCCACCCGGCGGCCACACTGCAAAGAAAGGGTACCCAGGTCGCGTATCTCACCCTCGCTCCCCTCACGGAAAATATAGCTCTCATCTCCGGCGCTCAGCGCCCTGCGTAATACCGAACTGTTCCCCCGCATGAGCAGGACATTGCACATTAAAGCCGTTCCCGGCATCTTGTGGAAATCCATGGTAAAGGAGTCGGCCTGTTCCAGCAGGGGGAGATAGCGCGTCCGCAAGGTTTCACTGAAGATCACCGGCCCACCCCAGGCACCATCCACATGCAGCCAGAAGGGGAAACGCGTGCGCAGCTGGAGCAGGGGTTGCAGGCGGTCAAAGCCGCCTCGTACCGTGCTGCCGGCTGTAGCGGTTACAAAAAAAGGCTGCCCACCCGCTTGGACGATGCGCTGGAGTGTATCCTCCAGTGCCTGTGTATCCATGCAGCCGTGGCCATCAGCAGGGACCTTGATGAGATGATCACTGCCCAGGCCGAGGATGTTGGCCGCCCTATCCAAGGAATAGTGCGCCTCTTCATTGACAAAGGCAAACAGCTCTTTTTGTCCAAACAAACCCTGCTGTTTCACTGTCTGGGCATGGTGATTGCGCGCTGCCAGCATGGCAATCATGTTGGCGTTGCTGGAACCGGTGGTCATCTGGCCAACACCCTGTGCAAAACCCACCAGATTGAGCATGGTTTTGATCATATATTTCTCCATCAGGGTGGAGACCGGCGCAGTTTCAAAGGTACAGGCCGAGGTGTTGGTAAGGGCGCTCACCATTTCCCCGATGATGGAGGGTAAATTTGCCCCAGCCCACATGCGGTTCAGATAGCCGGGATGCCCGGTCTTGACCGCATAGCGCAGGTAGGTCTCCACCCAATGAAACAGCTCTTCCCAATCGCCAGGGGCTTGTTTCCTTGTCAGGTCGAGCCGCTGTTGCAGTTCGCCAGGCTCCAGATAGGCAACATAGGCGCCCTGGCTTTGTTCATGCCGGTATTGACTGGCCAGTTGCGCCAGGCGCGAAAATATCTGTTCCGGCTCCATGGGTTGTATCTACTCCTGTATGTTGTTCCCGGCTTTCTGGTTTTCAGAGAGGCACGGGCAGAAGAGGCATAAAAGGTATAGTCGGCGGGGTCGCTGGGTGGCACAGGGTGCGAGAAGAATCTCACACCATCCGTTCCTGTGACCAGTCGTTGTGCTCAAATTCCGTGTGATCCGGCTTGGGCGGCTTGATTTCTTCCATACGCTGGCGCAGCCAGACAGCCACCTTATCGAATTCGGCAGCAAATTCCCGCAGAGCCTTACCCCGATGGCTCACGCTGCTCTTCTGCGCCAGGGATACCTCTGCAAAGGTCTTGCCGAAATCAGGATAATAGAAGACCGGATCATAGCCAAAGCCTGATTCGCCTCTCTTTTCCTCAAGGATTTCGCCAGCGCAGCTGGCCTCCCAGGTCAGGGCCGGACCGCTGGGAACCGCCAGGGAGAGTACGCAGGTAAAATGGGCTGCCCGGTTTGTCTGGCCAGTCATTTCCTTTAACAACTTGGCGCAGTTGTCTGCATCGCTGGCCTGTTCCCCGGCATAACGGGCCGAGTGTACCCCGGGGCGGCCATCCAGCACATCCACGCACAGACCGGAATCATCGGCCAAACAGGGTAGGCCTAGGACCTTGGCATAGTGCAGGGCCTTTTTATAGGCGTTTTCATCAAAGGTGGCACCATCTTCCACAGCCTCGGGCATGGGGCCAAAATCGGCCAGTGATTTGACCTGAACAGTATATTCCTGCAACAGTTCACGGATTTCCCGAATTTTGTTGGCGTTTTGCGTGGCCAGCACAATAACGGTTTGCATAGCCTGTTCCTCTTGGTGTGTTTTGTGTGGTGTGGGATGCACGTGGGTGTGCAATACGACTATCACTTGTGGGCTGTGACTTTTTCCATCGGTTTTTTGCGCGACTTGCGCAGGGATTTGTCATAGCGTTCCTGCTCGCTGTAGATGCAACCGCAATACGCTTGGCGGTATAATCCCATGCCAATTGAAGCGTCAATACCCTCCTGCCAGCCCAGGCGGAAATCTTCATAGTACCAGCCCACCTGGTATTGGGCTGCCCACCAGGTGGCCCGCTCGCAGATAAGCTCGTGACTCTGGTATTTGGAATAAAGCAGGGTGGTTGTAAAGGCGTCAAAACCTTTGGCCTTGGCCTGTGCCGCAATGTGCTGCAGGCGCATGTCGTAGCAGTGGCGGCAACGGTTATCCGTTGCAAAAACCACCTGGTGTAGGTATTCACGCAGGCCGTAGCGTTCATCCACCTGCAAGGGCCAGCCAGCCTGCCTGCTCAAGCTGACAGCTGTTTCCAGGCGGCGGCGGAACTCTTGATAGGGATGGATGTTGGGATTATGGAAAAAGCCCGTTACTTCATGCCCGGCTGTAAGCAGGCGCTGCATGGGGTATATTGCACAGGGTCCGCAGCAGACATGCACGAGAATCCGCATTATTTTACCTTGAAACTCCTGGGGTTGATGCCATAGTTGTGGATCTTGTAGTTGATGATGCGCAGACTGGTTGCCAAGGTTTTGGCAGCCTTGGTCTGGTTGCCGTTGTTTTTCTTCAGTGCCTCCACAATAAGTTCCCGCTCAAAATTTTCCACTGCCACTGCCAGAGAAAGCGGCCGGCTTGAAGGAATACTGTCCCGACTCTGCAGGGTAGGCGGCAAGTGGGTGGAATTAACTGTTTGCCCATCGCAGATCAGCACCGCCCGTTCCATGCAGTTCTGCAGCTCACGTACGTTGCCCGGCCAATGGTACTGCACCAACAGATCAATGGCTGGGGTGGAAATACGGCGGATATCTTTGTGGTTTTCCCGGGTATATTTTTCCAGAAAGTATTCGGCTAACAGCAAAATATCGGTGCGCCGTTCCCTAAGCGGCGGCAAGTAGACCGGAAAGACATTGAGACGGTAGTAGAGATCCTCACGGAACTTTTCCTGCTCCACTGCCTGCTCCAGATTGCGGTTGGTGGCAGCCACCAGGCGCAGGTCGGTCTGGATGGTTTTTGTCGAGCCCAGGCGCTGAAAGGTGCGCTCCTGAATGACATTTAAAAGTTTCACCTGCACAGCCGGGCTGATTTCACCGATCTCGTCCAAAAAGAGGGTGCCACCCTGGGCCAGTTCGAAACGTCCCTTTTTGGTTTCCACTGCTCCGGTAAAGGCTCCTTTTTCGTGACCGAACAGTTCGCTCTCCAAAAGGGTTTCCGGCAGGGCCGAACAGTTGACCACCACAAAAGGCCCGCTGGCCCGACTGGAGTTGTGGTGCAGAATCTTGGCCACCATGGTCTTACCGGTGCCGGATTCGCCCCGGAGCAGCACGGTAGCATTGGCATCGGCAACCCGATGCACCATATCAAAAACCTCCTGCATGCGCGAGGAGTTCCCGATAATTTTTTCTATGCGGTTTTTGGCGCTCAACTCCCGCCGCAGTTGGGTATTCTCCAGGCGTAGGGCCTCTTTCTCCTCATTCACTCGTAAAATGCGCTGCACGCTCTCACTGAGCAGCCCGCTGACCACGGTGAGAAAGCGCAAGTCTTGCTCCGAGGCAGGGCCGAATTCTCCAGGATACACTCGGTCTATGGATAGGGCACCAATGGCCTGCTGCCCGGCCACAATGGGTACACAGAGAAAGGAGCTGCGTTTTTTGTGTTCATCACCGCGGGTGCGGGTGCGGTTCAAAAACAGAGGCTCATCACCGATTTGCGGTACCACCACAGGTTTTCCCGTGGCCACCACCCTGCCGGTGATACCTTCTCCCAGACTGTAGCGACCGCGCCGTTTGGCCTCGGCACTAATCCCATAGGCCACCTCGATCTCCAGCATGCCTGTGGATGGGTTGACAATGGACACTGTACCATTTTCCATGTTTTTGCGCTCAGCCAGGGTACGCACGACTTTTTCCAAGCATTCCCGCAGGCTTGCGGCTGAAGCCAAATGCCTCGTTATTTCGTACAGGCAGGTCAGATTACGGAACTCCTGCTCCTGCATGCAGGCGGTGGGACCTGTTATTTTATTCATAACTCACCTTAACTTCTCTCAGAACAACCCTCTTTATTGACACTGTTTTCATGAAATGGTAAGAACATCCCAGCATGGAGGGATGGCCGAGTGGTTGAAGGCGGCGGTCTTGAAAACCGTTGTGCGCAAGTACCGTGGGTTCGAATCCTACTCCCTCCGCCATGCAAACAGACAACGTTTCGGAGAGATGACCGAGTTGGCCGATGGTGCTCGCCTGCTAAGCGAGTGTGGGGGTTATACTCCACCGAGGGTTCGAATCCCTCTCTCTCCGCCATTTTTTTCCAGCTGATGATTCTGGAAAGCAGAGCCTGCCGCCTGTTAGGGCGGGCAGGCTCTTTGCTTTTCTGGCAGGAGAACAGGTAAGGTGTGGCTATTGCCATTGTTGTCCCCAAATCGAAACAGCGGAACAAGTGCATGTTGCGCTATCCCACATTAGGATAGCGTATGCCTGTGCTTGGTCGGCTACCATACTCGGAAAGCGGAAAAAATCTACAAAAATGTTAGAAACAAAAGGTGCACACGATACGGACGCAGGGCATTGCGCACTGCACGGGTTGGATTGCCCGTGCAGTCGGTTGCTGACTTGTTTTTTCACCGTTCTTTCAGTACAGTAAGAGAGTTTGTTCGCCAGGCTCTAGTTGCACCCTCGGAGGCATGAAGTGCTATGCGTTCCTACCTGATCGATGAAATTTCTTTTCTTGAACGCGATAATCTGGACAGCTACCTGAAGCGGAATTTGCAGGCAGGCGCCTTGGAAGGTGTTTTTTTTCTGACCATTCCTCCGGAGTTACACGGTCCTGATCAAGAAACACACCGCGACTGCGCACCCTTTTACTGCGCCTTTGTTTTGGGCAAGGATTCCCTGCGCTGTGAGCTGCTCATCCGCAGTAGTCACAACCTGCATTGCAGCTGCATTGCTCCGGCCACCCACGAGCAGCGCCAGTTTATCTTCGACTTTGTTGACCACATGTTGCACGAGGAAATGATTCGTGCATGAGTATCACAAACCAGCCTGCAGGCAAGCGGACGCGTGGTTGTGCCCGGGTGTGGCCAATACTGCGGCCAATACCTGTGTACTCGCCTCCTGCCAGCAACCTGATTTCTGATCCATTTCACCATGGAGAACATACATGCTCATTGATCTTTTGCGTGCCCGTCGCAGCATCCGCCGCTTCACACCGCAGGCAGTGGAGGATGAAAAAATAGATACCTTGCTCCGGGCCGCCCTGCTCTCGCCCTCTTCCAAGGCGACCTCGCCTTGGTATTTTGTGGTGGTGCGCGATGCCCAGTGCATAGCGCAGTTGGCCAAAGCCAAGCCGCATGGGGCCACTTTCTTGCAAAACGCACCACTTGCCATCGCTGTTTGTGCTGATCCCGACAAAAGCGATGTGTGGGTGGAAGACTGTTCCATTGCCACCTTGCTGCTGCACCTGCAGGCAGTGGAATTAGGACTGGGTAGCTGCTGGGTGCAACTGCGCCTGCGTCCACACAGCGAGGGACAAAACGCTTCCGAGTACGTGGCGCAACTGTTGGCCTTGCCCGAAAACATGCAGGTACTGGCCCTGGTGGGTATCGGCTACCCGGCTGAAAGTAAGAAGGGTCATGAGGATGCCGATCTCCTGTTCTCGCAGGTGAGCCAGGAACGTTTTGGCCAGCCGTGGCATTCGTAATATGTCGCAACAAGGTGCAATAAGAAGCAGCCAGAGGAGCCGGGCAGCATGGAGCAGGAAAAAAGAACAGGTAACTGGTATCCTGAAAATCTTGCCCGCATCCAGGAGGCACTCACGCGGTTGCCTGCTGCGGGCAATCATTCTGGGTCTACGCCACCGCCTTTTGCTGTATTTGATTTTGATAATACCTGCATATTCCGCGACATTGGCCAGGCCGTGTTTCGCATGCAGCTCCTGGAGCTGTACTATCGCATCAATCCGCAGACCCTGGCAACCTTGATTCCGGAAAAGGCGCAGGACCTCGCGGGCAGGCCATGGAAGCTACTGCGCAGTACCATCTTGCAGCACTACCAGGAGCTGTGGCCGCTCATCCAGGCGGAGAAAAAAGAAGAGGCACAAGCACATCCCGCTTATCCGGGTTTTGTTACCCTGTTTTACTGGTATGTAGTCAACGCCCGCAGCGCTCCTGAATTGGGGCCACGCTATGTGTTGACACTGCTGGCCAAGATTCAGGCAGGTTTCACCCTGACCGAGTTGCAAGCCTTTTGCACCAGGGTACTTGATGCGGCCCAGCAGGAGCCTTTGGCAGTGTTCACCCTGCAGGCTGAGTTTCCAGCCCCCTTGGGCAGCATAAGCGCCAGATATCCAACCGGTTTGCAACCTTTTGCGGAAATGCAGGAACTGATGAAGCTTTTTCTGCACCACGGCCTGCGTTGCTATGTGGTTTCGGCCAGCAGCGAGTGGTTGGTGCAAACCGTGGCACCACGACTTGGCTTTCCACTTGCACAAGACAACATCTTTGGCGTACGCACGACCATGGCGGATGGTGGGTTGGTGCTGCCCCAGGAAGAAACGAACTATCCTCTCACGTATCGGGAGGGGAAAAATGCGATCATCGATCGCTTTATCGGTGGCACCCCCTGGTTTGTGGCTGGAGATGCGGATACAGATTACGATATGCTTACCCGGCCGGGGGTTTGCCTGCGCCTGCTCATCAACCGCAATCTCTCCGGATTGATCGGCAAACTCTACCAGCGCCCGGATATCCTTTTGCAGGGTATTGATCAGCGCAACGGCTGCTTCCGCCCATCCCGAGAAAGCGTCGCATAACACGGACTGTATCTATTTTTAATAGACCTGTTCTTCCGGGTGGCGCGGTGAGCTACACGAAGATGTATCAGGGTGATATATTTGGGTGTATCACGGCAAGTGTCAATAAATCAGTAGCTTGGTTCACTCCTTCTTATCGGTTTGCTCTTTTTTCTTCATCTCCCTGGCAAAATCGAGCATGCGTTGAATGGGCACGCGTGCCTTGGCTGCCAGCTGCGAAGGCACCAGAATTTCGTTGGTGCCGCTCTCCAGCACTTCCGCCACTTTCTCCAAGCTATTCATGGCCATCCAGGCACAGCGGGCGCAGCTTTCGCAGGTGGCACCCTCACCTGCAGTGGGAGCTACAAAAAGTGTTTTTTCCGGAGCCACCTGCTTCATCTTGTTAAAAATACCCGGTTCCGTGGCCACAATAAATTCTGGATTGGGCAAATCGCGCACTGCCTGAATCAGGGCCGTGGTCGAGCCGACCACATCCGCCAAATCCACGACGGTCTGCGGCGATTCCGGGTGTACCAGCACCGCTGCCCGGGGGTGCCGCTGCATCATCTGTTCCAGGGCCTCGGCTCTAAACTCTTCATGCACTACGCAGGATCCAGGCCAAAGCAGCATCTCCACTCCAGTCATGCGTTGCACATAACGGCCCAGATGCTGGTCTGGTCCCCAGAGAATCTTTTCACCGCGTTCAGCCAGGTGGCGGATAATGGGCAGGGCGATGCCCGAGGTGACCACCCAGTCGGAACGCGCCTTCACCTCGGCGCTGGTGTTGGCGTATACCACCACGGTGTGGTCTGGATGCTCGTCGCAAAAACGGGAGAACAGATCGATCGGACAACCCTCGTCCAAGGAACAGGTTGCAGCAAGATCTGGCATTAGGACCCGTTTCTCATTGTTCAGAATTTTTGAGGTCTCCCCCATGAAACGTACGCCCGCCACCACTAAAGTGGAGGCTGGATGTTCGGTGCCGAAACGGGCCATCTCCAGGGAGTCGGCCACGCAACCGCCTGTTTCTTCGGCCAGGTCTTGCAGATCGCCATCAGTGTAGTAATGGGCGACAAGAACTGCGTTCTGCTCCTGCAACAAGCGGCGGATACGTTCCTTTAAGCGGTTTGTTTCCTGGGGGCTTCGGGTGTGGCTAGGTGGCAGGGGGGGCACAGTAAAAGTCGGGAGACGAATGGAGGCAAGCTGTCCGGAAAAGGTCGTTGTCATGGTGCTGTTTCTTCCTTCAAGATGTATCAAAAATATATTCCAGCTCATTCCTGCACGCAGTTGGCTGGGGACATGCAAGCCGATCGCTGATTAGCGGAAAAAAGCGGGAAAAGCATACAGGGTATGGTATGTATATATACTTGTGTGCGCAATGCCAGCAAGACAGAAATTTGCCTGCAGGTTTTGCAGTCCGAGCAAATCAGCGGCAGAATCTCTCCTGCTGCCACGTTATTTTCCATCAACCTCTACTTTTACATCATCATACAGGGAGTATCTCCATGGCAAATTATTTTAATACCCTGCCACTGCGACTACAGTTGGAAGAGTTGGGCAAATGCCGTTTCATGCACGCCTCGGAATTCGAGGGAGTGGGCAGACTCAAGGGGAAAAAAATCGTGATTATCGGCTGCGGTGCCCAAGGCCTGCACCAGGGCTTGAACCTGCGCGACTCTGGCCTGGATGTCGCCTATACCCTCAGGGACGAGGCCATCAGCAGCAAGCGCCAGTCCTGGAAAAATGCCACAGACAACGGTTTTAAGGTGGGTAATTACCAGGAGATGATCCCCACAGCCGACCTGGTCATCAACCTGACACCAGATAAGCAACACTCCAAGGTGGTGGCTGCGGTCATGCCCCTGATGAAAAAAGGTTCCTGCCTGTCCTACTCCCACGGTTTCAACATCGTGGAGGAGGGTATGGAAATCCGCAAAGACATTACGGTCATCATGGTGGCACCCAAGTCTCCTGGCACTGAGGTGCGGGAGGAGTACAAGCGCGGTTTTGGCGTACCCACTTTGATCGCGGTGCATCGGGAAAACGATCCGCAGGGGGACGGTCTGGACATTGCCAAAGCCTATGCCTGTGGCCTGGGTTCAGACAAGGCTGGCGTGCTGGAATCTTCTTTCATCGCCGAGGTGAAGAGTGATCTCATGGGCGAACAAACCATCCTTTGCGGTATGCTCCAGGCCGGATCGCTCCTCTGCTTTGACAAGATGGTGGAAGAGGGGGTTGATGAGGGCTATGCTTCCCAGCTCATTCAGTATGGTTGGGAAATTATCACCGAGGCCCTGAAGCACGGTGGCATCACCAACATGATGGACAGGTTGTCCAACCCGGCCAAAATCATCGCCTTTGACTTGGCCGAGGAGCTCAAGGAAATCCTGACCCCGCTCTTTGAAAAACACATGGATGACATTATGTCCGGCGCTTTTTCCAGCACCATGATGGAAGACTGGAAAAACAACGACAAAAAGCTGCTCGCCTGGCGGGCCGAGACCGCAAAAACCGCCTTTGAAAAGACCGAGTCTAACGATGAAGCTCTCCCTGAGCAGGAATTTTTCGACAACGGCATCCTCATGGTGGCCATGGTCAAGGCTGGGGTGGAGCTGGCCTTTGACATTATGGTTTCAGCGGGTATCAAGGAGGAGTCGGCCTACTACGAAAGCCTGCACGAAGTGCCGCTCATTGCCAACACCATTGCCCGTAAGAAACTCTATGAGATGAATGTGGTGATTTCAGATACAGCGGAGTATGGCTGCTACCTCTTTGCTCACCAGGCCGTACCCCTGCTGCAGGATTTCATGGCTGAACTGGATAGTCAGGTGATCGGCGAGGGCTTGGACGAAGACGACAACGGGGTCGACAACTTGGATCTCATTGCCGTCAATGGCGCTATCCGCACCTCGCTGGTCGAGTATATCGGGGCTGAGCTGCGTATGCACATGGGTGCCATGAAGCCCATCCTCTAAATATAGTTTTAATATACCTTTTCCCTGGGGCCTTGTCGTATAGCATGCAACAAAGCCCCAGGGCCTCTCCTCTTCTGCCCAGGTTCATGGGGGCAGATATCTTTTTTTCAGTGCCCATTCCTTTCGGCCTATTCCAGAAACAGGTTTCCCAAGCGGGCAACTCTAGGGCAATCGTTGCTGTTATTTATCCAGCAGTTCCATGGTGATCAATACTTCCGCCTCCTGGCCGACCACTGCCAGGGTGGTCTCATCACCAATACCATGTACCAGCCGGTCAATGGGCAGCGCGGCGTTTAAACCCATGACCTGTACGCCTTCCATCATTGGGTGCGCTTTGGGTGCAGAGTAGGAGAAGGGGATGGTCAAGGGGAATTTTTTCCCTTTCACCAGTGCCTCTCCCTCTGCCAGATAGAGATCATCCTGCTGACGAATGTTCTGGCTGGTGAATTCCATGGTGGGATGGGTGGTGGCATCGAAAAAATCAGGGCTGCGTAGATGCGTATCACGCTGCTCAATGCCTGTGTCGATACTTGCTGTCTGCACCACGAAGTGCAGTTTGCTGGCGGCAAGATCAGCAGGGTCAAAGACCACCTCACCGGAATACTCCGTAAAGGAACCGCGCACCTTTGAAAAGATGTGGTCGATGGTGAAATAAAAATTGGAGTGATCCTGATCGATCTTCCACACCTGTGGCGGGGCAGCCGCTACAGCAGGTGCTGCCAAAAACAATGCGGACAGGCTTGTGACAAGGGTTGCAAAAAAAGACATTATCCTACCTCCTTGGGATTGGTGCATGTGCTGCAGGTCGCCTTGTGCAACCTGGCAGGGTTGAATCACAAAGTACTCATACAATATGGCACGCTTAGCTTTGTGCAAGGTTCAATACCACCAGCCCGGAGGATCTCACTTCTTTTTCGGCAGGAGCAAGCCTGCTGCAATCTTCTGTTTTTTGACGTATAATAGATGTTGGTTTTGAGTGCAAAAATAACGGCTGCTTGTAGTGGATGCTGTGAGTAAAGCAACCGTATTCCTAAAAATCAAGAAGGAGTGTATCCATGAAAGTTATCGCTTTTAATGGCAGCCCGCGACCAAAAGGCAATACTTGGCATGCCTTAAGTATGGTAGTAGCCGAACTGGAACAGGCTGGTATCAGCACGGAAATCGTGCAGGTTGGTAACAAGCTGGTGAATGGCTGTTTGGCTTGTGGCAAGTGCTATAAGATGAAAAATGAGCAGTGCGTGCAGACCAATGACGAGGTCAATCAATGGATTCAGCAGGCCAAAGAAGCCGATGGTCTTCTTTTGGGTTCACCAACCCACTACGCAGCCCTGGGCGGTGCCTTGAAATGTTTTTTGGACAGACTGTTTTACGTGGCTGGTGCCAATGGTGGCCTACTGCGTCACAAGGTGGGTGCAGGTGTGGCTGCAGTGCGTCGCAGTGGCGGTATTCCCGTGGTCATGCAGCTCAACATCTATTTCATGTATGCAGAAATGCTCATCCCTGGTTCCAACTATTGGAATGTGATCCACGGCACGCAGCCCGGTGAGGTAAAGCAGGATGCAGAAGGCGTGCAGATCATGCGTATGCTGGGTAAAAACATGGCCTGGCTCATGCAGTTAAAGGAGCATGGCAAGAATGCGGTGACAGAGCCCGCGCCAGAGGGCAAGGTGGCCATGAACTTTATCCGCTGAACAAGTGGTAACCCGGTGGCGCTTCTTGATCCCTATCAGCCATATCTTTTGGTGCAGTAGCATGTATGCAACACACTGACGAATAACTCTAAACTCGCCGCCTGCTGGCTACCCGGGCAAACATTTCTCCACAGACAGGACTGTCTGACCAATTCGCTTCAGAGTCGAATGTATTATCCACAGGCAGCCTGCATATCAGCCTGCCTGTGGTTTGGTTTGTATCAAGGAGGCGCGCGACATTCGTCTTGACGCGAGTTAATCACCATGCTATCTGTTATTCCATTTTGGAATAACGAGGATAAGTTGGTTAAAGTGACGGCAAAAATACAGGAAGGGACTGCCCTGGCCCAACCCACCGTTGCTGATGGTGTGCAGATCTTGCAGGCTTGGCTGGGTGGCAGGGGAGAACGGTATCAGCTGCTGGAATTGCTGCAGGCTATTCACCAATATGGTTCCATCAATAAGGCGGCCGGGGCTGTGGGCCTTAGTTACAAGGCAGCCTGGGAGCGGGTGGAGAGTTTGAACAACTTGTCGTCGCAGGACTTGGTCAGCCGCAAAACCGGCGGTACTGGTGGTGGTGGCACGGCGCTTACCGAAGCGGGCCTGATATTTATGAGACGCGCCAACCAACTGCAAAGGGAACTGGGCCAGTTTCTCTCCATCCTCTGTGCCAACCCTGAACATGCCTTGCAAACCATGAATACATTAAGGAGATTGCAAATGAAAATCAGCGCACGCAATGTGTGGCTTGGCACAATTGCCAAGATTGAAACCGGAGCGGTCAACACGGTAGTGACGGTGGGCTTGCGCGGCGGGGATACCGTGGTGTCGGTGATCACTGAAAACTCGGTACAGCGCCTGGGTTTGCAGGTTGGTGGCGAGGTTATGGCCGTTGTCAAGGCAAGTTCCGTTATGCTGGCCCTGGATATTGATCCCCAGAAAATCTCAGCTCGTAACATTCTGCCCGGTACTGTCAACCGCATCGAGTCCGGCGCGGTCAACGACGTGGTCACCCTGGATTTGGCAGGTGGCAACACCCTGGCTTCGGTCATCACTTCAAACAGCGTCAAACGTCTGGGTCTTGCTCCGGGCATGCGTATTGTTGCGGTAATCAAGGCCTCGGAAGTTATGCTGGCCACAGAATAAGATTCTCAACAGGTTTTATTGTCCGATCAGGGCCTTCCTGTTGGAAGGCAGCAGACCTTCACCTGTCTGTCCTATTTTTTGTATGTACCCATTCCTATTCATCGCACTATAAGGAGTTTGCCATGTATCGTGTATTTGCCCTGTGTGTGGCCCTGTTGGGCCTCTTGCTCTTGCCGGCCGTGCAGTCAGTCTCTGCCCAAACCCTCAATATCTCCGTGGCTGCCAGCTTGACCGATGCCACCAACGAACTGATCGCCCAGTTCAAGGCCGATGGGCACGACATCCAGGTGCTGCCCAATTATGGCCCCTCTGGCGCACTGGCCAAACAGATCAACGAGGGTGCACCTGTGCACCTGTTCATCTCGGCCAACCAAAAATGGATGGATTTCCTCCGCGACGAAAAAAACATCGACCCGACCAGCGAACGCATACTGGTGCGGAATACCTTGGTGTTCAGTGGCAAAAAAAATCCGGCCATCACCAAGATCGAAGACATCACCCAGCTTGCACAAATCGCCATTGGCAGTCCTAAAAGCGTGCCCGCCGGAGAGTATGCCCAGGAAGCCATGGAGAAGGTCGGTATTTATAAGGAGCTGGCCGATGCCAAAAAACTGATTTTGGCGAAAGATGTGCGACATGCGCTCACCTATGCCGATCGTGGCGAGGTGGATGGCGCTTTTGTTTATAAAACCGATGCCCTGCTGGCGAAGAATGCAGTCATTCTTTTTGAGACCCCGCAGGAACTGTACCAGCCAGTGACCTATCCCATTGCCTTAACCGTAAGTGGTGTGACCAATGCCGAGGCCAAGGCCTTTTATGAGCTGCTTCTTGGCGATAAAGGTAAGGCAGTATTCGAGAAGTATGGCTTCACTGTTGGCCAATAACCACGAGCAACCTCTGCACAAACCTGTCAAGAGTTGAACATGGCCTTTCTCCAGCCCGGAGATATGGATGCCATCCTGCTTTCGCTCAAGGTGGCCACGGCAGCAACAGCCGTGGCCACTCCCATTGGCATTGCAGTGTCTTGGCTGCTGGTATATGGTCGTTTTCCTGGTAAGACTGTGCTGGAAGGCATGGTTCACCTCCCACTGGTCTTGCCGCCAGTGGTGGTGGGATACCTGTTGTTGCTGCTCTTTGGTAAGAACGGCTGGATAGGTTCTTTTTTGCTCAAGTTCAACATCCAAATTATTTTTACTCTCACTGGCGCCATCATTGCTTCGGCAGTGGTTGGTTTTCCGCTCTTGGTACGCTCCATTCGCTTGGGCATGGAGGCGGTGGACAACAACTACAACCATGCGGCCCGCAGCTTAGGCGCTGGTGCATGGGATGCCTTTTTCACTATCACCTTACCGCTTTCCCTGCGGGCGATTTTTGCCGGTATGACGTTGATGTTTGCCCGCAGCCTAGGCGAGTTTGGGGCCACCATTATTTTGGCAGGCAATATTCCCGGCCGCACCCAAACCATTCCGCTGGCCATCTATGACTATACCAGTATGCCCGGCGGTGACCGCATGGCTCTTTCTTTGTGCCTGGTTTCCATCTGTTTTTCTTTTGCTGTGCTGCTGCTCAGCAATGCAGCCGGCAAATCCATGGAGCGCCGTTAAACGTGAATCTGAGCTGCCAGGTACGAAAGCGGCTTGGGTCTTTTTCCTTCCAGGCCGATTTCCAGATCAGTGGCGCCAAGGTGGGCGTTTTTGGTCCTTCGGGCAGCGGTAAGTCTACCCTGATGCTGCTTTTGGCTGGCCTGCTCAAGCCCGATGATGGCCGTATCAGCCTTGGAGACGAGATACTGTACGACCGCGCAGCTGGTATCAACTACCCACCGGAGCAGCGCCGCATTGGGGTCGTTTTTCAGCATGCCCGCCTTTTTCCCCATTTGAGTGTGCGCAAAAACTTGCTTTACGGCTATAAACGCACGCCCAAAGAACAGCGCCGTATCCAGCCAGAAGATATCATCCGGGTGCTGCGTCTAGAACATTTGCTGGAGCGCGGGGTAAACCTGCTGTCCGGTGGAGAGCGGCAACGCGTGGCCCTGGGTCGCACCGTGCTCACCTGTCCGCGGCTTATTCTCATGGACGAGCCACTTTCCGGGTTGGATGAAAATCTGAAGTTGCAGATTATCCCTTATTTGAACGGGGTGAGCACCGAGTTTGCCCTGCCAATGCTCTTTATCAGCCATTCATTGGTGGAGATGCGTTTGATGACTGATCAGGTGCTGATGGTGGAGGGAGGCAAGGTGGTGGATCTGACCAGCACAGAGATGCTGGCGAAAAAACTTTGGGGTTCTGGCCGCCAGGGGTATACTAATTTGCTTCACTTGGGTCGACCCAGAGAACGGGATGACGGCCTGTATGTATACGACTGGGGCGGGGTGCCCCTGGTGCTCACCGAAGGAGCCGAAGAGGAGGAGAATGTCTTTATCCTGGACGCCCGTGATGTCCTGCTCTTCAAAAAACATCCGGAAGCAACCAGCGCCCGCAATCTGCTACCCTGTCGTGTTACCCAGCTGACGCCTTTGGGCAACCGTGTGCTGGTGGAACTGCGGTGCAGCGGGCAGCAGCTCACTGTGCAGATCGTGCCCGAGTCGGTACGCGAGTTGGAGCTTACACCAGGCCGGGAGGTGGTGGCAGCCATCAAGGCTTCTTCATTCCGGCTGGCAGAGTGAACAGATACTCGCGTTAGCAGTACTGTTGCAGTCTGTTACCAGATTGTAACAAGAGGCCTATTCCCACAACCTGTCACAGAATCCCATGCAGATTGTCTATTCCCCCATTGGCTGTATTCATTCGCCCTTTACCACACTCAAAGGTATGCCCATTCAACCCAGGGGAGCGCAGGATATTGAGGGACGGATCGAAATCTATCCCCAATACAGGGAAGGCTTGCGCGACCTGGGAGGTTTTTCTCACATCTATGTGCTAAGCCATTTGCACGCCCACAGCGGCTACTCCTTGGTGGTGACCCCTTTTCTCGATACAGAACAGCGCGGACTCTTTGCCACGCGTGCACCCAAACGACCCAATCCCATTGGTCTTTCTGTGCTGCGCCTCAAGGCGGTGGACAGAGAAGGGCTGGTGGTGCTGGGCGTGGATCTGCTCGATGGTACGCCGGTATTGGATATCAAACCCTATGTGGGTGAGTTTGACCGCAACGAGGTGGAGCGCATCGGCTGGCTTGAGGGCAAGGCAGACAGGGCTTTGGCGCACAGAAGCGATGGGCGTTTTACTGCAACGGATGAAGAATAAGCGGAAGGGCTATCCTGCTGATTCCTGCAGCAGGTGGGATGCTTATCAATAGCTCAACAAGTTCCCAACAAAAAAGGTGACGAATATTTCGTCACCTTTTTTGTTGTATGCAAGCTTATGTGCAGGTTTCTGCACTATTTCTTAAGCAGTTTGTACGGCTGGGCGCGCATGGCCCATGGGCTTTGCGGATAGTCTGCAACTAACCGGTCGTAGAGGGCAATCAGGTGTTTGACCTCACGACTCTCGATATAGCGGGCAACGCCCTGCATATAAATTGCTTCTGGAGTGAAACTGCTTTGGGGATAGGTACTGATCAACTCTGCAAAGAGTTTGTCTGCTGCCGGGCGGTCTGGCCGGTTGAACTCTGTTTTGCCCATGCCCAAAAGGATGAAGGCGATCAGCTCTTGCGGTTCAAGAAAACCGAGGGTGCGGGCATGTTCTTTGCCTTTTTCGTCCAGCACCAACAGACAAGGTGTCCATTTGACGATGAACTGAGGTGCGAGTTGAGGATGGTCTGCGGGAATACGAAGGGGAACGACCTGGCTATTTAAAAACGAGAGGACTTCCTGGTTGGGGTACGCGACCGCGTCCATCTGTTTGCAGCCAATTCACTCCGGATTGAAAAAGTCCAAGAAAATAAGTTTGTTTTGTTCTTGTGCCTGCTTGAGCCCCTGTTCAAACGATTCGATCCATTTAATTGCGGACATGTTTTCCTCCTTGGTTGCGTGTGGATCTGTTCGGATAATGAATAACAGTATATCGTTGTTTCCGTTCTGTCCAATGTGCGCACTAAATTACAGTCTAAAAAGGAGTTGTCCACCACTGGAAGCAAGGGCTTTTTCCACATAAATGACGCGGAGACCATAACTGCACTCACCGCTTGAAATTGCGGAGATGTTCGGCCACCTCTTCTTCGATTTCGGCTTCCAGTTCATTTTCTGCTTCAGTACCGTTTGTCTCTTCTGCCGGAGCAAGGGGTGGGTAGAGTTCGTTGAAGAGTTTTTCCGATTCAGCCGAGCCGATCAGCACCAGTTCATCCCCGTAGTTGAGTGGCACGGTGGGATCTGGATTGATGTTAATTTCGTCACCCCGTTTGACGGCCACCACACTGCAGCCAGTGTTCTCCCTGAGCCGGATCTCGGTGAGTTTTTTTCCTTCGAGCTTGGGGCTGAGATTCACTCTGAAGATGTTGAGTCCTTCCGAGAGCATGAGCATCTGTTCGGGTTTGAGCAGATTGGTTATGGTGGCGGTGACCAGCGAGCTGAACGACATCACCAGGTTGGCTCCTGCCCGGTGCATGGTGTTGATGTTTCGGTCAAAACTGGCACGGCTGATGATCTGAACATCTGGGCGAAGGCGGCGGCAGTAGATGGTGAGATAGATGTTTAGGTCGTCGTCATGGGTGGTGATGATGATGGAGGGCGTGGTTTTGATACCTGCCTGCAGGAGTACCTCCAGGTCGGCAGCGCTGCCGTGGATAAGGTGTTCATCCCGGAAAGAAGGCATGGGACGTTTTTCCACCACCCGGTAGTCGATTTGGCGTTCGCGCAGGTTGTCGCCAACAGCCTGCCCCACCCGGCCGCCGCCGAGGATGAGCACTGCATGCTCTTTGCGTTTTTCTTCGGCTGCAAGCAGGATGGATTGATCAAAGCGGATGAGCTGTTCCCTGGTGCCAGCCAGAATGAGTACCGTAGATTCCTTGATGGGCGTATCTGGTGTGGGAATCTCGAATTTGCCCTCCTGCCAGATGCCAACGATATTGACCCCCACCATCTCACGCAATCGAGTTTCTGCAATGGTTTTGTCTTGCATCCAGGTGCGCATGGCCGGCACTTCGGCGATGCGCAGGCGACCGAACTCGCCGATGATATTGGTGGTCATGCTCACCCCGAGCACGCGGCGGGCCAGGGCCTTGCCCAACAGGCGGGTAAACTGGAAGACATGGGAACTGCCCGCCAGCTTGAGGATGTCTACCGAGTCGGTGAGATCGGCATTAGCCACGGTCAGTACACTATCGCAGGCTTCGCGGACAGTGAAAATGATGTTGGTAGCAACGATATCTTCGTTGAGCACCACCACCATGGCAGCGTCTTCCACCCGCAGGTGTTTGTAGGTTTCCGGATCGTCCATCTCACCCAGCAAAACTCGGTAGCCCCGATCGTGCAGTTCCAGGGCCCGGCTCAGCTCCGGCACCACTATGACATGATCGGTGCCGTATTGGCGCAACTTTTCAATGAGGTTAACCGCCACATTGTCAAAATGGGTAAAGACAACATGGTCGCTCAGGCTGTCGGGCACCTTTTTCGGTACCCGGGCCTTGTTCTGTTCTTCCAGCCAGGGGGCGTAAAAGAACTGAATAAAGGTGAAGGGCAGCATGATCAAAAGAAGCATTATACCGCTGATCAGCACGAACACTGAAAAAACCTTACCCACATCACTGGTAAAAGTAATGTCGCCAAAGCCCAGGGTAGACATGGTGGTCAGCGTCCAGTACAGACCAGTGATCCATGAATAGTCCCTGCCTTCGTGGAGCATGATGGCATGAAAAATAAAGGTGTACAGCAAAAAGAGCATCAGCAGGCTGATGCAGAATTTGATGAGGAAACGAAAGTTGCGTTTACTTCCCTCTGCCTGCCTGATCAGGGTGAGCTGGGTGGCCAGTGTTTTGAGCATGGGTACGACCTTTGTTTGGGGCAACGGAAAAAGGCTGGCAGCAGGTTGTGGGAGAGAAGCGCTGTCCTGGTTTTCCCTTGCTTTCTCCCGTACAGTTGACCATAAAAAGAAATAAGCGAATGGTTCCACCCTCGCCAGGTTGGTGGGTGAGGGCATTTATCATAGACAAGGAGAATCCGATGATCAAGCTGATTGAAGACGATATTACCACACTTAAAGTTGACGCCATTGTCAATGCCGCCAACAAGAGCCTCCTGGGTGGGGGCGGGGTGGATGGGGCCATCCACCGTGCCGCCGGGCCGGAGCTGCTGGAGGAGTGTCGGCAGATCGGTGGCTGCGAAACCGGGGAAGCAGTACTGACCAAGGGCTATAATTTGCCAGCAAAATATGTCATCCATACGGTTGGCCCGGTGTGGGCAGGAGGGAGCAACAACGAGCATTCCCTTTTGGCCAGTTGCTATCGTCGCAGCCTGGAGTTGGCCATAGCCAACAATATCAACTCCATTGCCTTTCCGGCCATCAGTTGTGGTGCCTATGGTTTTCCCATTGACGAGGCCGCAACAGTCGCTATAAATACCCTTCATTCGTTTTTGGTCGAAAACGGCAAGCCAGTCGAAGTGTATGTGGTCTGCTTTGATCCCCGGGTCAAGGCTGCTTTTACTCAAACCCTGCGCAGCTTGAAATAAACCACTGATTTTGCCGCTGGAGTTGGAACTGAGCATGTTTTTCTCCGCGGGCAGAGTGTCACGTATCCGGCCCTGTAGTGCAGGGTAGAAGGGCATTACCGTGGAAAAGAAACAGCAGGGATCCATCGAGCCATTGCCCATGTATAGCCCGTCCCAGCGCCATGTTGAGCCAAATTTGGGTCAGCAACTGGGATGGGTGACCAGTATCCTCTTTCTTGTAGCCGCTCTGTTTTTGTTGCTTTTGGGCCAGTCGCCGGCCTGGAGCGGTTTGATTGGTAGCTTGTCCATCAGCTTTCTTGCCATGGTGGTGGAGGCCTTGCCCTTCATGCTCATTGGTTCCCTGGCAGGCGGGCTGATAGAGGTGTTTGTGCCGGTTCGTTTGGTGGATCGCGTCTTTGGCCACCACCCTCTGCGTGCCACACTGCTGGCTGGCTGCATGGGACTGATATTTCCGGTTTGTGAATGCGCCATCGTTCCGGTGGTGCGGCGCCTGCTCGGCAAAGGGGTCCCCTTGGGCGCAGCTATTACCTTTCTTTTGTCTGGGCCACTTGTCAATGTGGTCGTGGCTGCATCTACAGCCATCGCCTATAATTACACCTGGCAGGTGGTGGCGTTACGCCTGGGCAGTGGCTATGTGATTGCGGTGTCGCTCGGCCTGCTGTTGGGCTGGCTATGGCAGCAAAGGCAGGCTCTGGTGCCGAGTATGACAAGCCGTCCGCTCTCAAGCTGCGGACATGAACACTGCGCCGCAGGTACAGTGCAGCACAGCAGTTTGTTCCTGCGCATTCGGCACGCGCTGGAACATGCCCTGGACGATTTTTTTGCCATCGCCTTTTATCTGGTTATTGGTGCGTTCATCGCTGCTTTTGTGCGCAGCACCTTTCCCATGGATTTTTTTGCCCAATTGTCTGCCTCTCCCTGGCAGGCCATTTTGTTGATGATGGGCATGGCCCTGGTATTGAATCTGTGCAGCGAGGCGGATGCCTTTATCGCCGCAGGTTTCCGGGGGTTGTTGCCCGCAAGCGCCCAACTGGCCTTCATGGTGCTGGGGCCTATGCTGGATATCAAGCTTGTCCTCATGTACATGGGACTTTTTCGCGCAAAGTTCATCGTGGTTTTGGCCTGCTCTGTTTTTGCCGCAGTTTTTGCTGCCATGTTGGTACTGCACTTTCTTTGGCCTGCACCCTTTTAGAGGGCAAGGTGAAAATTCGGCAAGCAAAGGCTCAATTCATTCTGTTGTCCTGTACTGTATTGAAGTTGCTTCAACCTGGTTTTGGACAACAGCTGCAATATTCAAAGTTACTATAAACATGGCCTTACGTGTCGTACAAGTCTTTCTGCTGGCCTTGTGGATGGCATTTTTTATATGGCTGCCCACTTTTGGTCAGACGCATCTGGCCCGGCTCCTGCACCCGCGCCTCTGGTGGCTCTTGTTTGCCGGTGCAGGTATCACCATGGTGTTTCTTCTGGTCACTCTCAGCCGGTGTTGGCGTGGTGGGCCGTTGGCGCAGATATCTCTGCGGTGGCAATGGCCTTCACTCATGATTCTGCTGCTGCCCATGCTCTATGTATATCCGCTCGGCACAGCCAGGCTGGACAGCAATGCCTTTAACCGCCTGGCAACGCGGACAAATGGCGGCTTTGCCCAGGGCGAACTCATACCTGAGTCTTTGGAGGTTGTACCGTTTGCCCAGGAGGGCAGCGAAGGACAGCGCGATATTTCCCTAACCCGTTTGTATGCGCAGCAAAAACTGTATCTGGGGAAATCGGTCGAGGTAGTGTGCCAACTCTTGAAAGATGATGCCCTGCCCGAGGGGCTCAGTATCTGCTATCGTTTTACCATCTTTTGTTGTGCAGCCGATGCCCGGCCTGTTTTTGTTTTTCTTAACTCCGCTCAGTCCCTTGCGCAATATGCCACCGACGACTGGTTGCGGGTGCAGGGTTTTTTGAGTGTGCATGAGCACAATGGCTTGCGCACCCTGCAGATTCAGCCAGAGCATATCCAACAGGTTGAGGAACCACTGTTCCCTTTTGTATTTTGAGGGCAACTCTGTTCTGTTCAAATGCTGTTGCAGAGAATATATACAGGGAGCCTGTCTAGCGTTGAAAGACTAACGCGGTGCGAGCGCAAGAACGAGGAGATGTTGTTTGGCCACAAGAAGGGTAGCAAACAGCTATAGTGTGCCGGATTTACGTAACATGGTGGAGGGGGCCAGGAGCGCTCCAGGCTCTGTGTAACAACCCGGTGCTACACTAAACGATAACGTGCCTTGCTGATGCGGGTCGAGCGGCATTGGGGACAGCGGCCTGGCCGTTGCAGGCGATTTCTTGCAGTAAAATTAAAGCCGCACGCCAGGCAGAGCGGTGCATCCACCTCAAAAACTGCGCCACCAGCCTTGGCGCTGCGCCGCAAACGCTCCAGGTGATCAAGCAAGTCCTTTTCACTCATCCGTACTTCCTGGGACAATTCCCGTAGCGTATACCAATCCTGCTCCAAAAGGACGCGCACGTGGCCACGCACGGTCAGCTCTGACATATCGTTTTTATTGTTCGTGTTCATACATCCACCTCCAAGTCAAACAGGCCAGCCTGCTGCCTGGCCGCTTGGCTGGACAACCAGGCTGGAACCCGTTGTCGCTGCAGACGAGTGATTTGTGCCATAAGGGCAAAGGATATTTGCCTAAAGCCATAGCGTTTGCGCAGCCTCTGTTCCATAAACAGCCATAACTGAGCCGTTACCCTGGCATCGGCCAGGGTCCGATGCCAGGAGCCGTGTACTGGCAAGGCGCAGTGTTTGGCCAACACCGCCAGACGGTATCCTGGTGCTTCGGGCACGATCCTGCGCGCTGCCATAAGCGAGCAGGCACAGGGGTTGATGCGTTGTTGCCCCAGCAGGGCCAGCTCAGCATCGAGGAAAGCACAGTCAAAGCGGGCATTGTGCGCCACCAGGGGATAATTGCCACAAAAGGCAAGGAATTCGGGTAACACCTTAGTGCTGTTTTCTGTTCGGCTGAGCATGGCATTGCTGATACCAGTGAAGCGACTGATAAAAGGACTTACCCGAAAGCCCGGATTGACAAGACGCTGGAAGCTGGCGCAAATATTCCCGCTTTTCACCAGCACCGCGCCCACTTCAATGACACGCTCCCCCAGGGCGGGATTGAGTCCGGTGGTTTCAAAGTCAAAAACAACTATTGCAGGCATGGGATGCACCCAGCGGTGCAGGGGCAAAAATAATGCAAGCACCTGGGAAATACGCTAGAGTTTGCACGGGAATGTATCCACTTTCCATGAACTTTGGAGGAACCATGCAACCTGAAGAAATGTGCGACAAGGCTCGAGAATTGTTTAAGGCACGCATGCATTGCAGTCAAGCCGTTGTTATGGTGGGGCTGGAAAAACTGGGCTTGAGCGAACCGGACACCATCAAGGCACTCGGTGCTTTTGGTGGCGGTATTGGTGGTTGTGGCAAAACCTGCGGTGCACTGGTGGGTGCGGCAGCCGCTATTGGTGCCCTGTACAGTCGCAGCAGCCTGGACGAGAAGGAAAATCCCAGGATGTGGGCTGCCACCCGCAAGATGGTGGAAGGATTTGAGGCCCTGTGTAAAGATCACTATGAAGGCACCGACTGCTGCCAGATCGCCCAGGTGAATTGGCTGGACCGGGATCAGGTAAAAAATTTCTACACCAATTCCGAAAGTCGCAGGCAACACTGTATCCGCCTGGTGGGTGAAACCAGCAGACTTTTGGGCGAGTTGTTGGAAGCAGAACAGGCTCGGGAAGCCGCAAAATAAAGGACAACAGGAACCAAAAACCCCGGGCCGGAACGAACGAATCCGGTCCGTCTTTCTTTTAAGGAAAATACCCCATGGACGCTCTCAACGTATTTCTCACTGACTGGCAGGATGATCCACAGGGAAACAAAAAGGCCTTTCTTGCCCTGCACCACCACCTGAACGCCATGGCGGATGTGCAGCTCAGCTTTATTGCCCGGCCGGGCATCAGCTACTCGCTCAGGGCCAAACATGCGGCCCAGCAGAAGCGGGAACTCTTTGTCATGGTGGATGTGATTGAAGACGACCCCCGCTGGCTGTCGGTTTGCTTTTACCAGGATTTACTGACAGATCCCGAAGGTGCAGGCGACTCTGTGCCCGGTGGTTTGTTGGGCGAGGACGCCATTTGTTTTGATATGGAGACGGCCAGCACAGAGCAGCTGACCTATATCTGCCAGCGTATGGACGAGGCCTGTCATCAGGCCATGCAGGAGTAAGGGCTGCCCTGGATAACTCTGGCAGTACCAGGGCCATCCTCTCTTGTTGTCTCCCCTTCCCGGCATCCGTCAGGATTCTTTGTTAGCCATAATGGCTGACAGTAGACATTAAAAGACCTGCCCCTTGCAAACATGGGTTATTCTGGGAGTCGAAACAA
>Ga0334895_1001360_pt1 | contig 25153 bp, 22 predicted proteins | sample GraSluR3_MG_7_FD_207229 | JGI IMG/M metagenome (GOLD analysis project Ga0334895, IMG submission 207229) | Sludge microbial communities from methane-producing bioreactor in Wageningen University, Netherlands - Granular Sludge_31_05-R3 | ecosystem: Engineered > Bioreactor > Anaerobic >... | reverse complement strand
ACAGCATTTTATCGAAACAAACTTTAATAATCAGGAAGGAATGTTTTATCAATGTTAAATATAGTAAAAAAAATATTAGGGAGCTCTAATGATAGAGAAATAAAAAGAATAATGCCACTGGTAGAAGAAATAAACAAACTGGAAGAAAGTATAAAAAAATTAAGAGATGATGATTTTAAAAAAAGAACTGAGATTTTACAGGAAAAATTAAAAGATGGTACCGAACCGGAAAAAATATTGCCAGAGGCGTTCGCACTTGTGCGGGAAGCAGCTAAAAGAACTATTAATATGCGCCACTTTGATGTTCAACTTATTGGGGGAATTGTATTATATCAGGGTAAGATTGCCGAAATGGCTACAGGTGAAGGGAAAACATTAGTAGCCACACTGCCTGCGTATTTAAATGCTCTACAGTATAAAAGTGTACATATTGTTACAGTTAATGACTACCTTGCAAAAAGAGACAGATTTTGGATGGGGCCGGTGTATGAATTTTTGGGACTAAAAGTTGGTCTTATTCAACATGATATGAACACCAAACAAAGAAAGGAAGCTTATCAATCAAATATTGTTTATGGAACTAACAATGAATTTGGATTTGATTATTTAAGAGATAATATGAGTATTCATGAAGCGGATATTGTTCAGGAAAAGCATGACTATGCAATAATAGATGAGGTAGATAGCATCTTGGTTGACGAAGCAAGAACTCCTCTTATTATCTCTGGCCCAACGGAAGAATCTACAAAAAAGTATTTCCAGATTGACAAATTAGTTTATCACTTAAAAGAAGAAGATGATTACAAAATAAATGAAAAAGAAAGAACGATTTTTCTTACTGAAAAAGGTGTAGCAAAAATGGAAAAATTACTAGGTATAGATAATTTATATTCACAGACCAACATGGTTCTTCAACACCACATAATACAAGCTCTCCGTGCTCACAAATTATATAAGAAAGATGTAGATTATGTAGTTAAAGACGGTGAAGTTATTATTGTAGATGAATTTACAGGCCGTTTAATGTTTGGAAGAAGATATAGTGATGGTCTGCATCAGGCAATAGAGGCAAAAGAAAATGTGACAATTGCAAAAGAAAGTCAGACATTAGCTACGATTACTTTTCAAAATTTCTTCAGGTTATATAAAAAAATTGCCGGTATGACAGGAACTGCTAAGACAGAGGAGGATGAATTTATCGAGATTTACAATTTGCCAGTAGTAGTTATTCCTACTAATAAAGAATTAAAGCGTCATAGCTTTTCTGATGTTATATACCGGACAGAGAAGGAAAAATTTAACGCTGTTATTAGTGAAATAAAAGAATTGTATCAGAAAGGCAGGCCAGTACTGGTTGGAACGGTATCAATTGATAAATCTGAAAGAATTAGCAAGCTTTTAAACCTTGAAAAGATAGAGCATAGTGTGTTAAATGCAAAAAATCATGAGAGAGAAGCTGAGATTGTTGCAGAAGCAGGTCAAAAGGGAAGAGTAACTATTTCTACTAATATGGCTGGAAGGGGAACAGATATTGTGTTAGGTGAAGGAGTAGCAGGGTTAGGAGGGCTGCATGTAATAGGGACTGAAAGACATGAGAGCAGGAGAATTGATAATCAGCTCAGAGGTAGATCAGGTCGCCAGGGAGATCCTGGTTCTTCAAGATTTTTCCTCTCCCTGGAAGATGATCTCATGAGATTGTTTGGTTCTGAACGTATTGCCGGAATCATGGAAAAATTAGGTGTTGAGGAAGGTACTCCGATCGAGCATTCTTTTATTACTCGTTCAATCGAAGGGGCACAAAAAAGGGTTGAATCAAGAAATTTTGAAATAAGAAAGCAACTTTTAGAGTTTGACAATGAGATGGAATATCAAAGAAAAATAATATATGAACAAAGAAAAACTGTTTTACTAAGAAATGATGTTAAAACAATTATTCTGGATATGATAGAAGATACAATAACTAATATGATTCATAGATATACAAATAAAGATACTTATCCGGAAGAGTGGGATTTAACTTCATTAAAGAACAATTTTTATGATACTTTCGGTATTAAGCTGGAATTTGACAGAGATATTACTGAATTAAATATTGATATTTTACAAAATGACTTATTAAAAAAATCTATGGAGGGATATAATAATAAGGAAAAAGAGTTAACCCCAACACTGATGAGACAAATAGAAAAAATGATTTTACTTAAAATAGTTGATAGAGAATGGAAGGATCACTTAAAAAGACTTGATGATTTAAAACAGGGAATTGGTTTGCGATCATATGCACAAAAAGATCCTTTAACAGAATACCATTTTGAGGCACATAATATGTTTCAAAATATGATTGAGAATATTAAAGAAGATAGTGTTAAATTTTTATATCGTGTAGAAATTAAAAATAGAACTGATATTCCGGAAGAAAGAAGTAAAAACTATACAGTAGAAGGCAATGTTACTGGGAAAAAAGAGAGCCCGAATAACTTTAATAGAAAATTAACCGGAAAGGATAATAAGAAAACAAAAATTGGTAGAAATGACCCATGTCCATGTGGTAGCGGGAAAAAATACAAGCATTGTTGCGGCAAGAATAAATAAAAATATAAGGAGTTTGCTATATGAAAGATATTTCAAATGCTGAATTAAATTCAAGAATAGACGAGATTAGAAAAAAAATAATAGAAATAAGGAGTCATCTTTGAACTGGACAAAAAACGAAATAGGGTAAAAGAAATATCAGGATTAATGAGTTTAAATACCTTTTGGGAAGACCAGGAAGAAGCAAATAAGGTATCAAAAGAGCTGAAAGATATACAAGTTGTTGTAGGAGATTACCAGGCTTTAAATGATAATTTGGAAGAAATTGAGATACTTTATGAATTGAATTGTCAGGAAAATAGTCCGAAAGTCTGGCAAGAGATTGTACAAAAAGTAGAAAAGTTGGAGGCGGAAATATCAGATTTAAACAGAGATTTATTGTTTAGTGATGAATATGATAAGAATAATGCAATCGTTTCAATTCATCCTGGTGCTGGTGGTACCGAATCACAAGATTGGGCTGAAATGCTTTTAAGGATGTATTTAAGATGGGCAGAAAAAAAATCATTCAAAACTGAAATAGTAGATCTTCTACCCGGTGATGAGGCTGGTATAAAAAGTGTTACTTTTACTGTTGCTGGAAAAAATGCATTTGGATTTCTTAAGTCTGAAAAAGGGGTGCATCGTTTAGTTCGCATATCACCATTTGATACAAATAAAAGGAGGCATACTTCCTTTTCATCTGTAGATGTCATACCTGAGATTGAAGATGAAATAGAAATTGATTTGGAAGAATCTGATTTGCGTATAGATACCTATCGGTCTACCGGGGCAGGAGGACAACACGTTAATACTACTGATTCAGCTGTCAGAATAACACATATTCCAACTAATATTGTTGCACAATGCCAAAATGAGCGTTCACAACACAGTAATCGATTAACAGCGCTAAAGATATTGAAAGCAAAATTGTTTGAGTATTATCAAAAAAAGCAGGAAGATGATATGCAAAAAAGAGCCGGTGAAAAAAAGGAAATTGCCTGGGGAAGTCAAATACGCTCATATGTTTTTCAACCTTATCAAATGGTTAAAGATCATAGAACAAAAATAGAGAATAGTAATGTTCAGGCAGTAATGGATGGGGAAATTCAATTGTTTATTGATGCTTATTTAAGATGTTACAGTAAATCCTCTTAAACCTTATATATTCAATGGAAGGAGATAAATTGAATGATAAAAGATAAAAAGATAAAAAGTTTTTTAGATATGTTAGCCTCAAAATCTCCAACACCTGGTGGCGGCAGTACTGCCGCATTGGTAGGAGCTATGAGTGCAGCATTGCTGTCCATGGTTGGAAATTTGACTATCGGGAAGGAGAAATACCAGGATGTGCAAGAAGATATTAGGAGATTATTGAAAAAAAGTGAGAAATTAAGAGATGATTTTGAAAGACTTATAGATGAGGATGTTGATGCATTTAACCAGTTTATGGCGATTATGAAATTGCCTAAAGAAACAAAAGAACAAATGGAAGATAGAAATAAAAAAATACAAACTGCTCTTATTGAAGCTGCAAATGTACCTTTAGAAATTGCGAGAAGAAGTAGAGATGTACTATTTATATGTAAAGAAATTTCGGAGAAGGGAAATAAAAATGTAATCAGTGACGCCGGAGTGGGTGCAATACTTGCAGATGCTACTTTAGAAAGTGCGATATTAAATGTAAAAATAAACCTAACCATGATTAAGGAGAAAAAAATTAAAATTCAGCTGGATAATGAAATAAAAGAAATTAGAGATTCAGTAAAAGGTAAAAAGGATAATTCATTAAAAGTAGTATTAAATAGGATTTAATGCCAATAAATCAAGTTAATGTTTTTAAAAAAGAAAATTTCCGGAAATATTCTGGTAATTTTCTTTTTTTTGTTGTATAATTATAAAAGGTGAAATAATTGCATCATGATAATAATATTGCAACATAACTTGCAAGGTATTTCCTTTAAAAAATAAGGGATATTAAAAATACCATGATAAAAAATAGTACATTACTACAACAATCCATCCAAAAAAAATTTGATGAATTAACTGCCAGCCAGCAAAAAATTGCTCAATATTTATTAAAAAACTATGAAAAAGCAGCTTTTCTGACTGCTGCCAAATTAGGAAAAGAAGTAGGAATAAGTGAATCAACCGTTGTAAGGTTTGCAACTGTATTAGGTTACAGTGGTTATCCTGAACTACAGATAGTGCTTCAAGATATGATTAAAGAGCAGCTGACGACTGTAAATAAGTTAAAACATTCAATCAACAACGTATACAAAGGGAAAGACATTCTTTACCAGGTATTACAATCAGATTTAGACAATTTAGAAAATACAATGAATGAGGTTTCTCCACAATCCTTTGAACAACTTATTGATCTTATTTTAAAATCAGATGTTATATATATTGTAGGTTTGAGAACCGCTGCCTCAATGGCTTTATTCTTTAACCAGGCATTAAGTTTATTTTTAAGAAATACCAAAAGCATTACATATGGGATGGAGGATTTATTTGAACAAATAGCAGGTATTAATAAAAAAGACTTATTGATAGCCATTAGTTTTCCAAGATATACCCGTAGAACTGTTGAAATAGTAGAAATAGCAAATAAAAAAGGTGCCAAAACAGCTGCTATAACAGATAATATTCTATCTCCAATTGCGCAAAAATCTAATGTTTCTTTAATTGCCAGGAGTAATTTAAATTCATTTGTGAATTCTTTTACTGCACCATTAAGCATTATAAATGCTATCGTTACTGCGGTAAGTATAAGAAAGGGCAAACAAACCTTTAAAAAATTATCTGAGTTGGAAAATATGTGGGATATGCATGATGTATTTTATTAACAAATATTTTTTAATAAGAGGTTAGAAATTTTATAATTTCAAAGGAGTTAAAAATGCAAATACAAGAAAAACAAATTAATGAATTATGGGCTGCTATGCCCGAAATAAGGGAAATACTAAGTGAGAGTAAAAATGAAAAAGAGGCCAGAAAAAAACTTTTTAATTACTGCAAAGATCTGGAATGGGATTACAGAGAAGGTAAAAAATCCCTGCACAAACTTGATTATAGCACTACTTTAGAGGCTATTAAGGTTTTTACAAATCTTATTTCCCTTCGCAATGAGCAGATTGCTGGATTTAGCACATTGAAGCACCTCTGGGGATTAGCCAATGATAATTCTGAGGTAAAGGTTTCAGAAAGTTTCTTAGAAGAATTCAGACATCTTTTTCTGGCAATGGCTGGGAAGGCAAATATAGCACGAGGTTGGTTGGGTCCAATCTTAGAAAAAGATGGCATTAAAATGATTGATTTTCAAAAAATAAAAGGAAGGGAAGCAGGAAAGGCACGATCTGCATATCTGGATAGTCTTTACAATAAGGTGAATAGTTATATAAACCGTTATCCAACCGGGCTTGATAAATCTCTAATAGATCAACGCAGTAAGAATACTGAAAAAATAATGCAATATTTTTCGGCAAGTGAAGATGATTGGTATGATTACAATTGGCATATAAAAAATATCTTTAAAGACAAAGATGGACTTAATGCTTTGAAGGAATTAATCCCCATGACTGATGATGATATTCAGGCTATCGAAATCTCGTTAGAGCAAGGAATACCATTTGGAATTACTCCATATTATCTTTCTTTGTTTGATTTTAATCGGGATGATAGAAAGTATGATTATCAAGTTCGTTCCCAGGTAATTCCTCCTATGCATTATGTAAAACTAATGGAAGAACATCGACAAGAACGTAATTACTACTTTGACTTTATGGGTGAACATGACACCTCTCCTGAAGAACTGATTACCCGGCGTTATCCAATGATTTCAATATTAAAACCATATGATACTTGTCCGCAAATATGTGTATACTGTCAAAGAAATTGGGAAATCACCGGTCCAATGTTACCAGAAGGTATGCCAACTAAGGAAAAGATTGATAAAGCCCTTTCCTGGTTTTCTAATCACCCGGCTATGCGGGATGTACTGGTAACTGGTGGAGACCCCTTAGCATTAGATGATGAATTGATAAAATATATTATGGATAAACTCTGCTCTTTTGAACAGGTTATCAATATCCGTTGGGGCAGCCGTATTTTTGTTACATTACCGCAAAGGATTACTCATAAACTTGCTGACCTTTTATCGAGCTATGTTGAACCGGGTAAACGTAATGTTGCTATGGTAACTCATATTGAAAGTGCTGCTGAGGTTACTCCTGATTTAGCAGAAGCAGTCACCAAAATGAGGAATAGAGGTATTTATGTATACAATCAATTAGTCTACACCTTAGAGACCAGTCGGCGTTTCCAGAATGCATCCACACGTATTGCAATGAAAAAGGCAGGTGTAGATCCGTATTACACATTTTATCCAAAAGGCAAGGATGAACACAAAGATTATCTGGTTCCGGTTGCTCGCCTATGGCAGGAAAGAAAAGAGGAAGCTCGTTTATTACCTGGAATATTCCGTACTGATGAACCGGTCTTTAATGTACCTCGTTTAGGGAAAAATCACGTAAGAGCATGGCAGGATCGGGAGTTGATTGGCCTTACACCTGAAGGACAAAGAGTATATCTGTGGCATCCATGGGAGAAAGGAATAGCTCCTGTTGAACCATACGTCTATCGTGATATTGCTATTAAGGACTATTTAAATGAACTAAAAAGACGTGGAGAAAATATCGAAGAATATGATTCAATCTGGTACTATTACTAAATAATTAATAACTTACCAGTAAAAAAACTAAATGGTATGGAGGTGATGAATAAAGAGAATAGGATTTTGAATCTCATAAATAAAAGTTAAAGGAGGAAACAATGAAAAAAATTATTAGTATGTTATTGGTGTTTATGTTAATGTTGACGATATTTACAACTGCTGGTTTTGCACAAACTTTTATTACCTTTGGAACAGGTAGTCCGGGAGGTACTTATTATCCCCTTGGTGGGGCAATGGCTGATTTATGGACTAGATTAGTGGAAGATATTGATGCTACTGCAGAATCCACAGCAGCATCTGTCGAAAATTGCCGATTAACTGGCAGTGATGAGGTACAGCTAGGAATGGCTATGGGTGATGTAGCTTTTAAAGCTTATAATGGTCAGGTTCAATTCGAAAATGACAAACAACCCATAAAAGCACTCTTTTCAATGTATCCAGCTCCTCAGCATTTCATATCTATTGACCCCGAAATCAAATCTGTAGCAGACTTAAAAGGCAAAAGGGTATCAGTAGATGCACCTGGAAGTGGATGTGAAACTATGGCAAGATTGATAATTGAGGCTGCTGGAATGACATATGATGATATGAGGGTAAGTTATTATTCACAGCCGGAAGCTGCCCAAGCTATGAAAGATAGGAATATTGACGCTCTCTTCTGGAATTTTTCATATCCAGGTTCAGCAGTTCAAGAAGTAACCGCTGTTAGGGATGTATTTTTCGTACCAATTGAACAAGAAATAATAGATAAACTAACTGCAGAATATGGATATTACATTGCAGGAGTTATTCCAGCTGGAACATACAAAGGACAGGATATGGATGTTCCGACTATACAAGTTGGAAATGATGTTGTAGTAAATGAAAATGTTAGCGAAGAGGTGGCATATTTACTTACTAAAACACTTTTTGAAAATGCAGAAGAATTACACAACGTACATCCATCAGCAAAGCTATTTTTACCAGAAAATGGCGTAAAAACAGCAATTCCCTTACATCCTGGGGCTGCTAAATACTTTGAAGAAGTAGGTTTAGGTGAATTTGTTCGCAAATAAAGAAATGAAAAAAGCCAGAGAAAATATTTTTTCTCTGGCTTTTTGGCTTTTTATTATTTGTTATATTTTATCAATCAGTGCAGTAATATCTGCTTGCCAAAGTGAAAACCATTTTGTTTTGGAAATAGTCCAAAAAGATAACATGGATAAGGTGCTGTCAATTAAAGTAGAACCTGAAGAGATTTTTTATCTTGAATTTAGAAACTCTAGAGATTTAAATCCAATAATAGATAAATTTAAAATTGGAACAGATGGGAGTTTTTACCTGGTTGAAGAAAGGTATCCGTGGTTTGGTGTGGGGCAAGAATGTCATCCTTCAAGAGATATTACTCATGAAGATGGAATGGTTGTGGTGAAATTAAATAAGAAATTAGAAAAATTACCATTGAGAGTTGCTTATACTGTAGATCAGATTTTAAAAGTAAAGAATAAGAATTATTTAATTGGCTCCATTGCCGAAAAAGGAAAGGCAATTGAAATTTGTATTAGTATTAAGGGAGGTTAAAATAAAGTGACCAAAGATGAAAAAGACAATGAAAATAAAAAAAGCAACATATTAAATGAAAGCAATAATAAGCTTGCAGAAGAAATTGAAGACATAGAATTTAAAGCCAAAAGAGATCTGGTAGGGAATTGGTATATCCCAATTATTATTTCTGCTGTCGGATTGTTCATTTTTCATATGTATACTGGTTGGTTTGGTGCATATTTCAGTTTAATACAAAGGTCTATCCATTTTTCGCTAATACTTATTATGACATTTTCTTTATTCGCCAGGTCTCCAAACATTAAAAGAGACAGAATTCAATGGTATGACTTTATTTTTATTGCACTATCAATAATACTTTGTATTTACATTTTAATAAATATTCATGAACTTGTTTGGCGTGCAGGTAATCCAAATCAAATCGACGTAATATTTGGAGTAATACTTATTCTTATAACCCTGGAAGCCACTCGAAGAGCTGTTGGGCCACCTTTAATGTATGTTGCAATTTTTTTCTTGCTTTATGCTCTGGTGATTGGGCCATATATGCCAGGAAGATTTGCTCACGGCACATTCTCGATAAGACGAGTTGCATATTATTTATATTTAACTGATGCTGGTATTTTCGGAACACCGTTGGGAGTATCTGCTAATTTTGTATATCTTTTTATTCTGTTTGGATCAATATTAAATAAAACTGGAGCAGGAAAATTTTTTATTGATTTTGCGACTGCTTTGACTGGATACACCAGAGGAGGACCAGCAAAGGCAGCTGTTGTATCAAGTGGGATGATGGGTACAATATCCGGAAGTTCAACTGCTAATACTGTCACTACCGGAAGCTTTACGATACCGTTAATGAAAAATATTGGTTATAGTTCTGTTTTTGCTGGTGCCGTAGAACCGGTTGCATCTACAGGTGGTCAAATAATGCCTCCTATTATGGGAGCCGCAGCCTTTATTATGGCAGAATTTTTAGGAGTTCCTTATATTGAAGTGGCAAAAGCTGCAATACTACCGGCAATATTCTATTATCTGGCTCTTTTTATGGCTGTTGATTTTAGGGCTGCTAAAATAGGGTTAGTAGGGTTAAAAAGGGAGCAGCTCCCCAGTCTAATAAAAACATTAAAAATTGGCTGGATATTATTAGCTCCTATATTTATTTTAATATATCTATTGATTAATGGCTATTCTCCTCAAAAATCGGTTGTTTCAAGCATACTGGTTCTATTGCTAATAAGTATGATAAGTAAAAAAACAAGAATGACTCCTAAAAAACTATTGGAGGCATTGACTGATGCCGGGATGGCTGCGACGACTGTTGCTGTAGCTTGTGCAGCTGCAGGTATAATTGTTGGAATAACAACCATGTCAGGATTAGGCTTAAAATTCACCGGTATTGTTTTTAATTTATCAAGGGGCATATTGCCTATCGCCTTATTTTTAGCGTCCATATCTTCTTTAGTATTAGGTATGGGTGTTCCGACAACCGCTAATTATGTGATCATGGCAACTCTAATAGCACCTGCATTGATTAGACTTATGGCAGAAAACTCAGCATTAATTCTTCCACATTTGTTTGTATTTTATTATGGTATTCTAGCAGATATAACACCTCCTGTAATGCTGGCTGTATTTGCTGGGGCTGCGATAGCCAGGGCACCTGCTTTAAAGGTTGGAGTGGAGGCTATGAAATTAGCCCTCCCCGGATACATACTTCCTTTTATGTTTATTTATCACCCAATATTGATTTCATGGAATTTTATGCAAGATTTTAATATTGGCAGGCTTATCTTTGCAATAATTCTGGCATTATGTATGTCTTTGGGATTTGCGGGAGCAACCCAGGGATATTTTATCAGGAAGACCAGCATACTGGAAAGGCTAATGCTATTTATTGGTGCATTTTGTGTTATACCTTCTCAGGTAATGACAAATATAATTGGTGTTGGCTTAATTGGAATAACCTTGATAGTGCAAATATTAATTAAACCAAAAGAAATGGTTGGATAATAAAGCTATAAATATTTTGACAAAATCGATAGATATGGTATTCTATAAATGATTAAAACATTAAACAATTAATCCAATTAATATTATTAAGGATATCAATGGATATTGAGATTAACAAGAATAGTAAAATTCCACTTTATCTTCAAATAGAGGAATGTCTGAAAAGGTTGATAAAAGAAGGACAAATAGAAAAAGGATCCCAATTACCAACTGAAAGAGAGCTATCAGATAAGCTTGGTGTAAGCAGAAATACAGTAAGCACTGCATATCAGGAACTTGCAAGAGAAAAAGTCATTACCTCAATATCAGGTAAAGGTACATTTGTTATTTCAAATGGTAATTTCCCAAAAACAAAAATGTTAAGATATAACAGCCTTTCATTAATTAAACATATTGATAAAGCAATAGAGAAGGCATTAGAACAAAATATTCCATTTGAAGATTTCATGTTCCTGATAAATCAGCGGCTAAAAGATAAGAGTCATTTGCTAAATAATGTCAATGTAGCCTTTATAGAATGTAACCAGGAACAATTGTATTATTTCTCAAAAAAATTAGAGTTGGGAACAGGTATTCATATAATTCCGCTTTTAATTGATGAGATGTATAGTACTACTGCAAATTTTCTTAAACAAATAGAATCAGCTGATTTAGTAGTAACGACTTTTTTTCATCTTCAGGAAGTAAAAGAATTTTTAAAAGACACAGATAAAAAAATAATTGCCATTGCATTAGATCCGCAGATAGAAACAATGGTAAACATTGCCCGTGCTACTTCTCCGAATATGAAAATAGGACTGGTTTGTATTACAGAAAATTTTGCTGAACGTGTTTTTAAATCAATTAAAATTGCTGGAATAAAATATAGAAAATTATCCTACACAATAACACGGGATAACGATAAAATAAAAGAATTTATCCACAATTGTGATATTCTAATTTCCTCTCCAGGGCGAAAGAAAATTGTTAAAAAATATATTAATAACTCGAAGCCATTAATAGAGTTTATTTACATACCTGACAAAGGATCAATTGATACTTTAATGAATAAGATTTTAGATATAAAGAGAGAAAGGTAAAGGTGTTATTATGCAACAAAAGGATAGTAAAAAGATTTATCAAAATGAAAAGACCAGGATTACGGTGAAAGAAGACTGGTGTAAAGCCTGCGGAATTTGTATTAACTATTGCCCAAAAAATGTACTTGTTGCAAGTGATAAAGGCCAGCCTGTTGCAAAAAACATTGATGATTGTATTCAATGTATGTTATGCGAATTACGTTGTCCGGATTTTGCCATTATGGTAGAAAACAAAGAGAATACTGATGCAAATAATTTAGAGCATGTTAGTTTGGAGGATTAATTATGAAGAAAAATAAAGTTACAAAAATATTGCAAGGAAATGAGGCTTGTGTGGAGGGGGCTATATTGGCGGGCGTACGTTTTTTTGCTGGTTATCCTATTACTCCTGCTTCTGAGATTGCTGAGGGAATGGCTAACAGACTTCCTGTAATGGGTGGCAAATTTATGCAGATGGAAGATGAGATTGCAAGCATGGCGGCTATTATAGGAGCATCATTAGCTGGTTTAAAATCTATGACAGCAAGCTCAGGTCCTGGAATATGTTTAAAGCTGGAAAATATTGGATTTGCAGCAATTGGCGAGATACCTTGCGTGATTGTAAATGCACAAAGAGGCGGTCCAAGTACAGGTCTTCCAACAAAACCCTCTCAGGGAGATGTTATGCAGGCACGTTGGGGTACTCACGGAGATCATCCTATGATTGCCCTTGCTCCATCAGATGTAAATGAAATATTACATATGACTGTTAAGGCTGTTAATTTTAGTGAAAAATATCGTACCCCTGTAATGTTGTTACTTGATGAAGTTATTGCTCATATGAGAGAAAAGGTAGATATTCCTTCAATAGAAGATTTAGAGATTATAAATAGAAAAAGGCCAAATGTAGCAGTAGAAGATTTTTTACCATTTAAACCCGATGAAGACATGATTCCCCCTATGGCGAATTTTGGAAGTGGGTACAGATATCATGTTACAGGTTTGGTTCATAATGAAAAAGGGTACCCAACATCTAATGCTGAGGAAGTTGATAGATTTATAAGAAGATTAGTAAATAAAGTTGAATTTAATAAAAAAGATATTATTATTGAAGATGAATATTTATTAGATGATGCTGAAATAGCTATTGTTGCTTACGGTTCAGTAGCCAGGGCAGCTGAAAGAACAGTTAAATTAGGAAGAGAAAAAGGAATTAAAATAGGTTTATTAAAACTAATAACATTATGGCCTTTTAGTGATGACACAATCAACAAGATTGCAGAACAGGTAAAATTAATTATTGTTCCAGAAATGAATCTGGGACAGATGGCTGGAGAGGTTGAAAGAGCATCGAAGGGAAAATGTAGGGTTATTTCTTATGGAAAAGTTGATGGTAATTTGATAAATCCCGTTGAAATACTCGAGAAAGTAGAGGAGGAAATAAAATTATGAAAAGTAATGATATCATAGGTAAATATATTAGAAAAGAAATGTTTCCTCATATTTGGTGTCCAGGTTGTGGTAATGGTATTGTTTTAGGTGCATTAATTAGAGCAATTCACAGCTTAGGTTGGGAAAAAGATGAAATTGCAATGGTATCCGGGATCGGTTGCTCAAGTAGAATCACTGGATATGTAGATTTTAACACTATGAATACAACACATGGTAGGGCACTGGCTTTTGCAACTGGTATTAAAATGGCTAACCCAAAATTAAAAGTAATTACTGTTATGGGAGATGGTGACTGTTCTGCTATAGGCGGGAATCATTTCATTCATGCAGCCCGTAGAAATATAGATATTACAGCTATAATTATCAATAATATGATATATGGGATGACCGGCGGTCAATATTCCCCATTAACCCCAACAGGAAAATTTGGTTCTACTGCACCTTACGGAAATATTGACCAAAATTTTGATATATCTGCATTGGCTGCGGCCGCAGGAGCATCATATGTTGCAAGAGGTAGTATTTTTAATGTGAATCAAGGTATTCGGTTTATAAAGAATGCTTTAAATAAAAAAGGCTTTTCAGTTGTTGAGATGATTTCGGACTGCCCTGTTTCTTATGGTAAGATGAATAAGCTTAGAACCCCAATACAGATGTTAGAATGGATTAAAAGTATTTCTATACCTGAGAGTACCTGGAAAAAATTATCCGAAGAAGAGAAAAAAGACAAGATACCAACTGGTGAATTCTTAAATATAGATATACCCGAATATACTGAAAGGTATCAGGAAATTTGTTTCAATGCCCAACAAAAGGGAGGAAAAAATGAATAACGAAAGAAAAGAAGTTTGTTTAAGCGGCTCTGGTGGACAAGGGCTTATCCTGGCTGGTATTATTTTAGCTGAAGCAGCCGGAATTTATGACGGATATGAGGTAGTACAGACACAATCTTATGGTCCTGAAGCCAGAGGTGGGGCCAGTAGATCAGAAGTAGTTATCAGTAATGAGAAAATTGATTATCCCAAAGTTTTGAAATCTGATATTTTACTGGCTTTAACACAAGAATCCTGCGATAAGTATATAAATAGATTAAAAAATGATGGTTTATTATTAGCAGATTCAACTAATGTTTTAAAAATTCCCGATTTTGGCGGAACTATATATCAGTACCCAATAGAAGAAGATGCTGTTAAGGTAATAGGCAATAAATTAGTTACCAACATCATTTCTTTAGGAATAATAGTAGAGCTAACTGATATAGTCAGTCATGATGCTATTAAAAAGGCTCTTCTTGATAGAATACCTCTTAGAGTAAAAGAATTGAATGAAAAAGCCCTGGAACATGGCTTTAAAGTTGCAAAAAAATTATAAAACAAAAATAATAAAAAGGATGGAGCAGTAATGAAAATATTGGTAGTAAATAGTGGTAGTTCATCAATAAAGTATCGACTTTTTGATATGACTGATGAATCTTTGTTGGCGAAAGGATTAGTCGAAAGAATTGGAATAGAAGGTTCAATAATAAATCACTATCCCACAGGGAAAAGTTCAATAAAAAAGGAAATAGATATTCCTGATCATCGAAAGGGAATAGAGTTGGTAATTGATGCTTTATTGAATAATGAACATGGGGTAATCAAAGATATTAAAGAATTGTATGCTATTGGTCATCGTGTTGTTCATGGAGGAGAGAAATATTCAGATTCTGTATTAATAAATCAAGATGTTATGGATACTCTTAATAAATATACAGAATTAGCCCCATTGCATAATCCACCAAACATGCTGGGGATTAAAGTATGTCAGGAATTACTACCGGAAACACCACAAGTAGGGGTATTTGATACCTCTTTTCATCAAACAATTCCTGAGCACGCTTATCTTTATGGTTTACCTTATCATTATTATGAAAAATATAGAGTTAGAAGATATGGTTTCCATGGCACTTCCCATAAATATGTTTCACAAAAAGCGGCAAAATTTTTAAATAAAGATATTAAGGATTTAAAAATAATAACCTGTCATTTAGGAAACGGCTCAAGCTTAACTGCAATAAAGAATGGAAAATCTATTGATACTAGCCTTGGTTTTGGAACAATATCAGGTGTTATTATGGGAACTCGCTGTGGTGATATTGATCCAGCAGTTATACCATTTTTAATGGGTAAGGAAGAAATAGATTTTAAAGAAATGAACGATATTCTATATAAGAAAAGTGGATTTATTGGGCTATCTGAGGGAATATCCAGTGATAAACGTGATTTAGAAGAAAAAGCTAAGCAGGGAGACATAAGAGCACAAAGAACACTCGCTATACTTCATTATGGATTAAAAAAATATATTGGTGCATACACAGCTGCAATGAATGGATTGGATGTATTGATATTTACTGCTGGAATAGGAGAAAATTCCCCAATGTTGAGAAAAGATGTTTGCGGAGAATTAAGTTTCTTTGGTATTGATATTGATGAAAAGAAGAACGAAGTAAAAGGAAAACTAACAGATATAAGTTCTGAGAATTCAAAGGTCAAAGTTCTTGTTATTCCGACAAACGAAGAATTGATGATAGCCAGAGATACAGTTGAAATTTGTAAAAATTTATAGAATATTTATTAAATAAGTTATGAATAATATAATATTAGGAGCATCGAATGTATCAGATTAAAGAAAAAAAACAATTATATAAAGACATTTATGGAATGTGGATAAAAGCGGAAGAGGTTGCAAAAACTGTTGAACCAGGACAATTTGTTATTTTGATGACTAAGGAGGAAGGAGAAAGAATTCCTCTCACTGTAGCTGATTATAATAGGGGAGAAGGTTTAATTTATATTGTTTTTCAGGTAGCTGGAAAAACAACTGATGAGCTCTCTAAATTTAAAGAAGGAGATAGCCTTTTTTCTTTTATTGGACCTTTAGGTAAAAAAACAGAAATCAAAAATTATGGAACTGTTGTAGCAGTAGGTGGAGGTACTGGAATTGCATGCATTCACCCAATTGCCAGAAATTTAAAAGAAGCCGGTAATAAAGTTATTACTATTATAGGTGCACGATCAAAAGACCTGATAATCATGGAAGAAGAATTAAAGAAAGTATCAGATGAATTGATTGTTACTACTGACGATGGAAGTTATGGGCGGAAAGGTTTTGTTACTGATGTACTTAAAGAAAAGCTGGATAATGACAAAACTATAAAAAAAGTATGGACAATAGGTCCTCCTATTATGATGAAGGTGACTTGTGCATTAACTAGTTCCTATCCTGTTGACACAATTGTGAGCCTAAACACAATTATGGTTGATGGAACAGGTATGTGTGGTTCATGTCGTGTATCTATCGGAGGAGAAACAAAATTTGTCTGTACCGATGGACCTGAGTTTGATGGGCAATTAGTTGATTGGGATGAATTTATGAATCGAATAAAACGTTACAGGAGTGAAGAAACAACCTCCTGGGATAAATATAAACACAATAAAACATGCCGATGCAAAGGAGGAAACAATTAATGGCTGAGATGATACCAATGAAAGACAGAATGAAACAAGATCAGGTTCCAATGCGAGAACAACCTCCTGCTGAACGTGTAAGGAATTTTAAAGAGGTTCCATTAGGATATAACAAAGAAGAGGCTATTAAAGAAGCGCAAAGATGTCTGCAATGCAAAAATCCTACATGTATGGTTGGGTGTCCTGCTGAAATAAATATTCCTGCTTTCATAAGATATATAGTGGAAGAAGATTTTGAAAAAGCCTATTTAACTATTCTTGAAACGGATGCTCTTCCAGCTGTAACGGGACGTGTTTGTCCCCAGGAAGAGCAATGTCAGAAAGAATGTGTGCTAAACAAAAAGGGTAAACCTATTGCAATTGGAAGATTAGAGAGGTTTGTGGCTGATTGGGCAAGAGCAAATAATATTCATGGGGAGAAGGACGGAGACCAAAAAAAAGGTTGTGCAGTAGCGGTAGTAGGTTCAGGTCCGGCTGGTTTAACCTGTGCTGCTGACCTGGCTAAAATGGGATACAATGTAACCCTTTTTGAAGCTTTACATAAGCCGGGAGGAGTTCTGGTTTACGGTATTCCTGAATTTAGGCTTCCCAAAAAAATTGTTGAGTATGAAGTAAATGAAATTAAGAAAATTGGTGTTAAAGTAGTAAAAGATTTTGTAGTCGGAGCTACAAGCAGTGTAGATTTTTTAAAAAAGGAATTTGATGCCATATTTTTAGCAAATGGTGCTGGAGCACCACGGTTTATGAATATTCCTGGAGAAAACATGAATAATGTTTATTCTGCTAATGAATTTCTTACACGTTCAAATTTGATGAAAGCGTATCTTTTCCCTGAATATGATACCCCACTTATAATTGGTAAAAAAGCAGCCACAATTGGAGCAGGAAATGTCGCAATGGATTCTGCAAGAACAGCATTAAGGCTTGGAGCTGAAAAATCATACATTGTATACCGGCGTTCAAGAAATGAAGTTCCTGCCAGAGCAGAAGAAGTCCATCATGCCGAAGAAGAGGGAGTCGAGTTTAATTTTTTAACATTACCAGTTAAGGTATTAGGTGATAAAGAGGGAAATGTTATTGGAATGGAATGCTTAAAGATGAAATTAGGAGAACCTGATGAATCAGGCAGAAGAAGACCTATTCCTATTGAGGGTTCAAATTTTACCTTGGAAGTTGATATGGTAATAGATGCTATTGGTACTATGGCTAACCCTATTATAGCTAACAGTGCAAGGGGAGTTGAAGTTAATAAATGGGGGTATTTTAAAGTAGATGATAAAACAAGAATGACTACTTGCCCGGGAATTTTTGCAGGGGGAGATATTGTAAGAGGATCTGCTACAGTTATATCAGCCGTTGGTGATGGGAAAGTTGCAGCAAGATCTATTGACTCGTATTTATCTTCCGGCGGAAGCCTTAGAAATAATGGATGTTAACTAAAGTAAATAATAAATATTGGAGGTTAAAAAATGACAACAGGAAAGAAAATGAATCAATTTGAAATTGTCCAGGCTCAGTTTGATTCTAATGCTGAAAAGAGTGGTTTGAGTGAATCTATGTGTGAATTTTTGAGGGAAGCGGAAAGGGAAATACGTATTCGTATTCCGGTTGAAATGGATGATGGCACTACAAAGACTTTTACAGGATTTAGAGTCCAACATTCTACGGCCAGAGGTCCCGCAAAAGGTGGGTTGAGATTTGCAGAAGACGAAACTGTTGATATGGTAAGGGCATTGGCAATGATGATGGCATGGAAATGCGCAGTGGTAAACATTCCTTTAGGTGGAGGTAAAGGTGGTGTTGTTTGTAATCCCAGAGAGCTCTCAGAGAGGGAAACAGAAAAGCTTTGCCGGGGATGGGTAAGAAAAGTATATGAATTTGTAGGGCCGGAAATGGACGTCCCTGCCCCAGATGTGGCTACAAATGCTCAGGACATGTTATGGATTATGGATGAGTATGATACTATAGCAAGAAGCAGAAAGCCTGGTTTTGTTACTGGAAAATCGGTTGGTGTTGGTGGCTCATTAGGAAGAACAGAAGCAACAGGCTATGGAGTTATATATTGTGTAAGAGAGGCATTGGAAAAGTTAAATATTAGTATCAAAGGGGCTACTGCCTCTATACAAGGAGCAGGAAACAATGCCCAGTATTGCTGTGAAAAATTTGTAGAATTGGGCGGTAAAGTAATTGCAATGTCCTGTTGGGATGCCAATGATAAAAAAGCATATACATATTCTTCTGAAGATGGCATTAATCCAAAAGATTTATTTGCATCAGGCACTTTAGATAAATTTGGAACAATAAATCAAGAGAAAGCAAAATCATTTGGATGGAAACAGGAAGATGCCGATGCCTGGCTAAAAAAGCCTGTAACAGTTTTAATACCAGCAGCTTTGGGATCTGCAGTACATGAAGACAATGTAAATGAAATTAATTTCAATAGTGTTAAAATTTATGCCGAAGCAGCAAATACTCCTACTACACCTGGAGCAGATAAAATTATTAAAGAAAAAGGAATATATGTAATTCCGGACTTTCTCTGCAATGCAGGCGGTGTAACTGTTTCTTATTTTGAACAGGTTCAGAATAATATGAATTATTACTGGACTAAAGAAGAAGTTTTAGAAAAATTAGAAAAAATTATGACAGAAGCATTTAATGATGTAGCTCAATTGGCTGAAAAAGAAAACATGTATACCCGGGATGCTGCTTATGTTATTGCGGTTAGGCGGGTTGCTCATGCTGTTGAAGGAAGAGGTTGGGTAAAAAAATAGAAACGAAATTTAGGAATGAGGTTGAAGGCTATATATGCAAGTAATTGCCCTGGTAGGGGAGAGCGGAACAGGAAAAAGTCACAAAGCTCTATTGATTGCCCATAAAGAACATATTGATTATATTATCGACGATGGCTTGTTGATAAAAAAAGACAGGATTCTGGCAGGATTATCTGCCAAAAAAGAATCAAATAGAATACAGGCAATAAGAAGAGCAATTTTTTTTGAAGAAGAACATGCCAAATCTGTCAGAGATGTTATTAAAAAAGAAAAGCCAAAAAAGATAATGGTTTTAGGTACGTCTCATGGGATGGTTGAAAAAATTGTTAGTACATTAGAATTACCACCCATACACAAAACTTTTCTTATCGAGGATATTTCCAGCGACAAGGAAATCCAACTTGCTCGAAATAGCCGTTCAAAAGAAGGCACTCATATTATTCCTCTACCAGGGATAGAAGTTCAAAGGAAATTCCCAATAAATTTAGTAGATTCTTTAGAAATATTTTATAGAAAGAGATACAACAAGAGAAAAATTGGTGAAAGAACAGTTGTTAGGCCTCCTTTTAGTTATTTTGGTAAATTATACATTTCCGAAAACGCTATCCTGGATATTATTTCATATAACATAAATAATTATGAGGAAGTAATCAGGATTGGTAGAACCAAGATTAATATTACAGAAGACGGCATTTTAATACAGATGAATATAATTCTACGTTATGGCAACAGCATTACTAATACTGTTCAAAAAATTCAGGAGAAGTTAAAAAAAGAACTGGATTACATCACTGGTATTAATGTTATAAAGATTAACATATTAGTGGAAGATCTTATAATGGAAAATAACAAAGTTTAACAGACATAATATCATTGTTTTATTAATATTAATTTTTAATGAAAACAGGAGGTTGGACTAATTGTGGATTATAAAAAAGTAAAAAAAGCCAGAAAAGACTGGACAGATAAAACCCTGGACCCGGTATTGAAGAAGTTTCCAGAAAGAAAAGAAAAGTTTTTAACAGGTTCCAATAAGGAAGTAAAAAGATTATATGACCCATTGGATACAGAAAATATTGATTACCTTAAAGAAATAGGCTATCCCGGAGATTATCCTTATACAAGGGGTGTCCAACCTACCATGTATAGAGGTAGATTATGGACTATGAGACAATATGCAGGATTTGGTGATGCCGAGGAGTCAAATAGAAGATATAAATATTTGCTTAAAAATGGACAGACAGGGCTCAGTATAGCTTTTGACTTACCCACCCAAATTGGCTATGATTCTGATAATTCAATGTCCCATGGTGAGGTAGGAAAAGTTGGAGTGGCTATTGATTCATTGAAAGATATGGAAATATTATTTGAAGGTATACCATTGGACAAAGTAAGCACTTCAATGACTATTAATGCACCTGCTGCCGTATTGCTTGCCATGTATATTGCAGTAGCAGAGAAACAGGGAGTACCGGCTAATAAGTTAAATGGAACAATTCAAAACGATATATTAAAGGAGTATATTGCAAGAGGGACTTATATTTTTCCACCTTTACCATCTATGAGATTAATTACAGATATCTTTGAGTTTTGTTCTAAAGAGCTACCGAGATGGAATACTATTAGCATAAGTGGATACCATATCAGGGAAGCTGGTTCTTCTGCAATACAGGAAATTGCCTTTACACTGGCTAATGGTATTGCTTATGTTGATGCAGCTGTAAAAAAAGGTTTGGATGTAGATAATTTTGCTCCCAGGTTGTCATTTTTCTTCAATGCTCATAATGATTTGTTTGAAGAAATCTCAAAATTTAGGGCAGCCAGGAAATTATGGGCAAAAATTATGAAGGAGCGTTTTGGAGCAAAGAACCCAAAATCTTTAATGCTTCGTTTTCATACTCAAACAGCAGGCTGCACTTTAACTGCACAACAACCAGATAACAATATAATCAGAGTTACATTACAAGCTCTTGCGGCAGTTCTTGGCGGTACTCAATCATTGCACACAAATTCGAGAGATGAGGCTCTTTCGTTACCATCACAAAAATCAGTAAGGATTGCCCTGAGAACACAACAAGTGATTGGCTATGAAAGTGGTGTCACTGAAACCGTAGATCCGCTTGCAGGCTCTTATTATATTGAGACAATGACCAGGGAAATTGAAGATGAAGTAATGGTTTATATTGACAAAATTGATAAATTAGGAGGCGCTCCAAAGGCCATAGAAAATGGTTTTGTCCAAAGAGAAATACAAAATAGTGCTTATCAGTATCAAAAAGACATAGAGGATAAAAAGAAAATCATTGTAGGTGTAAATCAATTCCAATCAGAAGAAGAAACTATGAAAGATTTGCTTAAGGTAAATCCGAAAATTGAAAAGCAGCAGGTTGAAAAATTGGAAGATACTAAGAAAAGTCGCGCTGGAAATGAAGTTAATAAAAAATTAAAAGAATTAAAAAAAGCAGCTAATACTGATAAAAACTTAATGCCATTTATAATTGACTGTGTAAAAAGCTATGCTACATTAGGAGAGATATGTGACCAATTGAGAGACGTTTTTGGAGAATACAAAGATTCTATAAAGATATAGTATCAAGGAAGGTGAATTATGAGTAAAACAAGGATAAGAGTTTTAGTTGCTAAGCCGGGATTAGACGGGCATGATCGCGGAGCTAAAGTTATTGCAAGGGCATTGCGAGACGCAGGAATGGAAGTAATCTATACAGGCCTAAGGCAAACCCCGGAGCAGATTATTGAAGCAGCTGTGCAGGAGGATGTTAATGTAATTGGACTCAGTATATTATCAGGAGCTCATATGTATTTATTTCCAAAAATAACTGATATGTTAAAAGAAAGAAAAATGACTGATATTCTGGTAATCGCAGGAGGAATAATTCCGGCTGAAGATATTGTTGAATTAAACAAAATGGGAATAAAGAAAGTTTTTACACCGGGCACTGATACAAAAGAAATAGTTGATTTTATCAAAAAAAATATAGCTGTTGCTTAATTTTTAAAAGGTATATTATTTATGATTACGAGCAGTAGAATCCGTAAAGCTGATAGCAGGGCTGTAGCAAAGTTGATAACATTGGTGGAAAATGATTTCAAATCTGCTCAACCAATATTAAAGGAGTTACATCAATATTGTGGAAAAGCAGTTGTTATTGGAATAACTGGTCCACCAGGATCAGGCAAGAGCACTATCACGGATAAAATAACAAAACATTTAAGGAAAATGGGTAAAAAAGTTGGCATAATAGCCATTGATCCCAGCAGCCCTTTTACCGGTGGAGCTATTTTGGGTGATAGAATAAGGATGCAAGATTTGACAATTGATAAAGATGTTTTTATCCGAAGCATAGGTGCACGTGGTCATTTAGGTGGACTCTCAAGGTCAACACAGGCAGTTGTTAAAATTATGGATGCAATGGGAAAAGATTTTATTATTATTGAAACTGTGGGAGTTGGTCAATCAGAAATAGATGTAATTAAGGTATCGGATCTTGTTCTTTTGGTTGTAATGCCAGGAATGGGAGATGATATCCAAGTAATAAAAGCCGGGATTATGGAAATAGGAGATATATTTGTCGTTAATAAGTCAGATAGAGATGGTAGTGACAAATTAATTGCTGAAATTGAAATGATGCTTCATTTAAAAGAAGATAATGAAAAAAAATGGGTTCCTCCAATTATAAAAACTATCGGTACTGAAAACAAAGGAATAGCAAATCTTTGGAATGAAGCAGAAAAATGTATCAAGCATCTAAATAAGACAGGTGAACTATTAAAAAGAAGAAAGTATAGAACAAGAAAAGAAATATATGACCTATTTCAGGAAAATTGGCGCGAAATGTTTTTTCAATTTATAAGCAAAGAAATGTTTGAAAAAGAAGTTGATAAGGTACTAATGCAAAACGATAATCCTTATAACTCAGTAGAAAAATTAACTAAAATATTTAAAGAAAACTTAATTAAGGGAGGTAAATAAAAGTGTTTAAAAAGATTGACCATATTGGAGTTGCTGTTAAAAATCTTGGAGATTCGCTTCATATTTTTAAGGATATTTTAGGAATGCAATATACTGGGGAAGAAGAAGTAGAAGAGCAAAAAGTCAAGACAGCCTTCTTGCCTGTTGGAGAAAGTGAAATAGAATTGTTAGAATCAACTTCTCCAGATGGTGCTATTGCTAAATTTATTGAAAAAAGAGGAGAAGGTATTCACCATATTGCCTTCGAAGTGGATGATTTAGGGGAAAAACTAAAAGAATTAGAGAAAGCAGGCGTAAGATTAATTGATAAAGAACCAAGATATGGTGCTGGAGGGGCACAAATTGCTTTTTTACACCCCAAAAGTACAAATGGGATCTTGATTGAGCTTTGTGAACATAAATCTTAAAAGTAATATTCTTGGTAAAAATAAATGATGTCTTTAATGTTTGCAGGTTATTTTAAGATGAATCAATAAAGGCTTTATTTTATAAAATAAAAATTATCCAGGTAGTAAGAGAGGTGGAGACTTAATGGAAAAATCAATTAATGATTTGATGAAACAGCTGCAGGAAAAGACTGAAAAGGTGTTGGCTGGTGGAGGAAAAAAAAGAATTCAAGCACAGCATGATAAAGGGAAATTAACAGCCAGGGAAAGAATAGATTTATTATTAGATAGGGATAGTTTTAATGAACTGGACCTTTTGGTTGAACATCGCTGTACTAATTTTGGGATGGAAGGAAAAGAAGTACCCGGAGAGGGTGTTGTAACAGGTTATGGAACTATTGATGGTAGATTGGTATATGTGTTTTCGCAGGACTTTACCGTAATTGGTGGTTCATTGGGTGAGATGCATTCCAAAAAAATATGTAAAATTATGGACATGGCAATGAAAATGGGTGCACCGGTTATTGGTATCAATGATTCTGGTGGAGCTAGAATACAGGAAGGTGTTGACTCTCTTAGCGGGTATGGCGAAATATTCTATAGAAACACCATTGCTTCAGGAGTAATACCGCAAATATCAGTTGTGGTTGGTCCTACAGCAGGGGGAGCAGTGTATTCACCGGCTATAATGGACTTTGTTTTTATGGTAAAAAAGATTGGTATCATGCATATTACTGGTCCAAGTGTTATTAAAGCCGTTACTGGCGAAAATGTTACCTCGGAAAAACTTGGTGGAGCAATGACCCACAATCAAAAAAGTGGAGTAGCTCATTTTGCTGCTGAGAGTGAACAGGAAGTGTTTCAATCTGTACGGAAAATGGTTGGATACCTCCCTTCTAACAATATGGAGACTTCTCCGGTTTTAGAAAGTAGCGATAACCCAAATCGTATGGAAGAATCCCTTCTAAATATCGTTCCAATTGATCCTAATAAGCCTTATGAGATGAAGGAGGTAATTAAGTATATAGTTGATGATGGAGATTTTTTTGAAGCTCACGAACATTTTGCCCGAAATATGATTACAGGTTTTGCCAGATTAAATGGAAAAGCTATTGGTATTATTGC
>Ga0334895_1001354_pt1 | contig 25211 bp, 18 predicted proteins | sample GraSluR3_MG_7_FD_207229 | JGI IMG/M metagenome (GOLD analysis project Ga0334895, IMG submission 207229) | Sludge microbial communities from methane-producing bioreactor in Wageningen University, Netherlands - Granular Sludge_31_05-R3 | ecosystem: Engineered > Bioreactor > Anaerobic >... | reverse complement strand
CAAGATGAAAACAATGCAACTGGTCGCTTGGCCATACATAGATTGTGAGTAACGAGGGATATCAGATGCCCTCAAACAACCAGAGAAACAATGAGTTGGATTTTACACCAACATTTGGGACTCAACACTACCACCAAGTTCATCAAGACCTTTTACATAGCCTGACCGAGCTATCCGGAGATATGTTTTTCTCTGCAATTGGGGATCTGTTCCATTCAGATTATCATTGAGCGTTTTAATGGTCTCATCTGCTGATGATGGCTGTGAGCGGCTTTACTTTAAGTCTCCTCTATCATTCTTTAGCATGACAGAAGAGGATTCCAACATGAGTTCTCGAGCAATGAATCCCACGAATCAATAGCGCATATAGATGGCCTAGGTGTCGAACCGCTTTAAGTCAGCTCGGATTTGCCGCCATTGCGGTAGGATTATCACCGAATTAAAAGAAAAGTGCTTTCTTTGCTTGGCTTATCTGCTTATACTATCAAGAGAAGCACTGTAAGGAGTCTCCACATGATGAAAATCCACAGTTTACCGGAAGCATACAGCAAAGTACATTTGCCATCAAAAGTCACAATGGCTGTCACTCAAAAGCCTGATGGGAACTACAATCTCATTACATTAGAGTGGTTTATGCGGACATCAATAGATCCGCCCATGTTTGCCATCTCTGTCGGACACACGCGCTACTCCCACGATTGCCTGATGGATGTGCGCTATTTCAACTTAGTTTTTCCCGGCAAAGACCAAAAAGATCTGCTCAGCCTGGCAGGATCTCAAAGTGGAAGAGATATCGACAAGTTTACTGCCGGAAAGGTAGAACATTTTCCTGGCAAACTCCGCAAACTTCCGATTCTCAAGAATGCCTCTGCCTGTTTTGAATGTGAGATAGTCACTCAGGTCAAGAGCGGAGATCACACTATATTTGTTGGCGAAGTGAAATACTCTTGGCTCAATGATGATGTGGATTTCTTTTTCTATCACAAGAAGTGAGAGTGACGGATTTCGCTCAAAATCAGCCCTCTAAATGCTTGCAAAATATGGGCTCCTCATGCCTCCCTCACCGGTCACTCACCGGTCGGGAGTGCAAGCGGTGAGAAAATAAGGACTTAGGCGATTTGCGGCTGCGCCGGCAATCGAATTGAGAATTTAGAATTGAGGATGGAGAATTAAGGGGTAGTTTCGCAGGATGGATATGGTTTTGAAGTGCTGGAGTGCTGAGGTGCTCGAGTTACGGCTTATGAGTGCTGTAGGCATGCTATTTTTAGATAGCATCGATGCTTCCTGTGGATTGCCTGAGTCCCGGCGAGACGCCACATGAATGCCCTCACCGCCTGTACATCACAATTGAGCGCTTGAAACCCACCCCTACAATAGTCATTCCGGAAAACGAAGCGAAGCGATCTGGGTCCCCGCAAAATTGAGCAGCAGTTTTGTGGGGCTAAGAAGTGTATCCGGAATCTATGCTCCTGCACTCTACAGGTATCAGATCAAACTGACAAGGCTCAAGGCAGATTCTGCTCCCAAGAGCGACCAGAGAATGGTCGAAACAGCGATGAATGTGCCAAAGGCAAATCCCTGATCTTTGTTGCGTACAAAGATCAAAAAGTAGATAATGCCGAGAACAGCCGCAAAAAGGACCACATAGGGCATGCTTAGCAAACCAAAGAATGCCGCGATCCCGCTGAGCAGCCAGATGTCTCCTCCGCCCAAGCCGTCTGATTTGCGGGCAAGGCGATAGGCATATGCCAAAAACAGCAGAAAGCAGAAAAGAATCACAGCAGCCATAAGGGAATTCGTGATCCCGACATCATTTCCGGGAATGAGAGCAAAGATGAAGCCAATCGGGATCAGCGGGATGGACAATTTGTGGGGGATGATTTGATGAAAAGCATCAATGAAGAAGATCGGGATCATCACCATGCAGAGTATGGCATATTTGAAAAAGAGCATGTTCATAAGCCCATACTGCAGGAAAAGACCGATCAAGATCAGAGGCGTGATGATCTCCACCAGAAGGTGATGCCAGTGAATCTTGGCACCACAAAACTTGCATTTTCCACCCAAGATAATGTAGCTAAGAATCGGGATATTCAGATATGGCGGGATGGCCTTGCCGCAATCTCCACAATGAGATGCCGGGAAGACGATAGATTCTTTGCGGGGAAGTCTGTAGATGAGGACATTAAAAAAGCTGCCCAAAGCGGCGCCAAGGACAGCCAGGAGAATGATTACTATGCTAGTCAAGATTAAGCTTGCTCCTTACCACTTTTGATACCAAGGATTTGACGGACGCATCATGCCTTGACTCATGTGAAACTCGATGGTCATGGAATCGCTTGGGCGATATCTCAGCGAAAACTCCGGCAAGACCTTGCTGTCGTTGTCGTCATTGAAACTAAAGTCATTTCTGGTGTTCATGGAACCGAAATTGACAAAATTCAGATCCAGATCAAGCTCCAGCTTTGGACTAAATCGGAAGTTCATATGGTTTGTATATCTGGAGAGGTAATAGCCGGATCCGGTAGAGCTTGTCCCGGCCTCAAAACCCATGGAATGGGACATATCGAGGTTGGAAAGAGCAGAGCTCTGTAGGGAAAACGGATTAAAATCCGGCCGCGGTATATCATACTGGGCCAATAGCGGTATTGTAGCCAAGATCATTATTGTAGCAATTATCAGATTCTTCATTGGATACTCCTTAGAAGCTTTCTAATTACAAGATATAGCGCGGCCGCAATCTCGTCAAGCATAAAAGTCAGAGATTATCTTGCCCAGACTTTTAATGCCTTGATCTATCTGTTCCGGCGTGGCAAATGAGAAGTTTAGCCTGAGGCAATTGAACTTTTCTTTGCCAATCGGATAGAATTTGCTGCCGGGGATAAAGCTGATTTTCTCAGCTTTGGCAAGCTCAAACAGCTCGTCCGCGGACATATCTTCAGGAAGCCAGACCCACGTGAAGATTCCACCTTCGGGCTTTGTGTATTGCACATAGGAAGGTAGATAGCGGGACATGGCTGTCAGCATCGCATCAAGATATGGGGCATAGAAGCCGCAAATATGTTCCAGATGAGGCTCCATGTGACCTTCAGAGATGAATCTTGCCGCTACTCTTTGGGAGACATTGTCCGGGGCGATATTTATCTTTTGTTGCCAAGAGCACATGCGCTCGATCAATTTGGGACTACCTTTGGCATAGGCAAGGCGCATGCCCGGACCGAGGATCTTGGAAAAAGATACGATCTCGGTGACTATCTCAGTATTTTGAAACTCATCATGGGCAATTCTAAACAAACTGGGCAAGGCGGTTCCGGAAAATCTCAAACGAGAATAGGGGTTATCCTCCAAAATGGGGATCTGCATGCCTAGGGCATACTCGACCAATGCCTTGCGGCGCTCATAAGTCATGGTAATGCCGCTGGGATTGTGGAAATCAGGGATTGTGTAGATAAACTTAACCTTTTTCCCTTCAGATCTGACTTTGTCGACAGCTTTCTGCAATCCTGCCAGATCCATTCCTTCACGATCAAGCTCGACAGTGACGAGCTCTGCTCCGATGGCATCAAAGGCTACCAAAGATCCCAAAAAGCTGGGTGCTTCGCAGATGATTACATCACCTTCTTCCACCAAACATTGGGTCATGTAGAATATAGCATTTGTGGCTCCAGCGGTTATGAGAATCTGCTCATGGGGCAGAGAATATCCTTCCCATTTGAGCAATTCTTCCTTGAGCAGGGGATCGCCTTCACTGGCTCCATATTGCAGGACGCCGTCGCCTTCATTGGCAACAACCTCTGCATAGAGCCTGCTGAGTGTTTCCCGCGGGAAAGTCTTGGGCGAGGGGAATCCTCCTGCGAATGAGATCAATCCCGGAATATTGCGTGTGCTGGCTACCAGCTCGCGGATCATCGAAGACTTCATGTTCCTCGTTGCCTGAGTCAGTTTTTCACTAATCATCATCATTTCCTTTTATCTTCTATATTTATTAAAATCATTCATGACATTCAGAGGGCGGGATCAAAATGAAAAATGAGCTCATGCCCATCATAAAATGGGCATGAGACGAGATTTGCTTATGGATAGATCCGATAAATCATCCTTGGGAATGGAATGGTTTCACGGATGTGATGAATGCCGCTCATCCAGGTGACCAAACGCTCTAGCCCGATGCCGAAACCACTGTGGGGCACAGAGCCGTATTTGCGCAGATCCAGATACCATTGATAGGCTTTAATATCCATCTTTTCAGCCTGCATACGAGCAAGTAAGAGATCGTGATCATCTTCACGCTGGCTTCCGCCAATGATCTCGCCAAAGCCTTCCGGGGCGATTAAATCGTTGCCCAGGACATAGTCTTCATTGTCCGGATCACGCTTCATATAGAATGCTTTGATCTCTTTTGGCCATTTTTCGATGAAGACCGGCACGGGGGATCCTTCGGTGATCAGGGCTTCGTCTTGAGCTCCCAGATCGCTGTCGTGATCTATCTCGCTGCCTTTGGATCTGAGATACTCAATCGCTTCAAAATGAGTCATGCGCTTAAAGGGTGCGTCAGATGCTTTCAGAGCCTCTTTGTCGCGCTCGAGAACATCAAGCTCGTGGTCGCACTTAGACAGCACAGTGCGAATCACGTGGCGGATCAGTCCTTCTTGGATCTGCATGTTTTCATCATGCTCGACAAATGCGGCTTCCGCGTCCATCATCCAAAACTCTGTCAGATGTTTGCGAGTCTTGGAGCGCTCTGCTCGAAACACCGGACCAAAGTCATAGACTCTGCCCAGGCTCATGATCCCGGTTTCCAGATACAATTGTCCGGATTGTGATAGGTATGCCATGCCTTCATCAAAGTATTCTACCTCAAAGAGGGTGGTAGTACCTTCACATGCATTAGGCGTGAGGATTGGGGAGTCAAAACGGAAGAAATGATTCTCATTCAGATAATCACTGATAGCTTTGTAAACTGTATGGCGGATGCGCATGATCGCCCATTGCTTGGGTGAGCGCAGCCAAAGATGGCGGTTTGACAAGAGAAAATCCGGGCCGTGTTCTTTTTTGCTGATGGGATAGTCTTCTGAGATCTGAATTGCTTGTATTGCAGTGACATCAAGCTCAAATTCGCCGGTTTTTTTTTGGTGTTCTTTGGGAATCCCTGTGATAATGAGGCTGGATTCCAAGCTGAGGCGTTTGGCATCCTCAAAAGCTTCTTCTCCCAAAGCCGGCTTGAATGCTACTGCTTGAATAGAGCCGGTGCCATCACGAAAGATGATGAAGAGCAGTTTTCCACTGCTACGGATGTTGCGAACCCAGCCTTTGAGCCGGATCTCTTGACCCAGATGGGCAGAAATGTCTTTTACAAATACATCTTGCATTTATCTTACCTTGTCTTTGTTTATTTTGAGCTGTTCATTGATGATATTGATGATGCGCATTGCTACTTCCAGTGCTTTGGTGCCATCGTGTCCATCCACTATCGGACGGGTGTCGTTTACTATGCAGTCCACCCAAGATTGCAGCTCCATTGATAGAGCATCTGTAGGACTCTGTGAGCAGTCGTGGATGCTCTGGTCTACTAGTTTCTCGGGATCAATATCCGTGGCTCCCATCATGATCTTGGGAAGATAGAGCATCACCTTCGGGCTCTTCTTGACCACTTTTGCTTCCTTGCTTTGGAAATCAAGACTGATATAGCTGTCTTTTTGAAAGAAGCGGATTTTACGCTCCAGCTTCAGGGAAACACGGGAACTTGTCACATTGGCAATCGCTCCATTTTCAAACTCAAGACGAGCATTGGCAATATCGATGCTGGAAGTAAAAAGTCCGATCCCACTGGCATGAATATCCTTAATCGGGCTGTTAATAAAGCTCAGGATGAGGTCGATATCATGGATCATGACATCCAAGACCACCGGAACGTCCGTGCCGCGTTTGTGAAAGGTTGATATGCGAGTAGACTCGATAAAGAGCGGATCTTTGATCTCTTTTTCTACTTTCATGATCACTGGGTTGAATCTCTCAATATGTCCTACCTGGATCTTGAGCTTTTTCTTTTCTGCCAGCTCAAGAAGCTCGTATGCTTCATCAAGCTTACCGGTGATGGGCTTCTCTAAAAAGATGTGTTTTCCGGCAATGAGAGCTTGTTCGGCAAGCGCATAATGAGCGGTAGTGGTGGCAGCAATATCGACGGCGTCGCAGGCGTCAAGCAGCGCTTCATAGGAGTCATAACTCACAGTTTCCAGTTTGCCGGAAATCTCTTTGGCTCGCGCTTGGTCCCTATCAAAAATCCCAGCTAGGCTGGCATTGTGCATACTCAGAAACTTTCGGGCATGATGCTGTCCCAGGTGCCCGACACCTACTACGCCGATCTTTAACATATCTTGTCCTAATTCTTAAGTTTGGCTGAGATTTTCTGGATCATGTCGATGGTCATTTTTTCAAGATTATACTCAGGTTTCCATCCCCATTCTTTGGTGGCCGCGCTGTCATCCATGCTGTTTGGCCAGCTATCTGCAATGGCTTTCTTGATGGGATCTACGTCATATTCCAAGACAAAATCCGGGATGTGTTTGCGAATCTCGGCTGCGATGATTTCCGGATCAAAGCTCATGGCGGTCACATTGAAGCAGTTTCTATGAACGAGCTTGGCAGGATCTGCTTCCATGAGTTCCACTGCGCTACGAAGAGCATCAGGCATATACATCATATCCAAGAAAGTACCGGCTGGAAGATTGCAGCGGTATTTCTTTTCTTTGATGGCATCATAATAGATTTCCACAGCGTAGTCGGTGGTGCCGCCGCCGGGAAGGGTGACGTTTGAGATGATGCCGGGGTATCTGAGTCCGCGTGCGTCAACTCCATATTTCTGGAAGTAATAATCACCTAGAAGCTCTCCTGCTACTTTGGAGATACCGTAGATAGTGGTCGGCCGCATGATGGTGTCTTGAGGAGTCTGATCTTGCGGGGTGGTCGGTCCAAAAGCTCCGATAGAGGAAGGAGTGAAGACCGCACCTTTGACGTCTTTCATGATCTCAAGGCAGTTGAAAGTAGTCTCCATGTTTATCTTCCAGCTGAAGGTGGGGTTTGCTTCGCCTTTGGCTGACAAGACGGCAACAAGGTTGAAGATCGTGTCGATATCATACTTTTTGACTACTTCATTCATCGAGTTTGCATCGATGGCATCCATCTGTGCTGCGGGTCCTGCTTCCATCAATTCTTTGGGAAGAGGAGTGCGATTATAAGTGGCGATGACATGGCTGTCACCATAGATCTTTCTGAGGTAGGGCACCAATTCGGAACCGATTTGTCCGGCTGCTCCGAGTACGAGGATATTCTTCATAGGTTCATACTCCTGCTTGTTATTTCTTTTGTGACACAGGATTTTTGTGCTAGTCAAGTTGTCAATGATTATTCCCGCTTGGAATTTGCGTCTTTGTGAAAGTGGCACATATATGGAGCCAAAAATACTTTGCAAATTCTCAAAAGAGATTAGTCTATCTAAAAAAAGACATGTGAGGACGAAATGGCAAACAAAACAAACTTGATTGATTCGATAAAAAAGGCAATGCAAGGCGAAAGAGATAGCGTGAATCTATATCAAAGCGCAGCTGACCATTGTGGAGACCCTGAAGTTAAGAACTTTTTCCATGAAAGAAGGGACGAAGAACGCCGCCACTACAACTATCTATTGGACTATTATCAGCAGATATCAAATGATATGCAGCCTGCTGACATCAGCGCAGAGATACTCCCTGAGAATCTCGAAGACAGCATCTTCAGCGAGTCCTTTATCAAGCGGATCGGGGAAGATCAGGTGCTGTTCTCAGCCATATCTACTGCCCTGCTTCTAGAAAAAGACGCCATAGATCACTATAAGAAATGCGAGAATGAAACAGAAATTGCCGCGCTCAAGGCATTCTTTGCCGTGCTGACACAATGGGAAATGAGGCACTATGACGATCTTCTGCAGATCCAAAAGGAAGCGGAAAGATATTATTGGCATGAGAATAGATTCGAACCTTTCTAGAGAGCTTTAATAAAATTGTGATAACACGCTCAGGCTCTTTAGCTTGAGCGTTTGTTTATTATGGACAGAATAGTAGTCCAGAAAGACTTTGTTGAGCTCCTGGATGACGCTTCTATCGAGCTTGATGCTTTCTAAGTGATTACCGATCTGAGGCAGCAATGAGAGCACCTGTTGAGCGGTGGCACTCAGAGGCTGATATTGGCCGGTTTCAGAGCATTCCTGATAGCAGCACTTGCATATGAGATTCCCGCTATGCCCCATAGCCTCAGGAGCACATGGCGATTGACATCTGTCGCAGATCCCGAGATCCATACGGATGCCCATCATCACGAACAGCCTGGAAATCAATCTCCAAAAGATCAAGATGCCATTTTCGGGAAGCTTCTCTAGATAGGCAAGATAGTCGCGCATCAAAGCGTAGTAATCCCCGGCTTCTGAGATGGGTATGATGATCTTACTGATCAGCTCAGCCCCTGCTTCTGCGGCTGCCCATGTGGCTGAGCTGGGATAGCCGGAGAAATCCTTTACAAAACTCAGATCCTTGAGAGTATATAGTCCTTCTTCCTTGGGTTCTAAAAGGCAGAAGTCATATTCGACAAAGCGGAGTAATGGCTCTTTCTTTTTGCGCCAGCCTTTGGCAATGATCGAGATCTGAGCTTTTTCACGAGTTAGAGCTTTGATGATGTAGCTACTTTCACTAAATGGAATGAGCTCTATGGCGATGCCTTGGCTCTTAATCATCCTGTGTTTCCTTTCTGATACTGCGCAGATCCTTGGGGTTTGCAAAGACGGTCTTATAATTTGAATAGGTCACAAATCCTGATGGACTGCCCTTGGGCTTTCGCACATAGCGAATCTGGGTGTAATCAACGGGCACATTCACCGAGAACTTGGCCTGTGAATACCAGGCAGCTAGGCTGCAACAGATCTCGACCAGCTCATCAGGAACACTTTTTTTCTTGAGGTTTTTAAGGACTATATGTGCCCCGCGGTAGATGCGGCTGTGAAACCACCAGTCCTGTGCTTTGCCAAGTTTGGTGGTCACAAAGTCATTCTCTTTAGCCTTGCGACCAATGTAGATATGCCAATCATCAGAATAGCGATATTGCAGGATTCGATCTGCATGATTGACTCTTTGAGTGATCTTGCCGCCGGCTTTGCCGTGAATCTCAAGATCAAGATCTTCACCCGCTTTGAGGCGCTCAATAAGGCTGTTGATCGCATCAATCTCTGCGTTTGTGCGACTGATATTTATCTTGATGATGGATAACCCACTTTTGGCCTTCCGATATTTCTTGATGTAGAAGGCCAGATTCTGCTGCGGACTTTTATCGCTTTGCAGATCTACAGTGATATTATTTATCTCGGGATCCAGATAGTTTGTGACAGTCAGGCTCTTTTGCCCGTTTTTGATTAGGTGCATATTTGGCTTTATGGCTTCTGCGCAAGCATGGTAATATTCTGCCTTTTCGGCATTATGTAGATCTCTGTGCTGTGAGCTCAGCTTTTTCTTGAGGCGCTTGCTTTCTTTGCTTAAGATCTTTAGCTTCTGCTCGAGATCTCCCTTTTTGTCTTGAGGTTTGAGGATCTCTGTGTGTCTTTTGGCAAAGAATCGATTGATGTCTGAGATCGGTTTACCGTCTGAATCAAGCGGCAAAGCTTCCGGATCCGGAGTAAAACTCGTCTTGGGCGGGTAGTATGGCTGATTTGGCAAGATCATTCTCATTGGATTATCCGCCAGGGAATACTTGAAGATTGCATCACGAACAAGGCCGGTGTCTGTCTTCAGCAGGATCACATTCGGCTTTGGAGGCATCAATTCACAGATCAATTGATAGTCCCTATTATCACCATAGATATCTGTGTATCTGAGGCTTAAGGTGAGGATGCGATCGTTTTCCTTGATGTATATCACATCTATTGTGCTCTTGCGGAGATCCTTCCATAGCTCTGTGGCGCGCTTTGGCATCTCATCTTCAGGGTCATGGTAGATAAAGCTATCGGTGGGGCTCAAGACCACTATCAGGCTTCCTGACTTAAACAGCGCTATGTGCAGGGCATTGTCATCCAGCCAGATTCTCTCAATCGAGCCGGTAAAATCCCCATAATCCTTTACCCAACGTGCTAAGAAAACATATTTCATTATTACTGTCCATTATTATTTGTCTTGACATAAATCCTAATTATATTGAGAATGACACTTACAGAATAACGCGATAGGAGTCAAGCATGAAAAGTATCCAAATCATAATCATCATAGCTTTGGCCATATTGGCCATTGTCTTTGGCATTGTATGGATGAATGCAGCCAAAGAAAACAAGGCTTTGGTGCAATCCAACGAAGACCTTAAGACTCTCTATGAATCATCAACACAGACTATTGATGAGATCACAGCCAGCTTAGAAGCGATCGATGAAGATCTTTCCGGTCAGCTTTTTACCCAATCTGAGATCCCGGACTTGTCCCCCGCAGAGCGCCAAAAGCGTCTGATCGGGACCATTGCAAATATGCGGGAACAGATCGAAGCTGACAAAAAGAAGATAGCACAGCTTGAAGCACAATTGGCAAGCTCTCGCACGCAACTGCGCGGTGTGCAAGAAACAGTCAATCGCCTCAAAGCATCGATTGCTGAAAAGGAGACCATCATGGCAGAATTGCAGGATCGACTGGGAATCGTAAATGAGACCCTGGAAGAAGAACGCAGACTTAGCCAGATGGAAATCGCAGCCCGAGAGCAAACCATCATGGAAAAAGATGCAGCACTCACAGAGGCAGAATGGGAAGCCAATAATATTTACTACGTTTACGGCTCCCGCAAAAACCTCATGGATCAGGATATCATTGACCGCAAAGGCGGCATCCTGGGCATCGGTAGAGTGACCACAGTCACCAAGAATCTGGAAATGGACAAGTTTGACCAGATCAATCTTGGCGAAACTATTGAGATTAGATTCCCTGCTACCAGAAAGGGATATAGTGTTCTGTCCAATCACGTCGCAACTACCTATAGTGTAGAAAGAGACGGCGATGAATACGTACTAACCGTTTTAGACACGGAGAACTTCCGCAAACAAAAATTCCTCGTAATAGAACTACTCTAACGCGTTATCTTTATCTGTACCAAGCCCCGGATTCGTTCGGGGCTTTCTTTATGCTCGTGGTTTTTTAGGAATGCTGGTTATAGCAAACGCGGCTCATATCACAGCGGGCAATGCATTTCACCACTTCAAGGGACTCTGATTATCACGCAATATTTGAGCTTGGTTTACACATTTCGGGCGAATCGTGTAAGTCTTTATTTTCTCACCGCTTGCACGCTCGAGCGGTGAGCGACCGGTGAGAGGGGCATGAGCGCGCCATATTTTACAAGCATTTAGAGGTGGTTTTAAGTCCCCAAGAGTGGACGCTACGTCACATATCATGAGCACCAGACCTACACCTGCCATCACATATCATGAGCACCAGACCTACACCTGCCATCACATATCATGAGCACTAGCCCTACATTAGTCATTCCATCCCCACGACTAGCCCCAGAAAAGTCATTCCGGAACATCGAGCGAAGCGAGATGTATCCGGAATCTATAGAAACTAATCAACAGCCAAATCGCCCTTCATGCTCTTCTGACTGAACCTCGCATGAAGGGCGATTTTGCTGTGATTTCTGCCCATCTCTTGCTTCATAGGTGTCACTTTACTATCCTGAGAACTTCCTCAGCTCAGCAAAGGAGCTTTGGGAGAGAGTCCTAGGGGCAAGGAAAGCCAGCGCAGAGTTTAGAGGTAACCGGAATCTAGCGTATCAACGCAGGCTAATGATTCAGTCTGCTTATGAGGTCTCATGCCCATGAAATGCTTCATAGCAGAAATCTTATCTTGCGCCACTCTCTCATTTTGAAAGAGATTAAAAAATCTCAGACAAAAAAACCCGCACTATCAAGCACGGGTCTATTGATCTGTGGGGCAAGGGTATTAGATGAATGATAGCACTTTGTTGGCCTTGCCGATGAAGTCCTTGAGCTCTTGGCCACTGAATGCTTTCTGCTCAAGCAAGGATAGATCATGGATGTAGGAGCAGAGGGTCTTGACCTCGTCGGTCTTATCTTCATTGTCCAGCTCAATAATCTTGTGGATAATGGGGTTCTGGGTGTTGATCACCAAACTATGATGCTTTAGCATGTCACTGCCTGCGCCCATTTTGGAGACCATGTCCATATCGTGCCAGCGGCGCATAAACTCACTAAAGACAATCATTCCGGGGATCTCAGGAGTCTTCAGATTCTTCAGCTCCACCTTGATATCAGTGTATGCGTGGTTTTCCAGCTCGGTCAGAGCTTTTGTGCCCAAGTCCTTGCGCACATCTTCAGGGAGATCCAACAGATTGATGAGAGTCTGTTCATCCTGCTGAACTTGATAGGGACTCAGAATCGTGCTGGCATCGGGATGCTTCTTGAGAAATTCTTTGAAGCTTTCTTTGCTAAATGATGCTTCCAGCTTCTGATCTAGGGCATCGTAGAATATCTTTTTGAGACGCGACTTCTGCTCAGCCGTGATAGTTTCGGATTCTGCGCTTACCAGTGTGTCATTCACCTCACTATCAATGCGCACAAACTCGGTTTTGTCCAGCTTAGCTTCCAACCTTTGGAAAAGATGGATATCCAGTGGTGAAGTCTGATATATGACCTCGATACCTTGCTCTTTCATTAGCTTGAGATAGCTCACCTGAGTATCTTCGCTGGCGGCATACCAGATCTTGGTGCTTTCTTCAGCAGTCGCTGCATTTCTATTCTTATATTCTTCAATGGTTAGATAATCGCCGCTGGCGCTTTTGAAGATGGCGATGTCTTTCATGGATTCAAAGAAATCTTCCTCTTTGAGCATGCCAAATTTGATGAACGTGTTGATGTCTTCCCAATATTCTTCATACTTCTTGCGATCTTCTTTGAAGGTGCTCTGGAAATGATCTGAGACTTTTTTGATGATATACTGAGATATCTTGCGAACCTGAGAGTCGTTTTGCAAAAAGCTTCTGGATACATTTAGGGGAATATCGGGTATATCAATCCCGCCTTTGAGCAAGAGCAGAAACTCCGGAATCAGATCTTCCAGATTGTCTGCGACAAAGACGTTGTTGCAAAACAGCTTGACTTCGCCCTTGAAGAAATCCGGCTCATTACGAAGCTTGGGAAAGTAAAGAATTCCCTTGAGATTGAAAGGGAAATCCACATTCAGGTGGATCCAAAAGACGGGATCATTATAGTCGTGAAAGACTTGTTTGTAAAACTCTTTGTATTCTTCTTCTTTCACGTCCTTCGGTTTCCGATTCCATAGAGCTTCCAATTGGTTGACTTGTTTGGAATCAAAGTAGATAGGAACCGGCATGAAGTTGCAATAGCGTTCGAGGATTTCTTTGATCTTTCCGTCTTCAGCGTATTCCTTGGAATCTTCGTTGAGATGCAGAGTGATGGTAGTGCCGACCTCTTTGCGTTTACCTTCGCTCATGATGTACTCTGTGCTGCCATCACATTCCCAGAAAGCCGCTTGGCTGTCAGGCTCGATCGACAGGGAGTCTATAGTGACTTTATCTGAGACCATAAAGGACGAGTAGAATCCCAAGCCAAAGTGACCGATGATATTGGACTGCACATCCTTGAATTTGTTTACGAACTCCTCAGCACCAGAAAAGGCGATCTGATTGATGTATTTCTTGATTTCCTCAGCGGTCATGCCTATGCCTGTATCGATGATCTGCAGAGTATTCTTGGATTTATCAAGCTTGATCTCGATCTTCATGTCTTCTTGCTTAAAGGCCGAATCTGCATATTTACGCTTAGAGATCGCATCTACCGCGTTTGATACCAGTTCTCTGAGGAAGATATCATGTTGGGAATAGAGCCACTTTTTTATGATGGGGAATATGTTTTCAGTGTGGATACTGAGTGCCCCTTTTTCTTTTTGTTTTGTAGCCATACTCATAATCTCCTTAACTAATATTCATGTTTAAATGATAAGATAGTTGACAGCGGATATCTGTCAAGAGCTTTTTAGCAGTCCAGAACATAGACTGCTAAATCACCAGACGGAGAATCGCTGCGTCAGGCATGCATCAAGCGCGGCGTCTTTGCAGGACAAGGTGATGAGATGGATCTCATAGTTCTCAACAAATATGCTGAATTGGAACACAGTTTGCATCTATCAAATGCTAATAGAACAAGGAAATTTTATTGGTGGACGTATGAAATCAAGTATTCTAAGCATTCTTATGCTGTTTGCGACAGCAATCCTTTTTGCAGGGGTCAGCCATACCTACTTGCTGAATAATCCTCAGATAACGAACAGTGAGCATGGGCTTGTAATCAAGCTGGATGGTGCCAACAGTTTTTCGGAGCCCGGAGAGCCTGACCTGCCCTGGTTTGGCTTCAAGATTCTATTGCCAAGTGGCATGGAAGCTGAGGATCTCACGATCAAGCGTTTTGGTGAGATCCGGATCTCTTTGGACGACATAGTGATGCCCACACAGCGGCAGTATCCTCTATCATACAAAGGACAGCTATCCTTCGATAGCCCAAGAGCGGATATCTACGATTCATTTGACGCATATCCCGCTAAGATATCAAAGGGTCTCAGCACCCATTTCCTCAGCGGACATCCAATAGCTTTTGGTGCAGTTTCTCCCTTTGAGTATCGTCCCCAAGATAATGAGCTTGTTTTTTACAGTGGGCTGGAAGTCACTGTCAATTATAGATCAGGCATTCGCGCGCAGGAAGCCACTCGCCTCTTGAAGCAGGATTCCTTCGTAGCTCGCAGATTGAACCAAAGCGTAGACAACCTGCAGGATATTCCTGCATATCAATATATGCAAAACGATGGTTATGAATATCTGATGATCGTCGAAGAAAGCAAGATCCCCATCTGGGAGACTCTTGCGGATCTGTATGAAGGTCGAGGCATTTCTGTGTCGATCAAAAGTGTAAGTCAGATCACCGCAAGTCAGACCGGACAGGATGAACAGGAGAAGATCCGCAACTATATCATTGCTGCCTATGAGTCTAACCCGCTTCGTTATGTTCTTCTGGGCGGTGATGTGGATGTGATCCCTCATCGTGGTTTTTATGTGAGCATGGGCTATGGGGGAGAGACCGACGATGACATCCCCGCCGACATGTATTATTCTTGTTTGGATGGAAACTGGAATTATGACGGAGATGAATATTGGGGAGAACCTCAAGAAGCCGATTTGGTTCCCGAGCTTGCTATCGGGCGTATTTGCTACAACAGCGATGAGGAGATCATAAATCAGATAAACAAGATATTCATGTATCAAGTTGCACCGGTGGAGGATCATGTCAAGTCCGTAGATTTCATCGGAGAATGGCTTTGGGACGGCCCCACCTGGGGTGGCGACTATATGGACGAAATGATTGGCGGATCTAGCATGCATGGTTACACGACTGCGGGAGTTCCGACTGATTGGGATATCACCACGCTCTATGATAGGACCAACGGCTATTCTGATTCATGGGGACCCACCCAAGTCAGACCGATCCTCTCCGCGGGAGCAAACCTAGTCAATCATCTGGGACACTCTGCCACGACCTACAATATGCGTCTTTCGAATAACCAAGTGACCCAGACGTCCATAACAAATGATGGCGTAACCGGTAATTATTCCATATACTTCACTCAGGGCTGCTATGCCGGCAGTTTTGACAATCGGGGCACCAATCCCAATTCCTATGGTGCTGATAGCATCACAGAGAGGTTCACCGCTCTTCCCACTTCTGCGGCCGGCATGATCTCCCATTCCAGATATGGTTGGGGCGTCCAAGGCTCAACTAATGGCGCATCTCAATACTTCCACCGCGAATACATCGATGCTCTTTTTGGTGAGAACATCTACGAGCTGGGATATGCATTGGTGGACTCAAAGATAGACAACATACCCTTCATAACAGGCAGTGCCGTGATGCATTGGGTCACATATGAGACCAATCTTTTTGGCTGTCCTGTCACAAATGTCTGGACTGATACTCCGCAAGATCTCTCAGCTCAATTGCCCGGCACTTGGTTGGTGGGCTTGAATCAATACACAATCCAGACAAATGCGGCCTACGCTCAGCTCAAGATCAAACGTCAAAATGAGATCATCCATGAAGCTTATGCAGATGAGAGCGGGATCATCCATGTCAATCTTGATGAAGGTCTTATCCCGGGAAGCTACACCGTCTACATCAATGCGGCAAATCACTATCCGATTAGTCAAGAGATCTCTGTTACAGCGGCTGAGATGCCCTATTTGATCTGTGAAGATATCTCCGTGATTGACAACGATGGTATCTTCCACACCGGAGAAGAGCTGCAGCTTTCATTCAGGATAGCAAATCTTGGTATGATCGATCATGAAGGACAGGCAGAGATTAGCCTTGAAAGCCAATCCCCCAATATCGAGATCTTGGAGGGAACATATTCCTTTGAGAGTGTAAATGCGGGTGAAAGCCTTGATGTCGAATCAGCTTTTGAGGTCGCCATAGTAGGTACCTTTGAAGACCAGACAATAGCAAGTCTCACATTCACGATCAATTTTGGGGATTACGAGACTGAGACCTTTCATTGGATCATTCTTTCTGCTCCGGTTCTGGATCTGGTTTCCTATACGGTGCAATCCGAAGACATATATCTGATGCCGGGGGGAGAGGCTCAGATCAGCTTTAGCATTCAAAACAATGGTCATGGGACTGCATTTAGTCCTTCTATCATGTTCTTCACCAATGATAGCTCTGTCAATACCAGTGTTTTTGAACTCCCACTTCCCATAATTGGCGCTGATTCATCAATTGAGATGTCTGATGCATTTTACATTACAGTCTCAGAGAACCTTGAGCTGGGCTCCACTGTGGGCGTAAACTACATGCTCACTGCTGAAAACGGATCTGCCACGGATGGAACTTTTGTGATCCATATCGGCATGATAAACTATGGTTTTGAGGAAGACGAGCAAGGGTGGATCAGCGAATCGCTCAATCAAGGCTTCATCAATCAATGGCATCGCAGCTCACATCGCAATGTGACGCCGGGCGGGTCATACTCAATGAAGTTTGGCGGACAGGGATCTGCTCAATATGCTTCCGGTGCTTATGGCGCTTTGGTTTCTCCCGAGATGTATTTGGCTCCAAACAGCGTGCTCAAATTTTGGCACTGGATGGACGCTGAGATCCACGAGAACCAATCTCAAGCATGGGATGGAGGCAATCTGCAGATGTCAATCGATGGTGGTCAGTGGTTCTTGATTGAGCCCACGGGTTCCTATCCTTGCACGATATACAGCAATCCTGCTTCCCCGTTTAGCGCAGGAACACCCGTATATTCAGGAAGCTTCGGCTGGACAGAAGCCAGCTTTGAATTGGGAGCACACACCGGGCAAGCGAGATTCCGTTTTGTCTTTGGCAGTGATGGTTACGTGACCGGTGAAGGATGGTATATTGACGATCTTCGCCTGGAATCCGATACCGTATCTATTTCTGATCTATTAACACCCGTGCCGGTTTTGACACTTGCTCAAAACTATCCCAATCCATTCAATCCCAATACCACTATCAGCTTTGTCTTACCTTCCCGCCAGCAAGCCAGACTCAGTATCTTCAATCTCAAAGGACAGCTTGTTCGCACTTTGGTCGATGCCAAATTGGAAGCAGGGCAAAACACCTTTACTTGGGATGGCAAAGACGCTCGCGGCAAAACTGTGGCTTCCGGAGTATATAGCTATCGATTAAGCACCGAGACCGGACATCTAATAAAGAAAATGATACTAATGAAATGACGAAATACCTAGTTATGACGGGAGCCGGAATCAGTGCAGAATCCGGCATCCGCACTTTTAGAGACACCGGTGGTCTCTGGGAAGAACACAGCGTCGAGCAGGTGGCAAGCCCAGAAGGCTTTGCCGCAAACCCTAAGCTTGTTTGGGACTTTTATAAAAAGCGATATGAACACAGCTTGGAATCAGAGCCCAATCCCGCGCACATTGCCTTAAAAAAGATGGAAGATTCCTTGGGAGATAGGTTTAATCTGATCACCCAGAATGTCGATGGTATCCACCGCAAGGCGGGGAACAAGCGTCTTTTGGAGATGCATGGCAGCTTGGACAGATGCTATTGCACTACCTGCCGCAGCTACTATCGGATGGACGAGATCGAACTCAATGTAGATCTACCAAAATGTACTTTTTGCAAAGCAGTGCTAAGACCGGACATTGTCTGGTTTGGCGAAGTGCCTTATTATCTCTATGAGATAGAAGAGATGCTGAAGAATTGTGATGTGTTCATGATCGTCGGAACCAGCGGTACTGTATACCCCGCAGCGGGTTTTGTGATGACAGCAAGGCTCTTTGGAGCCAGAACAGTTGCGATCAACCTAGAGCATCCGGACAACCTGAGCTTCATCGATGAATTTCATCAAGGTAGAGCAGGTGAGATCCTTCCTTCTTTGATAGACAAGATCTTAGGAGAACAAAATGGATGAGTTATTTTTTGGTCCCGACTTCCTCAGTGAAGAAGATGCCGCCCCGAAGCTGAGCCTCAAAGAGGGAGAACTGCGCGAAGTATCCGTGCTCTTTGCTGATATAAAGGGCTTTACCAAGATCTCGAATCTTTTCGAACCGGAAGTAATCCATGGCAAGATGGATGAGATCATGAAGATCTTTAGCAGATGCATCAATTTCTACGGCGGCTTTGTAGACAAATACATCGGCGATGGCATCATGGCTCTCTTCGGAGCCAAACAAGCCACCGAACAAGATACACAAAGAGCTATTTTGGCTGCCATTAAGATGCAAGAACAGCTCAGGCTTTACAACAAGCTGCTCAATCGTGAACCCGGCTTTGAGTCCTTGGAGCTAGGCTTGCGAATCGGGATCAATACAGGGCTGGTTTCGGTCGGAAAGGTTGGAGAATCTCGAGAAGGTGATTTCACAGTCTACGGCCCGCAGGTGAATCTTGCCAGTCGCATGGAGAGCAATGCTCCGGTCAATCGGATCATGCTTCCCGCATCCACCATGCATCTCGTTGAGAATGTATTTGACTTTGAGAGTCAGGGTCCCGTCTTGGTCAAAGGCATGGAAGATCCCATCGATTGTTGGTTGGTATTAGGGCAGAAGACACAGCAAAGACAGAGCTTTAAAACGGCGTTTATCGGCAGAGAAAGTGAGATGGAATTGCTAGCGCAGAGCTTTCAACAATCACATCAGACACTGCAAATCCTTGGCCTCAAAGGTGACGCCGGACTTGGCAAAAGCCGCTTAGTTCAAGAATTCTGTAGTCAAAATCCCAAAGCAATGGTATTGACGGGAACTTGCTCCTCAATCAGTCCCAGCCCTCTAAACCTCTTCGCGCAGATCTTCGAGAAGCATTTTGGAATCCGTCACAACGATCCCGCGCAAACCAGGAAGCTCGCTCTAGAGAAAGGCATTTTTGATCTTGCTAAAACATCTGAAGGTAGTGCTGATGATATCATCGACGCAGTTCCCATGATTGGCTTGATCATGGAAATTAGATACGATGATCCCCGCATCAAGCAGAAAGGGAAAGATCTTCTGGATCACCTTTTAAGAGCTGTTGATAGCGTGTTTATGGCGATCATATCCGCTTCCAAAGATGAGAATGACGGCATTATCCTGATCTTGGATGACATCCACCTTGTAGATGATGCCAGCGCCCAGGCTCTGGGCTTTCTCTTGGATCGCTTTGATGCTAAGGCGCTTGGGATCTTGATCATTGCTCTATATCGCTTGGATCACGAGATCTTAGATGCAATCACCGGACACAAGTCTTTCACCGAGATCGAGATCTTGCCATTTAGCCCAGAAAAGATAGACGAACTGGTCATGCTCTACACCAAAGACATGGATCTCTCTAAAGAGACTCTCAAACTGGTGCGGGAGCTTTCCAACGGCAACCCTTTTTTCCTCGAAGAATGGTGCAATTTTATCGCCAAGCTTCCTAAAACAGACATGGATGAATATCCGGTTCCGGGAAATCTCCATGCCCTGATCTTATCCCGGTTGGACAAATTGCCTGAAGATCTTAGGCTCTTGCTACACAAAGCTGCAGTGATCGGTCACGAATTCTTTGTAGAGATTCTACGTGAGGTAGAGCAAAGACTGGATGATCCCACAAATCTCGAAACCACTCTGCATGATCTCGAAGAACACTCTCTGATCATGCGCATGCTGGGCTTTGACTTTTCCACATATTTCTTCAAACATGTAACCACTCGTGAGGTGGCATATCAGACCCTGCTTCAGCAAAATCGCAAACTCCTTCACCACTTAACCGCTGAATCCATAGAAACCCTTTTTGCCGATCGCTTGGACGATTTTTGCTTTGTGCTTTCGGATCACTTTCTCAAGGCGGAGATGCCTCAGCGGGCTTTGCCTTATCTTCAGCAGTCAGTTGAGATGGCCATCAAGGTTTATGACCATTCTTCAGCGCTGAGGCTGGGTAGAGAGCTTCTCAAACATCTGCAGGATGATGCCCAAAAAGCCGATTTGTATATCAAGTTGGCAGAGATTCTGTGGGTGATCGGAAGATGGGATGATGCTGCAGATTTTGTAGACCACGCCGAATCACTGAGTTCTGATGAATCTGAGCTCATCTGCGAAGTGCATCGCGCTCGTGGAGTAGCCGCTTTCTACATGGGAGATTTTGATAAAGCTCTTCGCGAGTTTCAAGCGGGCTACTCGCAAGCTAAGAGCATCAAGGATGATCTGAGCCTGTGCACAGCTCTGAACAATCTTGGCATCTGGCACCAACATCATCAGCTCTATGATCAAGCTATCGAATACCACAATGAGGGACTAGCTCTGTCTCAAAGACTCAATGAGGCGCAGAAACAAGCCAAGACTCACTCAAATCTAGGGCTGATCTATCTTGAGAAAGAAGAGCTTGAGAAGGCTTTGGAAGCATTTGGTCTCAGCCTCAAGATCACTCGGGAGCAGCGCTTGATGCGAGACGAGTCGATCGCCCTAGGAAACCTCGGTTGGGCATATCTTATTGCCCAAAGATACGATGAAGCCTACCCTTGGCTGGAAATGAAGCTGGAGCTTGCCACAAAGATGAATGACAAAATGGAGATGATCAAGGCATATGGGAATCTTGGTAACTTGGCTTTTGAAACAGAAGACTATCCTAAAGCCTTAGAACTGTATGAGCAGAGCCTTCTTCTAAAAGAAAAGCTGGGAAACAAGCAGGAGATCGAAAACAGCAAAAAGATGATAGAGATTACCCAGAAGAAGATCTCCGAGATGGCAAACGGCTAGAGCTAGCTTTTCTGAAAAACGTTTGAAAGCACTATCAGAAGAAGCCCGACTATCGTGGCAGGGTGGATTGGCTCTTTTAGAATCGTGAATATAAACAGCATCGACACAAAAGGAGTCAGGAAGATCAAGTTTGAGATCTTGGCGGTGTTTTCTGTGAGCTGAAGCGCCTTTAGCCACAAAAGAAAGGTGAGCCCCATCTCAAAGATGCCGACCCAGACACTGCCCAAAAGGCCGTAGCTAAAAGCCACGCTTTTTTCAAGGATGCTGACTTGAAAGGCAAAGACACTCATTGTAATCAGCATGAATCCCACAAGAAAGTTGTAAAAGAGCTTAACGGGATTTGGACGCTTGTCCTTCATGCTCAGGATCCAATATGCGGCCCATATAAATGAGGACCCCAAAGCAAGGCCGGTGCCCAAGATGTCGTCAAACTGCATAGCCAGCAGCTGTCCCTTGCTGGAGATTATCACTACTCCAAAAAGGCTGACAGTGAGCGCCAGCAGATCCTTAAGCCTCAATCTCTCCCTTAAGAACAACACTGAAAACAAGGATAATATGATCGCCCAAGTATAGTTTAGAGCCTGAGCTTCTTGGGCACGAAGTCTGTCATATGCCACAAAAAGTACCAAGTAGTACAAAAAAGGATTCAGAAAGCCGGCGAAAAGCGATTGCCGTAAATTGCGCAGGAAATTGGCGAGGAAGCCGGGACCCGACATGAGGTTGTAGGTACCCAAAAATAGTGTGGCCACAAATGATGAAATCAAAAGCAAGCCCATTGGGCTGAGCTGATTCAGACTTACCTTGAAGGCGGTGGACACAGTGCTCCAGAATAGAATCGCCAATGCCGCGAAGAGATAGCTTTGCCTTTGATTTATAGTCATCAAAACATAAAAAAGGGGTGGAGAACAATCCACCCCATAGTATTATATGAAAGTATTATTGATTACGCATGGATTGAAGAATTCTGGAATAAGTATTCCGAAGAGCTTCATTCTCTGTCTGTGAAGCGCCCAAGATGATAAACTGCACGGCGTCTTCACTGCTGTTGTCCCATTGATACCATCTTTGAGCATAGGTGATCAGCTTGTCATAGTCTTCCATCTCATAGAGAATTCTGGCGATCTCGACAAAATCTGCGTCTATACTGCGTTGGTCTATCAGACGCTCAAGATAGCTGACAGTGAGCTCATTATCACCCTGCATATAGGCGATATCTTTGGCATTTTGAAGGATATCGATATTTCCGGGATCCAGAGACAACGCCTGCTCGGTCACCTCTAGAGCTTTCTCAAAATCTTCTATCTCATAGTACACATAGGAAAGATTCAGAAGGTTATCCAAGTTTGCGGGAGCGAGCTCACGAGCTTTTGCAAAATATGTGGCTGCTTCTTCAAAATCGTCTTGGTTAAAATAAAACGCGCCGGTCTCTAAGATATAATCCAAGTTGTCAGGATCTTGCTCCAAAAGAGCAAGCAGAATCTCTTCGGCTTTTTCATTATCTTCCAGCTCTTTTTGGTAGATGTCTTTCAGGCGGATCATCGGCTCATATCTTTCAGGTTGAAGATCGTGAGCAAGCTCAAAGATCTCAAGAGCTTCTTGGGTATCTCCAGCTTCCAAAGCAGCATCACCGGCACGATAGATGCGAGTCCATGCGCCTTCACGACGACGTGTCATATCCCTGATATCCAGTCTTTCGTCAGCAGTCAGGTTTTCAAAAGTAGCATACACATCCAAGGCTTGGGTATAGAGATTGAATGCTTCAGAATTGAACTCGACAGAACGAGCCGGCATCTGTTCCGCTTTGTAAAGATTGATGTCTGCCATGCGACGAAGTGACAAGGCATGATCAGGATGCTCTTCCAGTACCAAAAGATAAAAATCTTCGGCTCTCTCAACATTTTGCTGAGCATAATAAACGCCGGCTGTCTTTGCATTTACATTGGCTTGGGGGCTAAGTCTCTGTCTAGGTCTGAATGCGCTACAGGCTCCCAATCCAAAAGCTAGGGCTACTATCAAGATAATGAGTTTTCTCATATGTGTACTCCTGTTAATATTCTTCTTTAACAAGGATTATTTCCTTATGATAAAAGTCAAGCCATTTTTTCTGCAGTTTGATGAAGATTGACTCTCCCTCAGATTCTTGGTTGAGCCCTATGTTCCCGCGGAAAAGCTAAGCAACTAGATCGGCTGCATAGATCCTCGACATCACAGCTCTGTCTCAATATAGCCCAAATCCAGGCTCCTAAATGCTTGTAAAATATGGCGCGCTCATGCCCCTCTCACCGCTCGCTCACCGGGCGAGCGTGCAAGGGGTGAGAGAATAAGGACTTACGCGATTCGCCCAATAAGTGTAAACCAAGCTCAAAAATTGCAGTATAATTTGAGATCCGAGAGTAGTGAAGCTTTGTAACAGCTTATCTCGAGCAGCTTGCCCTGTAAAGTGGCTGACGGCTTTTTTTTATAGCGATCCTTCCCAAAGACCGGCAGATCTGCATGATCTGTTCCTTTGTGGTCAAACGCAAAAAGATGGGAGCTTAACATCGAGAAAACTATGAAAACAAAAATCATCCAATTTGCTGCGCGAGATAGAGGGTAAGCACGCTGTCCGGTGCCCATCGGCTCTATCAAGCGCAAGGCACAGTGAGACTCATGGCTGAGTTGCTGATCCAACGAAGCTTAGGCAAAGCCGGATCTGTATCCTGCAAGAATAATTTTGTGCTTGACTGCAGAGGGGGTCTTCTAAAAGATGATCACAAATAAACCTTTAATCAAAGCCAGTGAGCTTGAAAGGAGAAAGATTATGATACCTCAATTCTTAGGACGCAACGTCTACGACCTTGATGATTATTCGCGGGAAGAAATTCTGTACATCCTCGAGGCAGCAAAAGGAATGAAAGAAATCAACCTTCGTGAATACAAGAAGATACCCACTCTTCGTGGCAAGACAATCTGCACACTTTTTGTGGAAAATAGTACTCGCACCAGAATGAGCTTCGAGCTGGCGGCAAATCGTCTTTCAGCAGACGTGGTGAGCTTTCAGGCAAGTGTATCTGCCCTTCAAAAGGGAGAAAGCCTGCAGGATACGGTATACACGCTCAATGCCATGGGGATTGATCTATATTGCATTCGCCACTGCTCTCCCGGAAGTCCCCAATTGGTAAACAAATATTCTGGTAAGCCTGTGATTAATGGTGGAGACGGGCGTCATGCTCATCCGACCCAAGCGCTTCTGGATATATATTCCATATGGGAGAAAAAGGGGAGCTTGAAAGATCTCAAGGTCACCATTGTGGGAGATATCCTAAACAGCCGTGTCGTGCGTTCCAATCTGATTGGGATGTCCAAGCTCGGTGCCAAGGTGACGGTATGCGGTCCCAAGACTCTAATGCCCGGGAACATGGAAAGCGTCTATGGTTGCAGGGTCGAATATGATCTCGGTAAAGCTCTGGACAAAGCTGATGTCGTGATGGGCTTGCGTATGCAGCTCGAGCGCATGAGTGAAGGCCTTTTCCCGAGTTTAGAGGAATATAGCAAACACTATGTGCTCTCAAATGAAACACTTAAATATGCCAAGCCCAATGCTTTGATCATGCATCCGGGGCCAATGAATCGTGGGGTGGAGATTCTGCCGGAAATCGCAGATAGCAAAGACAGCGTGATCGTGGAGCAGGTGGCAAATGGGGTCGCCATTCGCATGGCACTCATGTTCTTAATCTTGGGTGGGAAAGCATAAAGGAGTATATGATGAAGACTATAATAAAGAATGCACAAGTATACTTGGATGGCGAGCTCTTACAGAAAGATCTGCTTATCGACAGAAAAAAAATATGCAAGATCGAAGACAAAATTGACGTCAAAGCTGACAAGGTAATCAATGCCAA
>Ga0334895_1001341_pt1 | contig 25331 bp, 23 predicted proteins | sample GraSluR3_MG_7_FD_207229 | JGI IMG/M metagenome (GOLD analysis project Ga0334895, IMG submission 207229) | Sludge microbial communities from methane-producing bioreactor in Wageningen University, Netherlands - Granular Sludge_31_05-R3 | ecosystem: Engineered > Bioreactor > Anaerobic >... | reverse complement strand
TCTGCCCACTCAATCGAGAATTTGATTACCTGCCTTTCCCCTCTCCTGGATGCGCTTATGTTAAGGTTTGAGCCAAAAAGATCCTCGAGTTTTCTCTTCAATTCAAGAGTGCCTGGATGATTTTTTGTCCCTCTTTCAAGAACCATTGGCAGCAATGAATTCATGGTAACTTCGCTCCTGTCAAGGGGTCTGATAATATAGACTCCCAAATAATTGGATTTGAATTTATCTGTATAGGTTGAGCTGATACTCAAACCTTTTCCTATTTCTTTTCTTATGGATTCCATGGTCGCAATCCCTCCTTTCATTATTCTACAAAACATTTATTACCCATTGATAGGGTTCTTAATTATTTATCAAAAAAATAAAGGGCTTAACCCTTTATTTTTATCCCTTAACTATTTCAACTCCTGAGCTGGTTCCTATCCTTGTGGCTCCTGCCTCCATCATTGCAACAGCCGTCTTGTAGTCTTTCACTCCACCAGATGCCTTGACTCCAAGCTTATCACCTACAACAGACCTCATGAGTCTTACATCCTCAAGAGTTGCTCCACCCGTGCTAAAGCCTGTGGATGTCTTAACATAGTCCGCTCCAGCTTCCATTGCAATCTGGCATGCCATTTTTTTCTCATCATCTGTCAGTAGCGCCGTCTCTATTATGACCTTTACCAATGCCTTTTTGTCAGCTGCTACCACTACAGCTTCAATATCCGCCCTTACAAGGTCCAGGTTTCCATCCTTAAGAGCCCCAATATTTATTACCATATCAACCTCGTGAGCCCCCATGGCTATTGCATCCTTTGTTTCAAAAGCTTTTGTCTGAGGTGTGTTTGCTCCCAGCGGAAAGCCAATTACAGTCGCTACCTTGACCTCCGTATCCTTTAAAAGCTCACTGCAATACCTTACATATGTTGGATTAACACATACAGCTTTAAACTTGTTTGCCTTGGCTTCTTCACACAAAAGTCTTATTGAGTCCTTTGATGTGTCGGCCTTTAAGGCTGTGTGATCGATTATGCCTGCAACATCTATCATTATCTCACCTCTCGTCTACAATTTTGGAACTATTTTATTATTTCGACCATGTCTCCATTTCTAATTCCTGCAGCATTTCCTTCCTCTATATCCACGTGCATTTCCAAAGCGTAGCTTGGATGTACCCTGACAAGAACGTTGTCGAATACAAGACCTCTTGGTCCTGGCACCTTGATGCTGACTATTTCTCCATCCTTTACTCCAAATTCCTCTCCATCCTTTGTGTGCATATGGATGTGTCTTGCAGCTACAATGGTTCCCTTATCGATTTCCACTTCACCCTTGGGTCCAGTTATCTTAACGCCTGGTGTATCTACAACGTCTCCGGAATTTCTGATCATTGGAGCAACTCCCAGTGTAAATGCATCTGTTATTGAAACCTCAAGCTGAGTGTCTGGTCTAACAGGCCCAAGAATTCTAACGCCTTTGATGGTCTTCTTTGGTCCTACAACATCAACCTTCTCTTCGCAGGCATACTGTCCTGGCTGAGAGAGATCCTTCATTTTGGTCAGTTCATACCCCTCACCGAAAAGTGTGTCCAGATCCTTCTGGCTAATATGAATATGTCTGTTGGATAGTGCTATTGGCAATGTTTTTTTCATCATAACCCTCCTAGTTTATAGTTCATACATTAATTATACCCCTTTTAACCAGGTTTTTCAAAGAGATTGTCAAATAAATGCTAAACTTGCAAAAACTCCCGTCAAGGTGACGGGAGTATATGTTTTAGCTAAATGAATCTTCTCAAATACTTCATAAGGTATTTTAGAATTACCGTATGCAATGGAATGCTTATAAGTGCTGCCAATACTCTTGTGGGCAAAAGGACTATAAAGCCTCTTCCATACAAGGTTGACAACCAGTAGGTGTTAAGCCCCAAAGAAACCACAGCTGTAACAGTCAATACAGCAATCAGTATATTCTTGTAGGAATAAACCTTGTCCAGGTCCCTTTCTCCCTTAAATCTGTAGAACAGAAGTCCAGGGATAACTCCCCACAAAATTGAGCTCAGTGTAAAACCCGGATGATAGGGACCCTGCGGATTAATCAGAAAACCGATGATATCTGCCGAGAATCCTGTTAGTCCACCTACAAGGGGACCAAACATCATACCCGAGAGCATAAGGGGTAAATCCCCAAAACTGATCCTTAAGGCTGCTACCCCAGCAAGGGGAACCATCACGTAGGCAAATCTTGTCATTACAATTGAAATTGCAACCAGAAAACCTGCCTTAACCATTGTTCGAACATTGATTTTTGCTGCTTTCCTTTTCATTTTAATCTCCTTTCTTTAACTGACAGCTACTGCCAATTAAAGAAAGTATCTTTAATTGTCAGCGGATGCGGCAAAGAATCGCAGAAAATTTCTTTCGTCAACGGGCAACTTCCCATCCCGAGGCACTTAACGCTCTTTACCTACTCTGTCATACTGAAACAATTCAAGTCCTAATTATACACCATACAGGTATTAATGTAAACCGTCCAGTTACCACAAAACCTGCATAAGCTAGTATCTTTTATTGCTCTTAAATCTCCCTATGCCATATTTACCCTTCTTGTAGAGGATATACCCAATAAGCTGTGCCAGAGTTAGGTATTTGATGAAGCTTACCCCAATCTTGCCTGCTATGTTAACAAAAAATGGTTCAGGTAGCATTTGGATCAGTAAATCGGTTTTTGGGTTCAATATCCAAAGGTCATTGTCAAAAAATATTTCATGAAAGACAGTGAAGTATCTTGTAAAGTCTGTGACTATTAGAACTCCAAGCAGAATCAGTAAAAGATGATTTGCAAAAATGCCAAGAGTCATCCATTTTCCTATAAAACCAGCCTTTTCCTTGGAGAGAAACCAGAAGACTATCCCCAGGCCAACCAATGCCGATACAAGCTTTATTAACCTGGCAAGCTCGTAAAGATCCAGTACATCCTCCATATGATGTATTTCCCGTTCATTGAAATGCCTGTCAAGGGCATCGTCCTGATTTCCCTTCAGATAGGCTATAATATCCTTTGATACCACTTCAAGCTCCTCTTCTGTCTTGCCTGTAACCTCATATACCTTGTTTTCATCGAAGGATTCCATATAATAGTCCAAATTGTATGTATTTTCTTCTATAGCCATAACTAAAGCTATAAGTGATAAGGCTATAACCAATACTATAACCAATAGTGTCTCCGTTACTTTCAATTTCTCCACCTCTTTTTAAAAAATCTGATGGACTCTGGGGATTTTCCCCTTTCCATCAGATTCTATTTGTTGGATAATTAAGGCATGGATATCTAAATATCCGCCGGTAACTCCCAATTGTGGTATACTTCCTGAACATCATCGTTGTCTTCAAGCATATCAATCAGCTTCTCCATATTTTTGATATCCTTTTCCTCTTGAAGTGTAACCATATTCTGGGGTAGATAGGTCAATTCCGCAGCTGCAAAGCTGTATCCGGACTCCTGAAGACCATTTCTCACCACGTTGAAATCTGAGGGTTCCATAATTACTTCAAACCCATTCTCATCCGCCTCAAAATCCTCTGCTCCCAGTTCAATGGCAAGCATTGTCAGTTCATCCTCATCTATTGATTCTGACGTCTCAATTGCTATAAAACCCTTTCTGTCAAACATAAATGAAACTGAGCCGCTTTGACCTAGATTACCGCCGTATTTGTCAAAGGCGTGTCTAACATCAGATGCTGTCCTGTTTCTGTTATCAGTAAGGCAATTGACTATGATTGCGGTGCCAGATGGTCCATAGCCTTCATAGATAATCTCCTCATAGCTGTCAGATCCAGCTTCTCCAATTCCCTTCTTGATAGCCCTTTCAATATTGTCGTTGGGCATATTTTCAGCCTTTGCCTTATCAATTGCCGCCTTCAATGAAGGATTGTAGTCAGGATCTCCTCCGCCTTCCTTGGCTGCAACCATAATATATCTTGCCAGCTTGGTAAATACCTTCCCTCGCTTGGCGTCTTCCTTACCTTTTCTGTTCTTGATATTATTCCATTTGGAATGTCCTGCCATATTTCAACATCTCCTTCCCTTAACCTAAATATTTTAGCATATGATTAGGTTAATTTCACTAACTTTTTTTAATGGGAATAGAAAAGTTTGTTTTTCTCTCCATAATGTCCTTTCAGTTGACTGGCATCAAAAAAGCTACCTGTTTCACTAAAGGCTTTTCTTGTAGGAAGGTGGATAATTTCTTTTGTGTTCACTGATTCTGTTCATGTGATCTATCTTTTCCCGTATGTCCTCAGGTGCTTCCCCTGTCCTGATGTAATTGTCCAACTGTTTATATGAAAAACCCATTTCCTTCTCGTCTGTCTGATTTTCCCATAGTCCTGCACTTGGCGGTTTATCAATGATTTCCGATGGTATATCCAACAGCCTGGCCAACTCGAAAACCTCTTCCTTCACAAAGTCAGCTAGCGGCAGCAAATCAACACCACTGTCACCGTGCTTTGTGAAATAACCAACATGAAGCTCGGATTTATTACCTGTACCACAAACCAGATAGCCCATTTCCTGAGCAAAATAATACAGAGTCATCATTCTAATTCTTGGTTTCAAATTGGCTTTTGCCAAAGGGTTTTCCCCTTCAAAGGGAAGAGCTTTAAGATAGGTGTCGTAAACCTGTGAAAGATCTATGCTGGTTACATCAATGTCCAGAGACCTGGCCACAGTCAATGCATCAGCCTCATCCTTGGGATTGCTGTGAATCGGCATAATTACTCCCATTGTTTCATTTGGGAATGCCCTTTTCGCTATCCCAGCCACAACAGCTGAATCAACACCTCCACTTAAACCAAATACAACCCCTTTTGCCTTGGCCTTCCCTACACTTTCCTGAAGCCAGGATACAATGTTGTCAAGCTCCTTTTTCATGTCATTCACTCTATCAACTCCTTCATTAAATGATGAAAATAGACCATTACTGGTCTATTTTTCGGCCTTCAGTGTTGCATAAACACAATCATCCAATAGATATCTCAGATTAAGCTCTTCAGCTTTTGCCACAACCTTGTCATCATAGGTTCCTGGCTGGAAGAAAATCATTTCTATTCCGGCTTCCTTAGCCTCCTCAAGAACTCCAATACTCACCTTGGGCGGTACGACCATATCAAGGACATCAACCTTTTCCGGTAAGGAAGCTATGGAATCATATATTTTTTCACCTTCCAGCTCACTGTAGTTGGGACTTACCCCATATGTTGTGTAGCCCTTTTCCCTGAGTATCTTCCATATCTTATAGCCGTACTTTTCTTTTTTTCCGGAAACACCAACCACAACCCACTTGTTGGAATCCATCATTTCCTTTTTCAGATTCTTATCTGATGTCATCATTATCACCTCGGTTTTCTTTATACCCCACTATTCCCTCCATCTCACACCATCTTTTACTGGAAGATATTTTTCTTCAACAATGTTGTACTCAATATCTCCACTGGTCATATGGAGCATATCTTCCAAAAATCCTCCATAAAGTCCATTGTTCACATACATGTCAATGTTTATTGCCTGCAAATAATCAATCTTTTCAGGTGTATATCCGTTTTCCACGAAATAGTTTTCAATTTTCCCATAGGCTGTGTAATTGATGACCATCCTTAGAAGCTTGAACTTTTCCATCGTTACAATGACTGAGGCCTCCAAGGCAATCTTTGCACCCTTGGTATAGGCCCTAATAAGTCCTCCACCTCCCAGCTTGATCCCTCCAAAGTATCTGGTCACAACCACAGCAGTGTTCCTCAATTCCTCTTTTTTCAGGACCTCAAGGGCTGGTATTCCTGCTGTTCCAGACGGCTCACCATCGTCATTGAACCTCTGGATATTCGAATCCCTTCCAAGTACATAAGCAGATACATTGTGTGTTGCATCCCTGTGCCTTGACTTGATTTCCTGTATGAACTCCTGTGCCTCTTCCTCTGTTGTTACAGGTGCTGCATAACCTATGAAGCGAGACTTGCTTATTATAAATTCATCAACCCCTCTTTTGGCGATTGTCCTGTAGGTTTCGCTCATACCATCAACATCCTTCCACATCACTTTAGAATATATTCATTGAATTTCTCGTAATCAATATGATTTATCGTCAGGGTGAACAGAGTACCTTCTTCAGTATATTCTATGTCATCAACCTGATATTGATTCATTAGGTAGCTGGAGACTGATTGACTATCAAATGGAATAAGCATCTTGACCCTTCTATACTCAAGAGGTAGAGTATCCTGAATTAGATGTTTTAGCTCCTCAATTCCATTGCCATTTTTAGCGGAAATATAAATTGGGTTTTCAGTTTCCATTCCGGCAATATTTAAGCCACTTTCCTCCAACTTGTCCATCTTGTTGAACACGGTCACAATTGGTTTATCAACAGTGTTTAGGTCCTTGAGAAGGTCCATGGTAGTATTGATCTGAATGTCCAGATCCTCGTTTGAAGCATCAACTACATGGAGCAATAGGTCAGCGTACTCAACCTCTTCCAAGGTACCTTTGAATGCCTCGACCAACTTTGTTGGCAGCTTTGATACAAACCCTACGGTATCTGCCAGTAGGTAATCCTGCCCATTGGGCAGCTTTCCAACCCTATGGGCAGTGTCAAGACTGGCAAAGAGCATGTCCTCTACATATACCTGCTTGTTTTCATCAAATCCTTCTTTTTGAACCATCAGTCTATTCATAAGGGTTGATTTTCCAGCATTTGTATAGCCTACCAGTGCAACCATGGGCATTTGAGAAGAAAGTCTTTTCTTTCTCTTGACATCCCTTACTCCTTCAAGGTCCTTCAGCTGCTTTTCGATATTGTTTATTTCCCTGAGTATATGTCTTCTGTCTGTCTCAAGTTTTTGTTCTCCCGGGCCTCTCGTGCCAATTCCAGCGCCTTCCCTGGACAAATAATCCCTGAAGCCGACAAGTCTGGGCAACCTGTATTTCAGCTGAGCCAGTTTTACCTGAAGCTTACCTTCCCTGGATACAGCCCTAAGGGCAAAAATATCCAAGATAAGGTTAGTTCTATCAATTATTTTTCTATTAATTATCTCCTCCAGGTTTCTTAGTTGAGCTCCTGAAAGCTCATCATTGAAAACGACTGTATCAATTTCAAGATCTTCACAGTATGAATGAATTTCCTCGGCCTTTCCTGTCCCTATGAAGGTTGCTGCATTTATTCTATCCTTCCTCTGTATAACTCGGGCTTCCACCGTTCCACCAGCAGCCTCCACAAGCTCCTCCAATTCATTTAGTGAATCCTCAATATCAATTTTGTCGCTATCAAGCTCTATTCCAACGATTAGCACCTTTTCTCTATTTTCTTCCATTATCATCACTCTCCTGTCAGGATGTCTACAGTATACCATTATTAACGCTTATAGACCAGTCAAAAGCTACCTTCCGTAATCTTATTGTAACCTTGCTTTGCTTAACAAAAAAAGTGTTCTGTGGTATAATATGTTATGTTTTTGTAGTCGAAATTTTAGGAGGTCAATAATGTCTACTGAAAATAGGAAAAAAAGAAAACAAAATAGATTCACCCTAGGAAAGGCAATCAAGATACTTCTGGTAATGGTTGTAATTGCTGGTATAATGGCTGGTGGAGCTGTAGGTGCTGCAGTAGTATCCATTTTGGATGAAGCACCGGATATCGACCCAACAACCATTGTAACATCACTTGCTGAGACATCCAGCATATACGATCCCCATGGTAATCTTATTGAGAAGATTCAGGCAGAAGAGCTGAGAACCGTGGTTGGTATAAAGGAGATGCCGCAGCATCTTATTGATGCATTCATTGCCATCGAGGACCATAGGTTTGAGGAGCATCCTGGAGTTGACATCGAAGGAATCGCAGGAGCACTTATTGACAACCTGAGGTCAGGTGGACTAAGAGGTGCCAGTACAATTACACAGCAGCTTGTTAAGAATGTATACTTAAGCAATGATGTCAAACTGACCAGAAAAATAACAGAAGCATATCTGGCACTTAAGGTTGAAACCATTCTCTCAAAAGACCAGATACTGGAAGCTTATCTTAACAGAAACTACTTCGGCCAAAATGCATATGGTGTCCAGGAAGCTTCGAGAACCTACTTCTCTAAGAATGTCCAGGACCTTACCATTGCAGAGTCAGCCTTGCTGGCGGGTATTGTCAAGAGCACAACCCAGTTCCAGCCTTACTACCGTGTTAAGCCAGGTGACTTTGACCCTGAGATCCACTATGAGGTAGGCAAGCTGGATGTACTGGGTGAACCCTATATTGCAGTCTTCAATGAAGAGTCTGTTAAAAGGCAGCGTATAGTACTGGACAGAATGCTGGCACAGGGAAAAATAACTGAGAGCCAATACAATTCAGCCTTGGCCCAGGACATTAAATCAAGCTTGAATCCCGAAGAGAAAAAGCCCCAGGACATCACATCCTACTTTGCCGATCTTGTAAAAACACAGGTTGTAGAGGCTTTGGTAGATAAGCTGGGATACACCAAAGAGCAGGCTGAAAGTGAGCTTTTCACGGGGGGATTATCAATCTATGCAACCATAGACATGGAGATGCAAAAGCAGCTTGAAAATATTTACTCCAATTTTGTTGAAATTCTTGTAGGTAACACTGACGGAATACGAGGTCCTGTCCTTGTGGACTGGAGAATAAACAGTGCGGGGCATGTTCTGGATGAAAGAAATAGGATTGTATACTTCAATAAGGATTCCTTGATGACAGAGGACAACAATCTAATTCTGGAAGAAAGCGAATATCAGATTGAAGATGGTAGCCTTAAAATCAACACGAATAAGATTAATGTCTACCCCACACATTTTGATATTGTTGATTTCTATACAATTGATGATAGAAAGAATCTGGTTGCCCACACAGTTGGATCCATAGTAATACCTGATGGGCAGTTCAGTGTAGATGAAGGTGTAATTACAATAAGCAAATCATACCTAGACAATAACCCTGAGTTCTATCAGACACAGGAAGGAAGATTAATAATCAGCAACAGATACTTCTTCGTACAGGATGAAGGGATAGTACAGCCTCAATCGGCAACAGTTATTCTAGATTACCGAACTGGCCATATAAAGGCGATTATTGGAGGCAGAGATGTTGATGGCTCCAGGATTCTAAACAGGGCAACCGATTCCGCAAGACAGCCTGGATCGGCAATAAAGCCTGTTGCAGTCTATTGGCCCGCTCTGGATAATGGTATGACAGCTGCAACCGCAATAGATGATATACCATTTTACGATGGTAACGGTACCCTCTGGCCAAAGAACTGGTACAACGGTTACAGAGGTCTTCATACACTGAGAAGATCGGTTGAACAATCAGTAAATGTAAATTCAGTCAAGACCGTTCAAAATATCGGTGTAGCTACATCTGTTGCATACCTTGAAAAAATGGGCATTGTAGATAAAGAACATCCTGAAAGGGACAATTTTGTCACCAGTCTTGAAAACAGGGTTACCAATGATGAAAACCTTTCGGCATTGGGACTTGGAGGAATGACCAACGGATTGAGTCCCCTTGAATTGACTGCAGCATATGGAGCCATAGCAAACAATGGGGTGTTTGTGGAGCCAATATCCTTCTCCAGGATTATTGACAGAAATGGAAATGTTCTTCTGGATAACACACCTGAAGAAACAATTGTAACATCACCTCAGGTCGCCTACATCATGGGAGATATTATGAGGACAACCGTTTCAAGTGGAATAGCCGGCAGAGCCAGAATGTCGAACATGGTCGTAGCTGGTAAAACCGGTACCACCCAGAACCAGGCTGATATATGGTTTGTTGGATACACCCCCTACTATGTTTCAGGTACTTGGATAGGAAATGATTCCCCAAGAATCACCCTTTCAAGAAACAGTAGCACGGCTGCTCAAATGTGGCAATATATTAACAACACAATTCATGAAGGCCTTGAAAGCAAAACCAGCTTTGAAAGACCAGATGGTATAGTCTCTGCAAGCATATGTTCTCAGTCTGGATTACTGGCAACACCGCTTTGCTCAAATGATCCAAGAGGTGTTGTAAGGACTGAAATATTTGCCAATGGTACTGTTCCAAAGGCATACTGCGATATGCACGTAGAGGTGAAGGTAGATGTTACAAACGGTAAAATTGCCAATGAATACTGTCCTGATGAAGATGTTGCGACTAGAGTGTTCATAAAGAGAGAGCCTCTATATGATCCAAGTGAGCACAATGGTATAGTTCCAAGTGATTACAACTACCAGGTTCCTACAGAGGTTTGCGATGATCATGATGAGACAACAGTAATAGAAAATCCAGTTCTGGACTGGCTAAACGAGTGGTTCAACAACAATAACGGGGAAAATCCTCCTACCACGGACCCTGAAACCACTGGAAACAATGGGAACGGAAATGGAAACGGAAATACCCCTCCTCCAGAAGGTGAGGATGGCAACAACTAGGAAATCCATAAGAGAAGGGCATGAAATCAACTGATTTCATGCCCTTCTCTTGTTTCGAATTGAAAATTGCTCTATTTCTCTGCAGCCAGTACTACCTGATTCAGCAGAATTGTTGTTGTAACACTGCCAACTCCTCCAGGTACAGGAGTTATCATTGATACCTTTTCAGAAACATTTTCGTAGTCAACATCTCCGCTCAATTTTCCATCCTCTGTCATCCCAACTCCAACATCTATGACAATTGAATCAGGATTGAAGAATTCCTCACCAAAGAACTTTGGTTTTCCAAGGGCTGTAACAACTATATCTGCATCCTTTGTTATCTCTGAAAGCTCCTTGGTTCTTGAGTGACAGATTGTAACTGTTGCATTCTTTTCAAGAAGCATCATTACAAGTGGCTTTCCAACAACCATGGACCTGTTTACAACAGCAACCTTGCTTCCTTCCAGTTGAATGTCATTGTAGATCAGGATCTCCATTGCAGCTTTAGGTGTACATGGAGCAAACCCAGTCATGTTCCCCTCAAAGATCTTTTCAAGGTTAAGTGGATGCATGCAATCAACATCCTTGTCAGGACTGATCGCGCTTCTTATTACCTCTTCATCGATATGCTTGGGAAGTGGTCTGAATAGAAGAATTCCGGATATTTCTTCGTCGCTGTTAAGCTCCTCCATCAAAGCTACAAGCTCTTCTGTGGTCATTGAGGTTTCCCTCTCATATACCTTTGCCTGGATATCGATCTTTTCGCAGGCTTTGATTATACTCTTTTCATATGAAACATCCCCTGGATTGCTTCCAAGTCTTATGATCCCAAGAGTCGGAACTATACCCTTTTCCTTTAATGCTGCTATTCTTGTTGCCATATCTTCCTTAATGCTAGCTGCGACTACATTTCCCTTCAATATTTCAGTCATGCCAAACCTCCTTGTGATTTTGTTAATATAATTATAACATAGAAAAAATACAAAAGCACCCCACGGGGTGCTTTAAAGTCTTATCTAATTGATGACTCTTCTTCCTGTTACATATCTTTGGCTGTAGTAGCCTGAATTGATAGTATCTATTCTTACCTGTCTTTTCCCAGATGATGCATGAATCATATTTCCATCACCTATGTACAATCCGACATGTGAAATGCCTCTACCTGTAGTATTGAAGAATACCAGGTCTCCAGGTACCAGCTGAGATTTTTCTACCTTCACTCCAGCAGACCCCTGAGAGAATGATGTCCTAGGAAGAGTAATCCCCAGTTCACTCCTAAACAAATAATACGTGAACCCTGAGCAATCATATGCGTTGGGTCCAGCTGCTGCATATACATATGGCTTTCCAATTTCCCTGTGTGCAGCTTCCAATATTTTTGCTATCGCTGCCCCTGATCCTCTCTCGGCTGCTCTTGATGCCTCTTCTGTGGTCTTAAAAAGAGTAACTGCAGCTTCCTCCACAAAATAGCTGATCATGTTTTCGTCAACTATTTCAAACTGTCCATTTTGGAAATTCTTCACGGAAACAACTCCACCCTTTATAAGCACCAGGGTATTTTCACCGTTATTGAGAACCCTTGTTATGTTTGACATCCCGTAGGATATGTTATCCTGAATCTTCCTCTGAGTCTTATCCATTGCTACATGTCCAATGTGAAAGCTCTCTGCTGTAATGAAATACCCGAAATTCTCATCATAGCTTGCCATTACAAGCTCCTCGCCAGGCTGAATTTCCTTTACAACCTGTGAACTGCTATTTGCATCCTTGTACATTACAGTAGGTTCCTTGACAGTATATCTGTCTGAGCTTCTGGTTGTTCTTATCATTACATTCTTTGGTATGCTATAATATGTACCATCCTTCAATACTTGGTAGGAATCGCTTCCTTCCTTGGCTACTGTCACCGTCTCTTCCTTTTGGAAGGTTATCTCCGTCGCCTGTTCATTCATAAGTGCAAAGCTTTTTACAAATACACCTGTGTCTTTAAATCCAACTCCCATTAGCATGCAAAGCGCCAAAATCTTGAAAGTCAGTTTGTGTTTTCTATTGTGCAATATGAACACTCCCTTATTTTCGATTAGTCTCATAAAGGTATTATATTACAAGGGAGTCCTCATTTCAATGAAATATTTACAAAACGGTTACAAAGTTAAGTTCTTGGTGCATAAAATGTTCAATTTTAAACAATCATATGCTAAATTTTTTATTAGATCCATAGAGAAAACCTCCGGGTATCTCCCAGAGGTTTTCATGCTTGAGTAAGTCTATAAGCCGTGTTCTGTTTCTATGGTCATCTATCTAGGTCTGCTGTTACCAGCAGACTCATGCGACCTACCTTTGGAGCGGCAACGAGCAACTGCCTTTTTGTGCTCCCTTTTGGTCTTGCTCCGGATGGGGTTTACAGAGCCACCTAGTCGCCTAGATGCTGGTGAGCTCTTACCTCACCTTTCCATCCTTACCATTTCTGGCGGTCTATTTCTGTTGCACTATCCTTAGGGTTGCCCCCACTGGACGTTATCCAGCATCCTGCTCTACGGAGCACGGACTTTCCTCATGTCTTGGACATGCGACCATACAACTTACTCTATCTGTATTATATCATAAATAGGGTATATTTAAAACCTAAATGTCTTCCTGCTCCAGATCATGGTATAGAATCCTCCCGCAATTTTCACAGGTAACAACCACTTTCCCCTGCTTTGCTTTTTCAACAATCTTTTCCGGTATGTGCATATGACATCCAGTGCAAACATCTTCCTTCATTTTGGCTATTCCAGAACCCTTTCTTCTGCTTATATCATGGTATTTGGTAAGTAGCTTCTCCTCAATTGATCCTTCCAGGTTTTCAATGGTCCTTTTCTCCACTTCAATCCTCATGCTGAGCTGGGTAATTCTATCATCCACAATGCTTATCTGATGAGCCAGATTTCTTTTGGTATTGGACTTTAGCTTGCCGGTCTCATCTATCTTAATCTCATTTTCCTCGTTTATGCCCATGGTGTCAATAATTTCATCCTCAAGGGTATCAACAAGATTCTTGTGATATTCCTTCTCCTTTTCAAGGTGTTCCAGCTGCTTAATATCTTTTACTGATCCATTGTAAAGGTTTGCTTCAGCCACCCTATACTTTTCCTTGTGAATATCAGCTTCCTGCTCCAGCTTTCTTAGATGGAGTCTGAGGTCTTTCTTTTTTTTCAATAAGTTTTCGTACCTTCTCTCAAGATTCTGGTGATCCTTTTCCAACTTTTGCAATTCAGCTCTTTCTTGCAGAAGTTTCAACTCATTTTCCATGGAAAACAAACTCTTACGGTGTATCTCAATTTCCCATAAACTGGATAGATCCAACATTGGAAGTCCCCCTATCTAATAGCATTCAAAGTTAAATGAACTGTCTTCGTAAACTTCAATTTTGATCTTTCCTTCGGTGTATTCAATTAGCTTTTCTTCAATAACAGGGAGAATAATTCTCTCGGTGCCGTAATGGGTACCATCAATGAGGACAATCCCTTCCTCATAGGCCAGCTGGGCATCGTGATACTTAATATCTCCAGTTATATATACCTTTGCATCCTTTTGGGCTGCTTCCCTTATGAAATCTGCACCGGTTCCTCCGCAAACAGCAATTTTTTCAATCTTACTCTCACAGCTTCCATATACCCTGAGACTATCAAGCTGAAGGACCTTCTTTGTCATATTTGCCAATTCATTAAGTGTTGTCCCCTCTATCTCCCCAACTCTGCCATAGCCATAGGTCTTGCCTTTATTTAATAGTGGATAGACGTCCAAAGCAACTTCCTCATAGGGATGCTCCTTCTGGATCAGGTCCAGGGTATTCTGAAGATACTCTCTGTTGACGATGGTTTCTATTCTTGATTCAGTCACTGACTCCAATACATCCGTGATTCCCAAGTAAGGATTCGACCCCTCCAGTGGTCTAAATCTTCCAGTTCCATCCACTGAAAAGCTACAGTCACTGTATTCTCCCATGTGGCCTGCTCCAGATGCTGACAATGCATCCAGTATGTTCTTTTCATGTGTTTTGGGTACATAAACTGCTACCTTTACCAGTTCCTCACTCTTGGAATAGCTCAAAACCTTGGGTTCCCTCATCCCAAATAACTGAGCAAGCCTATCGTTAATTCCACCTTCAGCCAGGTCCAAATTGGTATGTGCATTATAGATGACAATCTCGTTCATAATTACACTTCTTATGATATTTCCCCTGTAGCCGTTGAACACAAACCTGTCCATGGGCTTGAATATAAATGGGTGGTGGGTTATGATCATATTCATGTCTTGTTCAATTGCTTTTTTCACTACACTATCAGTGATATCCATGGAAATGAGAATTCCATTAATTTTCTGGTCAGGGCTTCCAATCTGAAGACCCGTATTGTCCCATGAGTCCACAAGACCTTCTGGTGTCCACTTTTCAATTTTACTTATTATTTCAGAGGCTTTCACCTTTAAAGCACCCCCCTGTAATCTCTCACTATCTTTTCAAGCTCCATGAGTCTGGTCTTGCTTTTATCTCCTGGATTATCCCTTAAGCTGACAATTATCTTTTCATTTATCCTCAACCTGGTTTCCACCAACTCTTTAATCAAGGGGTTTTTCTTCTTCAACAGCACAGGGCTTATCTCATAATCCAGCTCCTTGGCAAATTTCTGAAGACCGCTTTTGGCAACAATGATTTCATAATACTTGTCCCCTTCTTTTACAATATCCTCATCCACTATCCTAAAACCAGTTCCATGTAGAAATTTCCTAAGCTCCACTGATCCTACCATTGGCTGAAGAATCAAATTATTGATGCTTTTAGCTGTATCCATTGATTTGGCTATTATCTCCGTTATGAGTATCCCTCCCATTCCTGCTATTATGGCAGTATCAACCTCAAATGGAAGGATCGGCTCAAGGCCATCACCAAGTCTAGCCTTGATATCTTCATCTAGATTCTCTTCCCTTATATAGTCTAGGGTCTTCTGCAGAGATCCCTTGCTGATGTCAGTAGCGATAACAAGCTTACTGATTCCTTCATCTATAAGATACTTGGGCACATACCCGTGGTCGGTTCCTATGTCTGCGACTATTGAATTTTTTGGTACAAAATCAACTATTTTTTTTAGTCTAGGTGATAGGTTCATAATATCTCCTTTTCATAGGAATAAGATTCGCAAAGCGAATCTTATTCAAGAAAGTCCTTTAATTTTTTACTTCTGCTTGGATGACGAAGCTTTCTCAATGCCTTTGCCTCAATCTGCCTAATTCTCTCACGGGTTACTTCAAACTCCTTGCCAACTTCCTCAAGTGTTCTTGCCCTACCGTCATCCAGTCCGAATCTTAGCTTCAACACCTTCTGTTCTCTAGGAGTCAAGCTGTCCAATACATCAATAAGCTGCTCCCTTAGCATTGTAAATGTAGCAGCGTCTGCAGGTGCCAAGACGTCCTCATCTGGAATGAAGTCCCCCAGGTGACTGTCTTCCTCTTCCCCAATTGGAGTTTCCAGAGATACCGGCTCTTGAGCTATCTTCATTATTTCTCTTACTCTTTCCACATCCAGATTCATTTCCTGTCCTATTTCCTCCGGGGACGGATCCCTACCTAGCTCCTGAACAAGCTGTCTTTGAACTCTAACAAGCTTATTTATTGTTTCAACCATATGCACTGGTATCCTTATGGTCCTTGCCTGGTCTGCTATTGCACGTGTAATGGCCTGTCTAATCCACCAGGTAGCATAGGTGCTGAATTTAAAGCCCTTCCTATACTCGAACTTCTCAACAGCCTTCATAAGACCCAGGTTTCCTTCCTGAATCAGATCAAGGAACAACATTCCCCTTCCAACATACCTCTTGGCAATACTCACCACAAGCCTCAGATTGGCCTCTGCCAGCTTTTTCTTGGCCAGCTCTTCCCCTTCCTCCATTCTCATGGCAAGGTCGATTTCCTCTTCGCTGGTGAGCAAAGGAATCTTTCCGATTTCCTTAAGATACATCCTTACAGGATCATCTACGCTTATTCCCTTTGGTACCGAAAGGTCTTCCTTGACTTCGTCATCATCGTCATCATCATTGTCCAGCTCTTCATCCACTACCTTATCGATATCCTCATCGCTGTCGTCATCATCATCAGCCAGAAGGATTTCTTCATCCTTTTCCCCCATAATATCAATATCGCTGTCCTCTATCCTCTGATAGATTTCATCAATTTCCTCTGGGTCCAGATCTACAGCCTCCAAGGTGTCCATAATTTCCTTATAGGTCAATAAGCCATTCTTTTTACCCTTGTCCAATAATTTCCTTTCGGCCACTTCTTTATTTGTGAAATTTTTTTCAGGGTTCTTAGTTGTATCGTTCAATTTATTTCCTCCCTACTTACTAATGAATTAATTTTCCTGTTAAGTTCATCTATATTGCTCAGCAACTCAAGAAATCTTACCTGGTCCTCTCCACTTTTTTCAAGCTTTTCCATTTCTGATAAAACATAATTTCTCTCACTGATAAGCTTATTGTGTCTTATTGTCCTAATTAAGTCCTCGATTACCCTCTCCCAGTTAGTTGCCTGGAACATTGGTTGATGGTCCAAAATATCGTTGAACTTTTTACTGCTCATCTGGTCTTGGGATAATTCCTCCCGCAATGCTTCCTTGTCTATTTCATCTGATTTTTTGTATGTTTCAGATATTATCCTATAGCAGAATCTACAATCCATATCCTGAAAATCATTAAAATCAATTCTTTTTGATATCCTTTCGAAATACTCTCTGTCAAGTAGGATAAATCCTATCAGGTCCATCTCCGCCTTCAAATGAGCAGGCGGAAGCTTTGTAACCGCAGGTTCAAAAGAGATACTCTCTTTGAACCTCCTTTGGGACTTTTGTCTTCCACGGACTTCATTTTCTATGGCTTCCCTTGAAACTCCTGTTTGGGAGGATATTTTGTCTATATAGACATCCTGCTCCACAGGAGATTTCATATCCCTGATTATCCTCGCAACCTCTTTCGTGAAATCAATCTTACCTTTCGGTTCCTCAATATTATATTGCTCTTTCAGTATATATACCTTGAAATCAACATAACTTAACGCAGTATTTATCTTTTTTTGAAAACCAGCCTGTCCATTTTCCCTGATAAAGTCATCAGGGTCCATTCCCTCGGGTAATACCACAACCCTTGGATCCACTTCAAGTTCCCTAAGTACATCAATAGCCCTAAGGGTCGCTTTTATTCCAGCCCTGTCCCTGTCATAGCAGATGAAAACCTCTTCACCATAACGCTTGAGGAGCTTTCCCTGGTTACTTGTCAGAGCAGTACCCAGGCTGGCCACAGCGAAATTCACTCCTCCTGAACAAAGGGATATTACATCCATGTATCCTTCAACAAGCAGGATTTTTTTCCTGTCTGAATTTCCTGCAAGAAGGTTTAAACCATATAGATGATAGCCTTTATTGAAGACCTTTGTATCAGGAGAGTTAAGGTATTTTGGTAAATTGTGGTCCAGTACCCTTCCACCGAAACCGATGACCCGACCCCTTGTATCGATGATCGGAAAAATCACCCTGTTTCTGAATTTATCGAAATATCCGGACCCATCCTTTCTTATTCCTGCCAATCCAGCCTTAAGCATCTCATCCTCAGTGAAGCCCTTTTCCAAGAGATGCTTTATTAAGCCATCCCATTTTTCAGTTGCAAAGCCAATTCCAAACTTCCTTGCTATTTCTGCCGTAATACCTCTTTTGGCAAGATACTCACGAGGTTTCTTGTTACTCATCAGATTATTATGGAAATACCTTGCAGCCTCCTTGTTCATATTGTATAGAGTGTTTTTCTCCTCACTGTCTTCCCTGTTCAAGTTTTCCTCCCAGGGAATTCCATATTTGTCTGCAAGAAATTTCAATGCATCCACAAAATCAAGATTCTCCCTCTTCATAATGAAGGATATCCCATCTCCACCTTCTCCGCATCCAAAACAGTGATATATCTGCTTTGATTCAGAAACCGTAAAGGAAGGAGTCTTTTCATTGTGAAACGGACACAATCCTACATGATTTGAGCCCGATTTTTTTAGATGAACATATTCTCCAACCAACTGGACAATATCCATCTGATCCTTGACTTTTTCAAGGACATCTTCGTTTGAATAAGACATTCTCTCACCACTTGTCTAATTTAATATTAACTCTTGGAAACTATCTAATATTTGCCCCATGGCTTGGGTACGAACAGATCCATATACAGATTAACTATATACCTGTCCGTCATTCCTGCAATATAATCACAGATAATGTCCTCCTTCTCCACCTCTACACTCTTATATATACCCAGATGTTCAGTGGGAAGCCTATGAAAGTTTTTTCTGTAATAATTATAGAGTACCTCTATGATGTATTCTGCCTTGTCATCCTCTTTTTTCGCTTCCTTGTTGAGATAAACATTGTCGAACATGAACGTCCTTAGCTTGTTGGTCTTTTCACCAATAAGTTGGCTCATGGCCAGCCTGTCCCTGTCCAAATTGTTTTCAATAAGGTCAACAATCATGGTATTGATTCTTTCTCCGTGTGTGTTACCTAAAACCTCAATGCAATCGGCAGGTAGGTCCTTTTCACCAATTACTCCGGCCCTTATGGCATCATCTATGTCGTGGTTTATATAAGCGATTCTATCTGCGAACTTTATTATCTGTCCTTCCAAGGTTTTTGACACATTATCCCCAGAATGATTAATTATACCTTCCAATACCTCGTATGTCAAATTCAATCCCTGTCTCTTCTCGTTTCCTTCGAGAAGCTCCACAACCCTTACGCTTTGTTGGTTGTGCCTGAAACCCCTTGGGTTAACCCTGTCAAGTACATTCTCGCCAGTATGCCCGAATGGTGTATGTCCAAGATCATGAGCCAAAGCAATTGCCTCCACAAGGTCCTCATTCAATCTCAATGCCCTGGCCATTGTCCTGGCCAACTGGGCCACCTCAAGTGTATGAGTAAGCCTGGTTCTGAAGTGGTCCCCTTCAGGAGCAATAAACACCTGGGTCTTGTGCTTCAATCGTCTAAATGCCTTGGAGTGAATTACCCTATCCCTGTCTCTTTGGAACTCGGTCCTTATTTGACATTTTACTTCCGGTACCTTCCTACCTGCTGTGTTCATACTTAGGCATGCTCGAGATGAAAGTGTCTGAAGCTCAATATGTTCAAACTGCTCGCGAATATTCATTTTCCACCTCCATTTTCCCATATATATATATTCAACACAGGTCTGGAAAATCCTTCTTTTTTATAAAAAAACATCAATTTTCTAAAGGCAACAAAAATAGAAGCGCTCCTTGGAACGCTTCATTTAAACATTATTTCCAGTTTGAAGTTTAAAACATCTTATCCCCAAACTCATTTGTCATATGTTCAATTATTATAGATGCTGTTTCCTCTATTGCCCTAGCTGTTACGTCAATGATTTCACAGCCCAAATCCATCATGATATCCATTGAGTATTCAAGCTCCCTCTGGATCCTTTCAACACTGGCATAGTTTGCAGAATTCTTCAGACCAAGGGCCTTCAGCCTTTCAGACCTTATTTCTATAAGCTTCTTGGGATCAGCCACCAGACCAATAATTCTTCTTCTGTCCTTCTTGTACAGCTCCTGGGGAACATTTACCTCAGGTACCAATGGGACGTTGACAACCTTGAAGTTCTTATGGGCAAGGTACATGCTCAGGGGAGTCTTGGATGTTCTGGATATTCCCACAAGACATATGTCCGCCTTCTCAATACCTCTTGGGTCCTTGCCATCATCATACTTGACCGCAAACTCCACAGCCTCAACCTTTTTGAAATAATTCTCATCAATCCTTCTGATAAGACCTGCCTCCCGCTTGGGCGCATAGCCCAGAAGCTTCTCAATCGCAAGAATCGGTGGTGACATTACGTCTATTGTCGGAATGTTCTTCTCTTCTCCAAGAGTATCAATCAGGTCCTTTATATCCTTAAGGACAGTAGTGTAAATAAAAAGGCTTTCTCCAGGAACTGCTTCCTGGAATATATTTCTTATCTCATCCCTGTCATCCATGAAGGGGTATTTTTTTATTTCATAATTTTCCGTTATGAACTGCTTTGCAGCTGCTCTCGCTATCAACTCCCCCGTTTCACCGATGGAATCTGATAGTACAAAGACTGTAAGCTTGTTACTCATATTAACCCCCTCCTAGATATTTGTTCCCAACTCGACAAACATCCTTGTAATGTTTGTCTTGGTTATTCTTCCAATAACTTTAAGGTTTCTATTTGAATCACCAGTTTCCTCCACCACAGGCAAGCTGTCTATTTCATGTTCTATCAGTTTGATGGCCGCCTTGAGAATTGTGTCTGATTCCCTGATCACCACAAGCTTCGGTATTCTCGTCATTATCATACCCACTGGAGTCTTGTTAAGGTCCATTCCTCCCACAGCACTTCTCAGAAGATCCTTTCTAGAAATCACCCCTGAAAGGCAGCCGCCTTGAGTTACATATATGGAACCAACATCCTCTGTGAACATATACACCACAGCATCATATATTGTTCTGTCCTCTTCCATTACCACTGGCAGGGACATTACATCCTTGACTTTGATTGATGAAATTCTATTTGCAATAATATCTGTATCTGGCCTTCCCAAATATATATACCCGACCTTTGGTCTTGCATCCAGTATCCCAGTCATTGTCAGAATAGACAAATCAGGTCTGATGGTTGCCCTTGTCAAACCCAGCTTCTTTGCAATGGCGGTGCTTGTTATTGGCTGATTTTCGTTTACTATATCAATTATCTTATTCTGCCTGTTTGAAAGTTGGATAATATCACCGCCTATCTTGCAACAATGTAAGTCAAATCACAGACCTTCATCATTTTTAAGTATATTCTTCTAAGCAGTGACAGCCTATTTTCTTTAAGCTCCTCATCCTCAACCATTACCATTACCTTGTCAAAATAGTCGTTAATTGAATCCTTAAGGGTTCCAAGCAGCATCATGGCCTTGTCATATTCCTTCTTGCTTATGTGGGCTTCTACCTTTTCCTCTATGTTGTTGAAATCATCGTAGAGCTTTATCTCATCAGATGTTAGTAGATCCCGCTTTACTTCCGTTGATTCAGTCTTTGTTGCCATGGTGCTTAATCTATTGAAGGCCGTAAGTATTTCCCCGACATCTTCACTCTCAAACCAGCTGGATAGCTTTTCAACTCTAATTTTCATATCGTAGATATTGTCGCCGCCAGTGCTGATTACAGAGTCCACAACATCATATGGCATTCCGGCATCCAGGAAGAGATTTCGCACTCTTCCCATGAAGAACTCCTTGATTTCTCCTCTAACCTTATTGTAATCACAGGCAAGTCCATTTTCCTCTACATAGATGTACAGTGAAAAGTCAATCAGCTCCAATAATGAAATGTTGAGCTTCTTTTCCATAATTATATTTATTATCCCAATTGCAGCTCTTCTCAATGCAAAGGGATCCTGGGATCCGGTTGGCTTTATTCCTATTGCAAAGAGACCACAAATAGAGTCTAGTTTGTCCCCAATTGAGAGAATCGCTCCAGCAGTTGTTGTTGGCAGCTCATCTCCAGAGAATCTTGGCATGTACTGTTCATGTATTGCCAAACTTACAATCTCATTCTCTCCGGATTCCTGTGCGTATTCCATTCCAATCTTTCCCTGTAGCTCCGTAAATTCTGTAACCATCTTAGTTACCAGGTCCGCTTTTGATAGGAAGCTCGCTCTTTGCAGATTCTTTTCAGTCTCTTCCCCAACTTCTAGGTAGCCTCCAATTTTTTCAACAAGCCTCATTATTCTGTTGGTTTTGTCATATACAGTTCCAAGCTTTTCCTGGAAGGTCAAGGTCTTTAGCTTTTCAACGTATTCTTCCAGAGGAATGCTCACATCATCCTTATAGAAGAACCTTGCATCCTCCAGCCTTGCTCCAAGAACCTTTTCATTCCCTTTTACAACAGTTTCCTCGTGCTGTGAATCGCCGTTTCTTACAGTGACAAAATATGGCAGAAGCCTTCCCTTGTCATCCAGTACAGGAAAATATCTCAAGTGTTCTTTCATTGGTGTGGTTATTACATCAAAGGGAAGCCCCAAATACTCCTCCTTGATTCTTCCAATTATAGGAGTGGGATACTCCACAAGGTTGGTTACCTCATCCAGAAGCTCCTCGTCCTTCTGAATGGATCCGCCCTTTTCCTTTGCAAGCTTTTCAGCCTTAAGCCTTATGATATCCTTTCTTTCCTCCTGATCGACTATGACAAAGTTATCCTTAAGTTGCTTCTCATAGCTGTCTATTTGGTCTATTTGGATGCTCTGACTTCCAAGGAACCTATGTCCTCGGGTAATATTCCCAGCCCTTATTCCCTCCAGCTCAAATGGTAGGACTCCATTATCCAAAATTGCGACCAGCCATCTGATTGGTCTTGCAAATCTCAGGTTCTTCCCACCCCATCTCATGGATTTGGGAAAAGTTATCCCCTTGATCACTTCTTCAAGACCTTCTTCAAGGACTGATTGCAGTGGCTTTCCACTCTTGTTTACAGCAGCATATATATACTCATCGCCGTTATGATCCATGGTCTTGATATTTTCTTCAGTTACGCCCTGACCACGCATAAAGCCCTGCAATGCCCTTGTTGGATTTCCATCCTGGTCATAAGCGATCTTTGCAGCCGGACCCTTCACTAGATCCTGTTGGCTCTCGCCTTCCTCTGCCATACCTTTTACAATTACGGTCAGCCTACGAGGTGTTGAATAGGTATGGATTGACTGGTAGGACAATCTTTCCTCCTTCAGCAGCTTCTCCATGTTACCCTTTAATTGCCCCACTGCGTCTTTTATATATCTTGCCGGGAGTTCTTCAACTCCAATTTCCAGCAGGAATTCTCTACTCATTGTCCGCACCACCTTTTTTCAATAAAGGATAATCCATTTGCTTTCTCTGATCCAAATAGAGGGAAGCTACGCTTCTAGCCAGATTTCTAACCCTGCCAATGTAATTGGTTCTTTCAGAAACTGATATGGCTCCTCTTGCATCCAGCACATTGAATGTATGTGAGCATTTCAATACATAATCATATGAAGGTATGACCAATTCTTCTGCAATCACCTTGTTGGCTTCATTTTCATAGGTATTGAAAAGCTCCTTTAGAACTTGAATATCAGCCTTTTCAAAGCTGTACACCGAGTGTTCGTACTCAGCTTTTCTGAATATGTCCCCGTAGGTGAAGTTCTTGTTCCACTGAATATCAAATACATTATCAACGTCCTGAAGGTACATGGCTATCCTCTCAAGACCATAGGTCAACTCTCCAGACTCCAGGTCACAGTTTATTCCTCCTACCTGTTGGAAGTATGTAAATTGTGTTATTTCCATTCCATCCAACCAGACCTCCCACCCAAGACCCCACGCGCCAAGGGTTGGTGCCTCCCAGTTGTCCTCAACAAATCTTATGTCATGCTTGAGCGGATCAATTCCTATTGCTTTCAAGCTATCCAGATAGAGATCCTGAATGTTTTCAGGTGAAGGCTTTAGTATGACCTGAAGCTGATGATGTTGGTAAACCCTGTTGGGATTTTCCCCATAGCGTGCATCCGCAGGTCGTCTTGACGGTTCAACATACACCACCTGCCAGGGTTCCGGACCCAATGCCCTTAAAAATGTATGGGGACTCATTGTTCCCGCTCCCTTTTCAATGTCATATGGCTCCATGATTATGCAATCTTTTTCACCCCAGTAATTCAGTAATTTCAGCATCAAATCCTGAAAATACATAATAACCCCCCTTTATTTTTGAATACAAAAAAACCTCAGCGTCCCTATAGGGACGAAAGGTCTCTTCCGCGGTTCCACCCTATTTAATACCGTTAAAGGTACTCTCTTAAATTGCAATACTCAGAAGCGCCGTTCCCAATGACCGCATACATCCGTTTCCACCTTTACCGGACTCTCTTGGCTACACAGTTACAGGTACTTTCTCCGTCATCGTATAGAATTCAGTTTCGTTTATTAATTTAACAAAATTTCGTCATTATGTCAAGAGCCCGTAACCCATGTCTAGAATAGGCCTTGTTTTATCATGGACAATGACTTCATTTCCCTTACATCCAGGTTGTACAACAGGTAATCAGACATCCTGTTGTGAATACGCCAGAGGGTATTATCGTCAATGTCGAGAAATTGAACATCTTCCAGCTTTGACATCAGCAGATGCTTCATCTGCTGAACCTCCCGGTCTGAGACGGGATATCTGGACTGACCACGACAATTAGTACAAACCAAGCCTCCCTTGGTTTGGTCAAACTCCCATGCTACAGAGCTTTTCCCTCCACAGGTGACACATCCATCCAGATGGGGCCTGTAGCCTATAAAGCTTGAAAACTTAAGCTCATAGGCAACCATTAAAGGTAGAATGTTTTTTAAGCCCTTCATGGTTCTGATAAACTTTTCCAAAAGCTCAAACAAAACCACATTCTCTTCCTCCATAGGTGTTGACTTGTCTAGGAGCTCCAATGCATAGAAACCAAAGAGCATCTTTTCCATGGAGTCGCGAATGGTATAGAATGAATCTATCAGGTCAACGCTCTCTATATAATGAAATGTCCTTCCCTTTCTGAGCTTCCAATTGCTTAATGCAAACACTTCTGTTGAGGCCATAACCCCTGACTTTGGTCTTAGGGCACCCTGAGCCAATACAGAGACCTTCCCCAGCTCCCTTGTATAAATGGTGAGAATCTTACTGCTCTCTTTGTATTTCATTCCTGATATGACTATCCCATTTGTCTCTGACATATTATACCTTTCTATTTATAGCCAAAATATTTCACCTTGTTCGCTTTTTCTCTCCAGTTCTTCTCAACCTT
>Ga0334895_1001340_pt1 | contig 25360 bp, 21 predicted proteins | sample GraSluR3_MG_7_FD_207229 | JGI IMG/M metagenome (GOLD analysis project Ga0334895, IMG submission 207229) | Sludge microbial communities from methane-producing bioreactor in Wageningen University, Netherlands - Granular Sludge_31_05-R3 | ecosystem: Engineered > Bioreactor > Anaerobic >... | reverse complement strand
AGAAGGTGAGGACGTTTCCATCAACTTTAGTCCTGACCGGGTACGGATACTTGCCGAAGACGAGAATTGACCCCCTATAGATAACGAGCACTGTCCCTTTGCCCCCGAGGTCTTTCACTTCGGGGGGTTTTTATTGACAATAGAACTTGAGGGGGATACACTTGATCACAATAAGATAAATAGGGGGTTTTTAATGGCCACTGTAGAGTTGAAGAACATCACTAAGGTGTATGACGGTAATGTCAAAGCCGTCGACAATGTCAACATCGAAATCAAAGACAGAGAATTCGTCGTTCTGGTAGGGCCTTCCGGGTGTGGAAAGTCTACCACACTTCGTATGGTAGCAGGTCTTGAGGATATCACCTCAGGTGAGCTATTCATTGATGAGAAAATGGTGAACGATGTACCGCCAAAAGATCGGGATATCGCCATGGTATTCCAGAACTATGCGCTGTATCCACACATGACTGTGTATGACAACATGGCATTCGGGCTGAAGATCAGAAAGTTTCCCAAAGATGAGATTGATCAGCGGGTACGTGAAGCAGCAAAAATTCTAGACATAGAGCAATTGCTCGATAGAAAGCCGAAAGCTCTGTCCGGTGGACAGCGCCAGCGTGTTGCAGTAGGACGGGCGATTGTCAGAAAACCCAAGGTCTTCCTCTTTGATGAACCGCTTTCAAACCTTGATGCAAAGCTCCGTGTGCAGATGCGTGCAGAAATTTCTTCATTGCACAATAGACTGAAAGCTACCATGATCTACGTCACCCATGATCAGGTGGAAGCTCTGACCATGGCAGACAAGATTGTGGTCATGAAATTCGGTATCATACAGCAGATCGGCGGACCACTGGAACTGTATAATGATCCAAACAACAAGTTCGTTGCCGGTTTTATCGGTTCACCGCCCATGAACTTCATGACAGTGAATATTGTAGCTGAAGGAAAACAGCTCTTTGCCGATGAGGGGAATTTCCGCATTAAACTGACAGACAAGCTGAACAAACTGCTTGCTGATTATGCTGGAAAGCAGGTGACTTTTGGTATTCGCCCGGAGGATGTAAAGTTCTCCGATGATGCCATTGAAGATACTACGATCAACGGTCAGGTGGGAGTTATTGAGCCGCTTGGTTCAGAAACCCATATCTATGTCACTGCCGGAAAACATCAATTCATCGGAAAGATTGAACCTGATATTCAACTGACGGTCGATCAGAAGATTTCTTTGATTCCTGATCTGGAGAAAGTAAAGTTTTTCGATTATGAAACGGAACTTGCTATCCGCTAGTTTGAAAACAGTAATGTAACTTATCTGCAGCACGGAAATTCTGTGCTGCAGTTTTTTTCTTGTATCACGACACGCTATAGCGTATGCTCAGAACATCGGAGGCTACAGCATGCAGGATTCACGCAAAGTTGTTTTCGCTTGGTCTTTGTACGATTGGGCAAATAGTGCCTTTGCAACCACCGTCATAGCAGGATTTTTCCCCATATTTTTCAGTTCCTACTGGTCGACTGCAAATACCGCACAACAAAGCACCTTCTATCTGGGAATGGCAAACTCTCTCGAGGCAGTACTTGTTGCACTGCTTGCTCCGATACTCGGCTCTATCGCAGATCGCGGAAGTTATAAAAAGCGCTTTCTTATATTCTTTACTTTTCTCGGTTGTGTAATGACTGGCGGGCTTTGGTTCGTCCAAGCCGGCATGTGGCCTGTTGCCGTTATGTTCTATATCCTGGCTACCGTGGGATTTTCTGGATCACTTATTTTTTATGATGCTCTTCTCCCGGCAGTAGCATCTCCTCAGAAAATCGATTTTGTCTCATCACTGGGATATGGCTTGGGATATATTGGAGGTGGGCTCCTCTTTCTGGTTAATGTACTGATGTATCTCAACCCATCATGGTTTGGGTTTGCGGATGCCACCGTTGCTATCAAAGCGGCCTTTGTTTCGGTTGCTATCTGGTGGGCAGTATTTACCATTCCTCTTGTCGTGTTTGTGAAAGAACCGCGGTATGCGACAGGGGTGAAATCAACGCACCCGATCAAAGATGGCATTCGTCAATTCATTATCACGTTTAAGGCAATCCGCGACCTCAAGGTGGTAGGAATTTTCCTTTTAGCTTACTGGTTCTATATTGATGGGGTGGATACTATCATCAGGATGGCAGTCGATTATGGAAGCGCTATTGGATTTCCGGCATCTTCTCTTATTGTTGCGCTCCTCATCACTCAGTTTATTGCATTCCCTGCAGCCATTCTGTACAACCTGCTCGGAAAAAGAATTGGTATCAAGCAAGCACTTCTGGTAGCCATCGGTGCATATTGCCTGATCGCCGTACTCGGCTATTTCATGTCAGAATTATGGCATTTTTATGCCCTTGCCTGCACCATTGGGCTCTTTCAGGGAGGTATCCAGGCGCTTAGTAGAAGTTACTACACAAGATTGATTCCCATTGAATTCTCGGCAGAATTCTTTGGTTTCTTTAATATGCTGGGGAAGTTTGCCGCAATTATCGGTCCGGCATTAATCGGCATTGTTACCCTGAGTACCGGTAGTAATCGATTGGGCATTCTCTCCATCGTTGTACTGTTCGTCATGGGAGGAATACTCCTTACACGAGTCGATGAACAACAAGGAAAAGAAAGCCTGCAATCATTTAGAATTACTATGGCAGCAAAAGAATTGGAAGAGATTTCCAGTCAGCAATAAAAAACAGGGAGCTGGATATCCAACTCCCCGAGTTTATGGCTTTTAAGCCGATTATTTCTTGTAGATCTTCCGTTCTGTATAAGTGGTATGCAACAGGTGGTGAGATTTTTCACTGAGAGGAGTGCCTAGGAAATCGTTGTAAATCTGCTGAATCTCAGGATTCTGGTGTGAACACCGCACTTCACTATTCTCATCATCAGTATACAGGGCTGCAATTCGCTTCTCTCTGATATCATCAGTGGTCGCGTAGGGCTGTCCACCACCGGCAATACAACCACCACGACAAGCCATCACCTCGATGAAGTGGTATGGGGGTTCCTTGCCACTATCACGGGCTTCCCGGATTTCATCAAGCAGAGCACTCACATTCGCCATACCATGTGCAATTGCCACATTCAGTTTGGTTCCTTTTACATCCACGACACCGGAACGTACTCCTTCCATACCGCGAACTGCCGTAACATTCACATCACCCATTTCTTCGCCGGTTATGAGGTTGTATGCAGTTCTGATCGCAGCTTCCATAACACCGCCGGTATTACCAAAGATGGTACCAGCACCAGCATATGCACCAATCGGACTATCAGCAGGCTCATCATCTAGCTTAGTGAAATCAACACCAGCGGCCTTGATCAAACGAGCAAATTCTCTAGTTGTAAGAACCAAATCGACATCGGCATACCCAGAAGCAAACATATTCTCATCTCGTGAAATCTCAAACTTCTTAGCAGTACAAGGCATAATAGCCACTGAGTAAATTTTTGCAGGATCTACTTTTGCTTTTTCTGCATAGTAGGTCTTAGTAACAGCACCCTGCATCATCATGGGACTCTTAGCAGAAGAGAAGTTAGGAATCATATCGGGATAATACTTTTCCATATAGTCAGTCCAAGCAGGACAGCAACTCGTGATCTGAGGAATCGCCCCTTCTCCAGTGGTAAGTCGTTTTACCAGCTCACTTCCCTCTTCCATGATCGTGAGGTCAGCAGAGAAGTTGGTATCGAAAACCTTATCTACACCAAGCTGGCGAAGTGCTGCATAGATTTTCCCAGTGGTGATGGTACCTGCAGGAAGGTTAAATGCTTCACCGACGGCAACACGAACAGCCGGTGCTATCTGCACTACGACATGCTTGTCAGGATCAGAAATGGCATGTACGAAATCCCGAGTCTCATCTTTCTCGTATATAGCTCCTACCGGGCAGTGCGCCGAACACTGACCGCACTTGATACAGGGACTGTCATTAAGTGGCAATCCTGCAGCAGGAGACATAACGGTGTGATCACCTCGGCCGATGAACTCGAGTGCATACACTCCCTGAAGCTGCTGACAAACCTGTACACAACGTCCGCATTTGATACACTTGGTAGGATCAAGCACAATTGAAGTGGTCGATTTATCTTGGGGCATATCCACTAAGCGAACTTCATAGGGTTGTTCACGTACGCCAAATTCAGCGGCGAATCGCTGTAGCTCACACGTCCCGTTACGGGCACAAGTGAGACAACTATTCGGGTGTGTGGACATAATCATTTCAATAACCGTCTTTCGAATCTGATACAGCTCAGCATCATGGGTGATGATGCTCAAGTTCTCCTGAACCGGAGCTGCACAGGCTCGCAACAGTTTTGGTGAATTCTCCTGTTTTACCACACACAAACCACAGGCTGCCCATGCAGGAAGGTCTGGGTGATAACACAGGGTGGGAATAATAACATTAGCTTTCTTGGCAGCCGCCAGGATATTGGATCCCGCCTCTATCTCAACTGGCTTGCCGTTTATTTTCATTTGAACGGTATTCACTGGTATCCTCCTCAACAACCAAAGCCCTAACGGACTTCGATAGCTCCGAACTTACAAGTCTCGTAACACACGCCGCACTTGATACAAGCTGCCTGATCAATGACGTGGACTTCCCTTCGTTCTCCAGAAATTGCCGCAACTGGACACTTACGGGCACAGGCGGTACATCCGATACATTTATCGGGAAGAATATGATAACTGATCAGACTCTTACACTTGCCTGCTGGACAGGTTTTATCGACGACGTGGGCAAGGTACTCATCACGGAAATAATGCAGAGTAGAGAGAATCGGGTTCGGTGCTGTCTGCCCAAGGGCACATAACGAGGCCTTTTTCATGGCATTGCCGATTTCAATCATCTGATCAAGATCTGCAAGTTCTCCATTACCCTTAGTAATCTTCTCAAGTAGATTTGCCAGAGATCTTCCACCGATTCTACAAGGAGCACACTTTCCGCAGGACTCGTCAACACTGAAGTTCAAGTAGAACTTTGCGACATCAACAATACAGTCATCCTCATCCATGATGATCATTCCACCGGAACCCATCATGGAACCGAGCTTAGTAAGAGAGCCGAAGTCAATGGGAGTATCGAGGAAATCTTTGGTGATAACTCCACCGGATGGTCCACCGGTCTGTACTGCTTTGAATTCTTTGTCATTGGCAATACCACCACCGATATCGTAGATGATCTCCCGGAGCGTAGTTCCCATAGGAACCTCAACCAGTCCGGAGTTTCTGATCTTTCCTGTGAGTGCAAATACTTTGGTGCCGTGACTGTCGGGTGTTCCGATGCGGCTGAACCAGTCACCACCCTTCAAGATGATCACGGGAATATTTGCCCAAGTTTCAACATTGTTGATGACAGTCGGTTTACCCCAGAGGCCTTTGACAGCGGGGAACGGAGGCCGAGGAATAGGCATGCCGCGCTTTCCTTCGATAGAGGCAAGCAGAGCAGTTTCTTCACCACAGACAAAAGCTCCGGCACCCAGTCTGATTTCAATATCGAAATCAAAACCGGATCCAAGGATATCCTTGCCAAGAAGACCATATTCTCTCGCTTGTGCCATTGCAATCTCAAGACGTTTAATCGCTAGAGGATACTCTGCACGGATATAGATATAACCCTGATTAGCTCCAACGGTCTTTCCCGCGATAGCCATGGCTTCAAGAACTGAGTGCGGATCACCTTCCAAGGTGGAACGGTCCATGTAGGCACCCGGATCACCTTCATCAGCATTCACAACGATATATTTCTGATCAGATTCTGCCTGCTTGGTAAAGTTCCACTTCATCCATGTAGGGAAACCAGCACCGCCGCGTCCACGTAGACCAGCTGTTTTCAGTTCATTGATCACATCATCAGCGGTCATCTCAAACAGCACTTTTTCCATTGCTGCATATCCCTCACGGGCGATATATTCATCAATGTTTTCCGGATCAATAAATCCACAGTTTCTCAGTACAATACGGAACTGTTTCTGATAAAATTCGATGTCTTCGACTTTGGCATGCTTCCGGCTTCCTTCCTTAGCATACAGCAGGCGTTTGACTTCACGACCCTTTACGATATGTTCAGAAACCAGTTCTTTGGCATCTTCGGGTTGTACCTGTACATAGAAGGAATCTTCAGGAAGGATTTTTACAATAGGACCCTGTTCACAAAATCCAAAACATCCTGTTTTAACTACCTGAACTTCATCGGAAACACCCTGAGCTTTCAGCTCAGAGATCAGCGCTTCATAGATATCATTTGCTTTACTGGATTCACAGGCTGTTCCTCCGCAAACCAAGATGTAGTTTCTCATCGACATTATTTGCCTCCATCCTTGATAATATCCGCAGAGGGACGATCGAATACGTGGTCAGAGACCATTTTATTTCGCATGATATGATCTTCCACAATGACCTTGGCAACTGCTGCGTCAACTTTTCCGTAGATAACCGGAGGCATACCCGGAGTAATAACCTCAACCGTAGGCTCTACGTAACAAAGCCCCATACATCCGGTCTGGGTTACCGATACATTTTCTACATGGTGTGCATCGAGTTCCTGAAGAAACGCATCAAGCACGGTTTTTGCACCGGCAGCGATTCCACATGTGCCCATACCCACAATGATCTGTGCATCCTTTCCTGCGATATCACGCTTCTGGATCTCACTTTTTTTGTTATCCCGAAGCTTTCGCAACTCCTCTAGAGTCATCTTAGCCATATCAGCCTCCTAGTCCGAGCCCATGTAGACTCAGTTCCGTATTTCATCCAAAGCAGCCTCTTGAGACTGCAGATATGTTCGTAACAGCTGCAGGGCTCCCACATCGGAGAATGATCCCAGCAGTTCCTCCAATTCCATCCGATCCACCGTATAACGATCGGACCTATCGGCAATGGTCAACGAACGTTCAATGGTGAGCCGGTACGTACCGGGAAATGCTATCATCGACAACAAAGTCGATGCCACATCGCCCATCGGGGGACAGTCAATATGGTTCAGAACGAAAGAATACCGAACCACCGTTCCTTTTCCTTCCTCTGAGGTCAATGAAAAGGTTCCCCCAACCGATTCCACCGCCTGAATAAGAAACGGAAGACCTAACCCAACCTTCCGTTTCACATGTTTCACGCCATCAGTGTAAAACGGATCAGTCACGCGTTTTTGAACCGTTTTACTCATCCCTTTCCCATTGTCCATAATCAGGAACGATAGGATGTTTTCCCGCTCTTCTATTTCTACGCGAATCGTATCAGCTGTTGATTCAACCGCGTTTTGAAAAATATCGGAAAGGAAATCACACAGGGAAGCGTGCATGGCACTCGCTATCAGTTAAACTTGGCAATAATGCCAGGCAGCTGATCCTTTGTCACCTTTCCAAACACTTCTCCACCAACGGTCATTACCGGTGCAAGACCGCAACAACCGACACATCGGACACCTTCAATAGAGAAGTTGCCATCCTCAGTAACCTCACCGATGTTAATGCCGAGCAGGTTGGTCAACTCTTCAATAAGGCCGTCACCTCCCTTCAGGTAACAGGCGGTACCCAGACAAACCTGAACATTGTGTTTTCCTGGTTTGGTAGTTTTAAAGAAATGATAGAACGAGAGCACACCATAAATGGTTGCCAAGGGAATATCCAACATTTCCGCAACAGTATCAGCCGATTCGCGGGACACATAACCGAACTCTTCCTGCACGCGGTGCAGGACCATGATCAGATTGCCCGGCTTATTTTTCCATTCTTCAATAAACGCAATCAAGCCTTTGGAGAACTTGGTTTCTTCTTTCATAGCAGCCTTGAGACCTCCAGAACTCAGTATTCAATTATCTATTGTATCGATTAACAGTAAAATACTCAATATGAAACGTGAAATGATATTCCAATTTTTATGAAAATATCAAAATATGAACTAGTATATTGTAAAATACCGGTATTTATTATATTATTTTTCACATAAAAGGGGATTTTTCATGAATAGTGACATGATTATTCGGATAACTCGGTATTATCGCATTCTCAACCGCTTACGCTCGCTCGGATTAGAAAAAGTGTTCGCGCACAATCTCGCCGATGCGGCCGGAGTATCTGCAGCGGTAGTCAGAAAGGATTTTTCTCTTCTGGAAATTCATGGACAAAAAAGGGGAGGATATGAAATTCATGACCTGCTCGGTTCCCTCGGTAAAATTTTAGGAAAAACGGATGAACCTCAGCATGTGATTATCATCGGTTGTGGGAGAATCGGAAAAGCTTTGATGCACTACCATGGATTTGAACCGGACGGGATCAAAATTGTTGCCGGCTTCGACTCGGATCCGCTGGTGTATAGTGACAGCACTCACCCGGTCCCCGTATATCCGATCAGCCGATTGGAAGAGGTCATTAATGCCTTTGATGTAAAAGTGGCTATCGTTACGGTACCTGAATCAGCCACAGCAGATAGTTTTCAACGCCTAATGACCGCAGGAATTCGTGGGGTGCTGAACTTCAGCCCGATCACATTAAAACCGATCACGCTTCCCGATGGGACGGCTCCGGTAGTTCATAACATGAACATTGCGTTGGAACTTGAGCAGATTTTTTATGAACTGCAGTTTCCCAAAACGGAGTAACTACCGAAAAGAGAGCGTTACGGTCACCGGGAGATGATCAGATATTCCTTTTCCGGTTTGTACATTCCACCCGAAGGGATGCCCGTCATCATCAAGAAGTGACGGGTCTCCCGCGACATCCCCCTGAATAAACTCCCATCCGAATCCATCAAAAAACTCACGAGAAAGAAGCAACTGATCAAAGCTTTCCCATATTCCATGATAATAATATGAACCGGGAGCTGCAGAGCCCAGAACCTGCGAAGAGTCAAGCCACCACGTATACCAGGTATCTGATGCCGGTGGTGACCCTCCCACAATACACGACCCATGCTGTTTCCATCGTGACACTTCAAGCGCCTGTACAGGAACTAATGCCGTCTGAAAATCCTGGTTTTCGCGGAAATATGCATCAGCACTTTCATTAAAATCTCCCGCTATAACGATCGGAGTGAAAGGGAATTCATTGCGCAACTGAGCAACTCGTTGATTAATCATGCGACAGAGTGCTATGCGCGCAGCTTCTGTTTCTCTCATCCCTTCTCGCTGACTTTTCGCATGAAGAGCAAATACCACAATAGTTTCTTTGCCTGCTTCTATCATCACTTCCAAAACCGATCGATGATTCTCAATCGTGTGTACCCGAGTCTTTACTAACGGAAAAGCACTGAGCACACCTGTCTGAATAGCTGAATCATCATCTGTAGCGGCAAACCATTGATATTTTCGTCCCGCAAGTGGTCCTGCCAACAGATCATGGAGCACCCCGGCATGCTCGATTTCCTGCAACACCACTATGTCGGGAATACGGCCATGGTTTTGGGTGATTGCACGGGCCGTCTGTTCAAGACGCTTCTGATACAGCGCGGCAGTCCATCCCTCTTCAGGGGTATATTCAGGGTATTCGTTTCCGGTAACGAGTACATCGAACAGATTTTGCACGTTGTATGTGAGCAGCATGATCTCATCTGAAGGTTCGGCAGTCCCAAACAGATCGCAGCCACAACTGCATACAAGTATGCCGACCGTGAACATCATCACGATGCACATAGTGTGCAGCAATCGATTGGCAGTCATCAGCCCCCCCCTTGGGAAATACACGTCCGGAAGGATTGATCTGCAGCGCCGTCTTATCTAATCAGCATACTTTTTCACCTGGTAAGAGAAGTAGAGAACAGCAAGAGCATCATCACCGTCAGTCTGTGCACGCGGCATTGTCTGTGCATGTACTATGGCCTGATGGAGATGGCGCATGCGCACATTACTGAGGGTGATATCACGAGTCATCGAAAAACAGAGCGTCCAGACCCGTGACCATTCGCGATGTTCAAATGCACTGGCTATTGCCAATCGTTGTTGTTCAATTTCCGCAATATCGCGAGCTTCTTCTAAAAACTCTGAAAGGTAGTCATCGTAATTCAGGTTCTTCTGTTCGTACAGTTCAGACAGGGAGGGTGAGAGCTTAAGGAGCTGAGCCATTATAGCATAACGAGTCTGCCTGAATGATGGACTCATCCCCTTCCGGGCAGCAGAAAACAGATCTTCGAGAAAGCTTCCTTCCTTATCCATAATATCGCGGGCAATAAGAAAATTCAGTTCTTCCATGATCGTGGTAGCAAGCTCACTAATGGACTCTACCCGTGATACGTATCGACCATCGCGGGTAACCCGTGCCAGAGACTTTGCAGCTATGGAGCGGGAGAGAACTGTTCCATGTTCCAATAGATACACGAGAGCCCGTTCGGCCTTCTCATTATGGGTGAGTGCTCCCAGCGCATAGATAGATTCATATTGCGTGTAGGAATCAGTATCGAATGCATCACGGATCAGATCATCGGTCAATGCATACCTCGGTCGATCAAAAAGGCCACGGATAACTTCTGCCTTATCGTTCGAGAAAGGCGAAGAGAGGGTTCGCCGTATTTCCCAGGTGGCAACTCCCGTCAGATTTGTTCCAAGACTTAACAGGAGAGACTTTCGTTTGACTGGATCTGTAGCTTTCCCCAGTCGGTCCATATCAATGAAAGCACGAATCCCATGCATGGAAAACATGATCTGTGCGGCAGCTTTTGTGGAGTAACTTCCTTTTTCGCTTAACGCTCCGGCAAATACCAGACCGAGAACAGAGAGCGCCAGTGCAAGCAGAAAGGTCAGCACATAGGAATTCCCGAGAGACATCCCCCAGAGGTGCAGTTCGTGAGATATTCGGGACCCTTCCGTCGCTAAAGCACCTCCGGCAAGTCCACTGATCAAGGCCACGGCAGCGATTACAAAGTTCACCATGGAATTAAAGCCGACTCCCTCGTCATCCGGGATAATCCCGGCAAGGAGCCGCCGAATAAGAATACTGATAACACCGAGAAAAAAGTTACTGAGGAATCCAAGAAGAAAAAACCAATATAATGGTGCAGAAACCGGAACCACAATCCACCCGAACAGGCTGGCAGTCAAAGCAAACCCTGCGGCAATAATGAGTGGACGGGATCCTAACCGATCACTGAAAAACTTACAGAAACTACCCGAAAAGACAACAGCTAATCCAACGCCAATCGTATAGAGAAAAATGATATTTGAAGGAAGTCGCACCTGGCTCGTCAGAAAGGCCACACTCATACCGAGTACTACCGTCACTGCCATATAGGTCCAATACACAAGGAGTCTGATACGGGAAATACGATCTCCCATGGCCTCCCGAAATATAACGGGTATCGTTCGTCCCTTCCGATATTCAATAGTGGTTCTACAGGGAATCTTTCCCAGATAAACCGAAGCTACCGTATTGGCGATAACTCCGATCATCTGCAAGAAGACAAGACCGACCACGCCGGAGAGACTCTGCAGAGAGGTCACTATAAAATTCAGAAACCGAGCGAATATGGTGGATGACTGAAACGCTACGTTGGTATTCCCAATAACTCTTCCGCGGGTTTTGTTGGAGGTAATACTTTTAAAAGTAAAATCGTACAGCACCACCCCGATGAGACGAAAACTGCAGAACAGGGTATACACTACCAGCAGAAGTGCTACGGCAAAGGCTCCGTCTACCCACAACAACGGTAAATACAGAAGACAGATAAAACCCCGAAGATACCAGGTGATCGTCTGTACACGCACTACATTATGATTACGGAAAAGACGAGCCATGACCGGAAGAATAGCACCGACAATGTACATCGCAGAGGCAATGTATCCGAGAGCAAGGTTTCCAGCTCCGAACTGCACTGCAAGGATATACACAATCGTGTCTCCAAGCATGCTGAAACCTACCCCATTCCATACTTCCGATCGGTACAGAAGATGTTGACCTGTGCGTTTTTCGGCTTCAGATAAATACTTGGTTCTTGCCATGATCGCTACTCTGATGAAATCCGGAGGCGAGAGGAAGTGTTACGAAATCTCCCTTCTATTTCCTGCAATCTTACTGATCAGATTATAGGAGAGAGCCTCCTGAGCATCAAGCCAGTGATCTCTTTCAGTATCTCGAGCAACCACCTCGAGAGGTTGACCCGTCTGACTGCTGATAATACCGTTCAGGCGGTCCCGGGTCCGTTCCAACTGTCGGGCATAAATTTCAATATCAGTGGCAACCCCTTCCATCCGGCTCATCGGCTGATGAATGAGATAACTGGAATTGGGAAGACCAATGCGGAATTCAGCAGGTACTGCAAGGAGTACCAATGTAGCCGCACTGGCAATGAGTCCCATGCCAATCATGTAGACATCATTTTTAATGAAACGCGCCATGTCATAGATGGCAAAACCGGCATCTACATCACCTCCTGGGGAATTGATGAACATACGGATCGGATCATCTCCCTCGGATTCAAGAATGAGCATCTGTTTTACAATTTTATCTGCAAGCTCTTTATCTATTTCACCGGAAAGCAAAATTGATCGAGTCTGTAAAAATTTGTCTGAGACGATGTTTTCATTCTGTTCTTTCTTTTCAGTTTCTGCCATGAGTATCTCCCCGTAATCTACTAGGTTGCGCATTCAGAGTATACGGAACAAATCGTGAAATGAAAAGCCTTCGTATCATACCAGTTTACTCTTCTGACGCTGCAGTCTATAGTCACGTTATGAAATGTGCCACTGTAGCGTTAATTGGTCGCCCCTCATCGGGTAAGTCGACTTTGGTTAATACCATCACGGAAAGAAAGGTGTCGATCACTGCGTCAACTCCACAAACTACTCGTAATGCAATTCGTGCTGTCTTCACCGATCAGCGTGGTCAGTTAATTCTCACTGACACACCGGGATACCATCTCAGCGATCAGGTGATGAATTTGCGCTTGCAAGAGACTGCTCGCTCATCACTAAGTGAATCAGATATGATTCTTTATTTAGTAGACCCCAAAAGAACTCCAGGAGCTGAAGAGGAAGCTATTGTCCAGATCATTAAAGAGACTCATATTCCCATAGTTGTGGGAATCAATAAGTGCGATGTGGCAAAACCGGATGAACTTCGATCAATCCGGGATTTTCTGACTGCACGTTTCCCGGAAGATACTCCTCTGTTAGAATTATCAGCAAAAGAGGATACGGGTGTAGACGAGGTGCTTATTGCCCTGTTCAGTAAGGCTTCTGAAGGGCAGTTGCTTTATCCTGAAGAAACTTATACTGATCAACCGATTGAATTTAGAATATCAGAGATTATCCGAGAGAAAGCTATTGCTTTGGTTACTGAAGAACTACCTCACGCTATATACGTAGAGGTCGCCGATCTTGAGTACTCTGAGGAAGCACAATCCATCTGGATCCGAGCATTCATTATCGTTGAACGAGAGACTCAAAAAGGTATTGTTGTGGGCAAAGGTGGTACCGGGATAAAAAAAATACGGCAAGGTGCGTTCAAAGAGGTGAAAAAGCTATTCCCGGGCATGCAAGTTCATCTCGATCTTCGGGTTAAAGCTCAGGCAAAATGGCGAAAGAATCAGATTATTCTTGATCGTATTCTGCGCTGATAATGTAATGAGCTTCCGACCGAAGAGGGAAGCTCATTTGTACTAGCTAACAATATCGAGCGAGTATCGGGAGAATTTTATCCTTTCCACAGGTCTTGATGAATCCTGCTAATTTTGGTCCCCGTTCATTACCAATAAGCACGGTATAGGCTGTCTTGAACAGCACGGGAGCAGGTATTTCACATTGGTTTGCAATGTCGTATATCGCCTCACTGAGTTGTTTCTCATCGTACTGTTCCAGCTTCTCTACTACATCATGGAGCTGTTTCACTGCAGATTGTTCAGCACTGCTCAGTTCTATCAACTCATTCTGTTCTGTCTGCAACACCCATCTGAATTCCACTGGACTGAAAGTGGTAATCCAGTTCCAGGCGCAAACGCATCGCTTTCTGAGACGATCAATCTGACCATCGGTCACATCGGAAAGGGTCGCAATAACTGCATCAACATTACCTGAATGAATCTGTAGCAGATTGCATAGATGCCGAAACGGTATCTGATACGATGCTTCTGCCGGGACTTCGTGAACCTGCGATAGTTCGTAGATCCGTTTCTCTTTCGCCTTTCTTTTTTCGTTCGCTTCCTGTAATCCAAAATAGATCCGTTCACAGGTATCATAGTCTTCGTAGATTTTCAGCACATCAAGATCAAACGAAATAGCAAATTCGGTATTGGGTCGAGTCCCGACGAATAGATACCGAGCCACCTCCGGAGTATATACTTCCAGTACATCCGGCAGGCTTACGACCTCACCAGATGAAGAAGAAATTTTTCCACCTCGCCCTTTGATGCTGATGAAATCGTACTGGAAAGATACTGGAGCACTACAGCCAAAAACTTCAACTACATGTTTTGAAGTATCGAAAGATCCCCCTTCACTGTGGTGGTCTTTGCCGGCGGGTTCGAAATCGACTCCCTCATATGCCCAGCGCATCGGCCAATCAATCCGCCACGGAAGCTTTGCCGCACTGGTGGTACGCAAATCAATGGTTTCTGTCTCACCGGTTTCATCATCGCGATAAGTAATCCCCCACTCGCCATCCCAATTCAGTACGGTAGTGGTATCCTTTCCGGTGAAGTTGCTGAACACTGATACGGGATACCAGTCATCCGGTAGCGGGGTTGTACGATACTGATCCAAAATAGCTTTGATCTCTTCGCGCTTTTCCAGAGCTGTCCGCAAGCCCTGTGCGTAGAGAGATGACCGATAGCGTTGTGCCTGATAGAGATATTCAGGTTCAATTCCCACCACAGGAAGTAACTGCTCAACCGCTTTTTCGTTTGCTTCAGCGTAACTGCTGTACGTATCTGTAGTATCGGGAACAAGAGTAATAGGCTTGCGCAGATAGGTTTTCAATAATTCCGGTTTCGGCATGTTTTTCGGTACTTTACGAAATACATCGTAATCATCCCACGAGTAGATGAATCGTACCTTGTGGCCTTTATCACGTAACGCACGTACGATCAGCTCCACCGAAATAATTTCTCGGAAATTTCCGATATGGACCGTTCCGGACGGGGTAATTCCCGAAGCGCAGGTATACTGGTCTTTGGGACCTTTTTCTCTTACTATTTTGTCGGCGTAAATATCCGCCCAATGCAATGATACAGGTTGTTTACTCATGAGGGCGATTATAGCGGGGAGCCGAGTACAGTGACAAGAGCGTCAGCAGGCTTTTCAGATGCACCCTTCCTATTTCACTATCCTCTGCGTATAATCTGGGTATGAAAAGGTTCAACTATCTTGCTATTGTGCTGATATGCATAACATTACCGCTTTCCGGTGTCCCGGAACAGGGTATAGCATCCTGGTACGACAGTGATCCTGATGCCAGTCTGACCGCAAATGGCGAGCGATTTGATCCACAGGCCCTCACTGCAGCACATAAGAGCCTTACCTTTGGTACGATTGTGCGCGTACATGACCTGAGCAACGAAAAATCGGTAGAAGTACGTATTAATGATCGTGGACCGTTCGTGGAAGGGAGAATCATTGACCTTACTCCTGCTGCAGCCCGGGCACTTGATATGTATGAACGAGGAATATCCCCGGTTGAATTAGAAATTATATACACGCCAAGGATCCCTGAATCTCAATATAACCGACCGGGAGATACGGGTTGGTATATTTTACAGCTCGGTTCATTTGCCAATACGAAATCAGTGTACTCGCACTACATGAAACTCTATGATTTCGGGTTTTTCCCCCAGATTGAGGTGGTGCAAAACCATCTTTTACGATTGTCTGTACGATGGATACCCGAACATCAGAAAGAACAGAGTCTGATGATTCTGAAAGAGTTAGGTTTCGAATCTCCATTAATACGTGGAGATATACCTCCCCAGTGAATGTTGACAGTACGCCCATTTCTCCGTATTATCACGAAAGTCGGGCCTATAGCTCAGTTGGTTAGAGCATCGGACTCATAATCCGTGGGTCGAAGGTTCAAGTCCTTCTGGGCCCAAAGACAAACCTCCTTGCGATGCAGGGAGGTTTCTGTTTCTTGCACATAAGAATCAACCCGATGATCGATTGTCTTGTGTCTGCAAAACTCAATATCCACCCAGCTTCACCAAAAAAACCCTTGCAGAATCTGATAACGGTGAGTTCAACAAGCATAAGGAGAATTCATTTTCAAGCTCATTATGACTTCCAAAAGAGACCAACCCATGTTCCGTCCCACAGATTTCTATTCTGAAGCAACTTTCTTTTAAATTGAACAATTTTTATTCCTATTCACAACATTTCAATTTCGAATTATTTGCCAAATTTAAGCTTGCTATCTCCACTAAGTATGATAATATCGTACTTAGTGGAGGTAACTATGTTAAAAACTCGCGAAATTCTCATGTATGAATTGCGTTCATATGCATCTCCAAAATCAAAAATTACCACCATGATCAAGAAGGGCCAAATTATCCAAATCGTTAGAGGGGTGTTTGCGACATCACCCGAAGACCCCCGATTACCCGCGGCCTCCCTGATCTATAATCCCAGTTATATTTCCTTCGAGACAGCTCTTGCTTATCACCAAATGATTCCGGAACGAGTCCATCAAGTTAAGAGCGCTGGATTCCGATTGAAGAAGGAGAAACATTTTGATACACCCTTTGGAAGATATAGCTTTTTATATATTCCAGAATCTGTGTTTCCTTGGGCATTGCAACCTGCACAAGACCAAGGTCATGGTTTTCGATTGGCGACCAAGGAAAAAGCTTTGCTTGATACTCTGTACAAAATAAGAGGTATTAAGAGTATGAAAGTACTTGAATCATTGCTCTTTGACGATTTACGACTGGAAAAAGATATTGTACTTAAACTTGATTGGGCCACCATACAGAATCTCGTTCCTTTATATTCAAGCACTACGTTGCAGACTTTGGTTAAATGGAGGGAAAGGAATGAACAATGAAATCAAAGCAATGTTTGAGAGTTATCAAACTGGTAATACGACAGCATCCATCTATGCAGTGAAAGAGATTATCCAAGAAGTTGTCCTTCACTCATTGTCCCAAACCGATTTCTTTTCTCATGCAGCGTTCTATGGAGGAACCGCTCTTCGGATTTTCTATGGTCTAGACCGGTTTTCAGAGGACATGGACTTCTCACTACAAACAAAGCAACAGGACTTTTCGATTGCCCCCTATCTTCTGGCAATCGAGCGAGGATTGAATTCTTATGGATTTGAAATTTCTGCTGAACAAGTATACAAACAAAACCAATCTCAAGTACAATCTGCATTTCTGAAAGGAAACACCGTAGTGCACTTGGTGAAAATCTTTTCTTTGAATCCACCTGTCTCTGGAATTCCAAACAATGCCCTGATAAAAGTCAAACTTGAAATTGACACAGAACCTCCTGAGGGTGCAAAATTTGAAAAGAAATATAAGCTTCTTCCCCAACCATATTCTGTAATGCTGTATGACAAACCCTCTTTATTCGCCGGCAAACTACATGCTCTATTGTGTAGAAATTGGAAACAACGTGAGAAAGGCAGGGATTTCTATGATTATATCTGGTATTTGAGAGAGAAAGTACCGGTTAATATTTCCCATTTGGAAGCTAGAATGAGACAATCAGGACATTGGAAGACGGATGAACCATTGACGATTCTTTTATTACAATCGATGCTCTCACAGAGGTTCGCTGATCTTGATTACGTTACTGTAAAAAAAGATGTAGCTCCGTTCGTTCCAAACCCAAGTGTACTGGATATCTGGAACGAGAACTTATTTCAATCTATAACAAAAGATATGCTTGATGCCATATAATTTGGTAATGCGATGACGCACTGTTCCAACTCTGCCAGCTCTTGTTCTTTATAATCATTTCCGCATCGCACATTCGGGACAAGGGAGTGATTTACTTTAATGTACAATATGTGCAAATACCAGTCTGAGAGAGCCAGTGTTCCGGTAGTCACTGAGCCACCATTCCGGGAAAACTGAGCCGGTATTCCGGCGAGAATACCACTGGGGAGCAATCTCCCCAGCAGAAAATCAGCTAAGCCTTATTGATGCCATAAAGTTCTCGCATGGAGAATTCTTCATCAGCACTTTCAAGGAACACGGTATAAGAATCATGAACGATCCTATCGAGAATCGAATCAGCTAACGGGGACTGACTGAACTTGCCATGCCAACCTTGGGGAGAAAACTGAGAGCAGAAGATTGTTGAAGATCGATGATGTCTCGAATTGATGAGATTGAGCAGATCCTGAGATTCTGTCTCCGTCAGTGAAACAAGAAGCCATTCATCAATGATCAACAAACTTGGAGACTGAAACTGCTGTTTCATCACCTTTCTATAAATTCCTTCTCCTCGAGCGACAGCCAGATCCCCGAGAAGATTCGGAAGCCGTATATAACGCACCTTGTAAAATTGATGGCAAGCAGCCATTCCCAAGGCACAGGCCAGATAGGTTTTCCCTAATCCGGCAGCACCGAGAATTATAATATTATGGTGCTGATCGATATAGGAACCTTCAGCCAGTCGATGAACAGTTTCTCTATTGAGCTTCCTTCTTGAAGTGTAATTCACATCGGCTATATGAGCATGAGGTAGCTCGAAGTGTGCATTCTGAATTAGCCGTTTCAGACGGTTATCTTTCCGTTGCCGGTATTCAACATCGACAATCATACTGAATCGTTCTGAGAAGGATAGATCCTGTATTGCCGGATCATGCATCTGATGAGCATATGCATCAGCCATAGTGGAAAGTCGCATCGCATGGAGTTGCTGAATCGTTGCTTCATGTGTCATTTAATGTTTCCTCCCATAATAGTCTGATCCATGGGTGAATCCGAATTCATCACTGGTCTTCTTTGTAGGTTCAGTGGGGACTGAATCTACTCCCGAAGCAAGAATCGTCTTGACGCTCTTGAGACTTGGATAAGGAGTGTATGAAAGGGCTTTGGCACATGCTGCTTCCAGTCGCTTACTTGAGTATTTGTCTGCAATTTTTAACAGTCCCATACAGCTGCGGAATGCCTGCTGTTCAATTCTATGGGAGGAAAGAATGGTTTTGACTGTTGATTCTGTATGAGGACCGATCTTTGCTGCCCAGGAGACGAAACGATCCGCATCCCATTTCACATAGGATTGATGATCTTTCGGCATATGTGATTCAACTGTACTGTATGCACCGATCTTCCCATAGATTCGAGGATGACTGGCAATGCGCAGATGGTTATAGAATACTTCTATGAACCGTTTGGTGATTCTTACCTCCACTTTCTGTTTTATATATTCGTAGGGTACCGAGTAATGATTTTTCTCGATACTTATGTGATAATTGAACTGAACGGTAGCTTGCTTCCAACTGGCTAGTTCAAATGGGGTCGCAGGAAGAGGAAGAAGAAGGGGTTTTTCTTCCTGAGTGAACAATTCACTTCTGCTCCCCATTTTCTTTTGAAATGGTCGGTTGTTGCAAAGCTTCAGTTTTTCCCGGATAGCAGCGTTCAACTCAGCGAGTGAGAAGAACTCCTGATTGCGAAGAGCTGCAGTGATCCAGGTTGAAATAATCTTTACTGATCCTTCAGCATTCGGCTTGTCTTTCGGCTTACGCACTCTGGCAGGGATAATTGCTGTGTTGTAGTACTCGGCGAACTCCCGATAGGTTCGATTGATCTCAGGTGTATACCAGTCTGCCTTTGTTACTCCGGTCTTGAGATTGTCAGGTACAATAATCTTGGTGACGCCATGGAAAAACGTAACCATATTGATGTGGGCACTGATCCAGCTTTCCATATTCTGGTTCATAAAAGCTTCAACATAGGCATATTGACTAAAAGATAGTACACCGACGAACATTGACACTGGAATTAATTCGCCTGTTACCCGATCAATAATGTGAGCAGGTGATCCAGCCCAGTCTACTTCTGTCTGTTCTGCTGCCTTTCGGGGAATGTGCATGGATGCACGTTTCTTCATCGAAAACTGCTGATAGTGGTAGCAGAATTGAGAATACATAAAAGGAACTTCTTTGCCCCTTCTACAGGTTTCACAATATTCATACCAGAGAAGCCGTAGATTAACACCATCTTTATTCAGTTCCTGGTGGATGTATTCAAGATCGGGCATTTTACGATGATGCTGTTCTTCTTGTGGAAACAATTGATCTTGCAATTCCCCATCAGTCATAGTGGGTGGCAAAGGCCAGGAGATTGACAACTCTTCCGCCCGCTTCAGAACTTTAGCGATGGTATTGCGTGAGCATTCACAGCTTGCTGCAATATTTCGCTGGCTAATTCCTTGGCTGTGGAGCCGAAGAATTTCTCGATACTTGGTCATGATAGACCTCCGTAAAATGAATTTCACCAAAAATGGTGATGTATTCATTCTACTCGAAAAATTCTACCGGTTAGGGACCGGAACTGTGGCTCCCTTTCAGCGGAACACTGGCTCAACTCTGCCGGAACCCTGGCTCATTTTGCTCCGGATTCTCCAATATGACCTGAAAATGGCAAAACCCATCTATAAAAGGTCTCATACCCACAATGAATCATAACAGATCAAACGGATGTGACTTTAGATGCGCTCATAATCCATTGGTCGAAAGTTCAAGTCCTCCTGGGCTCAATAGCAAACCTCCTTGCGATGCAGGGAGGTTTCTGTTTCTTGCACATAAGAATCAACCCGATGATCGATTGCCTTGTGGCTGTTAAACTCAATATTCACCTTGTTTCACCGAAAATGGAGTTGCAATAATGAATACTTTATAATTGACGATATTTATACTTTATAATTGTCGTCATATTGACTTTAAATTTGTCAGGATGTATTCTGTTTTTAATGAACTGAGAGAGGCTGGAACATGATCTACAGAAACGCAATGAGCACAATTGAGAGACAAGCAAAGGGATTTCCTGTGATAGCGATCACCGGACCTCGTCAAAGCGGAAAGACAACCTTGGCGAAGCTTGCATTTCCTAAAATGCCATTCGTCTCATTTGACGATGAGCAGATGAGAGCCGTGGCAACCGAGAATCCTCAAGATTTCCTATTAGCCTTTCCTGACGGCTGTATCATCGATGAAGCGCAAAGGGTTCCAAAGATCTTCAACGCCGTGAAATACTACGTGGACAAGGCACCATCAAAAATGGGTTTGTATATCCTCACGGGGTCAAATCAGTTCAACCTGAAACATGGGATAACAGAAAGCCTTGCTGGTCGGGTAGCATACATAAACCTGCTTCCTTTCACCGTGGGAGAGCTTTCAAATGCTGGCATTCTTACGGATGATCCGTTCAGGATGATGGTGAAGGGCCAGTATCCTCCCTTGTATGATAGGGATGTAGATCCACAAGACTGGTATCAGGCATACATTGAGACATACATCGAGCGGGATGTCGGCAGTCTTGTAAATCCCGGCAACAAGCTTGCTTTCAAGAAATTCATCTCACTTTGTGCCCATCGCAGCGGCCAACTTCTTGTCTTGTCAGCTCTAGCCAAAGAATGCAAGGTGTCGATTCCTACAATCTCCTCCTGGCTTTCTATTTTGGAGTCATCATTTATTGTCTATCTGATGGAGCCATTTTCCTCAAATCTCGGCAGGAGACTGACCAAGACTCCAAAACTGTTCTTCCTAGATTCAGGACTGTTGTGCCATCTGCTCAGGATACATACAAGGGAAGAACTGATACTCAGCCCGTACAAGGGTCATGTCACAGAGACGTTCGCCATAAACGAGCTTCTGAAAGAAAGGTTCAACCAAGGCCGTCCACCGGAGCTGTCATTCTACAGGGACAAAAATGGCCTTGAGGTTGATGCAATTGCGCAATGGAACACTAAAGTCGCCATTGAGGTGAAAAGCAGTACAAGACCGAACGCAGAATTCCAAAAGAACCTTATGAAATTCGTGAAACTGGACGAGAAGTCCACATACGAAACCAAGGTCTTCTACCTAGGGGACAGGCTGTTCACCATACATGGCACTGATTACGTCCCATGGCAGAAATGGACAAAGGGAAATAATATGGAGTCCAGTTGAGCTCTTCAACAGGATTTCTTTCTGGGATTTAGGTTCCAGAAATACATTATTTATCATTGTCCGATGCTTTATTCTGCGTGAAACACTATTTGAAGTTTTTATCTCATGAGGAGTCCTTCCTTTGCACAGATCATAGACAATCGTTCGATTGAGACGCCAGATTTGTTGCAATGGCCTCTACTATTATCAATAAAAAGAATTACATAGCTGAAAACATCTATGTGCTGTCGGATTTCTATGTTCCATAGCAATATTATCAACCGAGCAAAGAAGCTCTTTATAGAAATTCGACTCATCGAGGATAAAGCAATACCGCCTTATCACCACATCGATAACACTATGGGCTTATCCAATGGAAATAGTTTTATGAACTTCGGATTGCTCCTAATCGCGAAAGTTAACCCCTAAATTTCTTCTTGTTCGTGAAAAAGGTTAGGATAGGGTTGTTTCGTCGATCTCGGCATCGGGCGCAGCCCGTCCTATCGCGTTGATACCGTTCATGCAGCCCGTCTTGGAGGAATAGCCTTCTTCTGCGATCGCGATATTCTGCCCGTTCGAAGCAAGCAACCTATAGCGATACTGGCCTGCGTTATCGAGGTACACCTCATACTTGGGGTACTTCTTCTTCTCGATCTTCTGCAACGTTTGATCCTCCACTTGGGAAAGGGCATTCTTTTTGATCGCCTCGATCCCGTCCCTGCAGTTGCGCAATGTGGTGTAGTTCTGACTCGTGAGAATAGTCTGGTAATTCGCCGCCTGAAGACTGAAACGGAAGAATCCTTTCGGTGTCTTAGTGATGATGAACTTGCCTGGCATGACTCCCTCCTTATAGATGGATACAGTCAGTATAGTACCAATTCAGTGTAATGGGTATAAAAACTTGAGGCTCCTCATACGCTCACGCAGTAAAATAAAATGCACACAGAAAAAGGAAGAAATAAAGAAGTCCCACGGACCTTTGTTACAATGGGTTTACCACAACTCAACAGTAACAAGGGGAACATGGGACCGAATAAGCTTACCATAAAGAACAGTGGTCATCATAGTCATTTCACCTAGGAAGAGAGGATCCAACTGCAATATTATCACCATGGAAGTAACGGCTATACACGCATCCGTTCGCCAAAAGTTCTGGGGGGGGTGCTGTTTGGCAAGTATGAATCGACTATCCACCGCGAATTGAAGCGTGGGATGGTAGGGCATCTTCCCAAGACTTCTCAACTGTACTTTGGTCCTATCGTTTCTTTGTTCGAATCATCGTAATATGCTCAGCAAATAAAGAATATCCGATTTCTCTTCGATTTTTCGATTTGTCAATGTGTTATCATGAATAAAACAGTTTCTCTAAATAGGAGTTTTCTACAGTGCCTGCATAACAAGAGGTTTTTCTTCATGGAATTAATTATACCAAATTTCCCCTCACCCCTTTCCTTTCACGTTTTTCATCAGTAGTTTTTACAAACACAGTCTTTTATTCCTTCGTTTTACCCCTAATCAATTGAATTACGTAAAAGGTTGTTTATGTAGATGAGGTTGGAGAAGATGATCGCTTCTCAACCCGTTTTACTGGACTGTGATCTATTTTTTTTGAGGTGAAAATTGTATGCAGATTTCTGACAAACATGTGGTAAGCATGAACTACACGTTGAAAGATGACCAGGGAGTGGTTCTCGATACTTCTGAAAACCGAGACCCATTGCAGTTTATTGTCGGTTCAGGAATGATTATTCCCGGACTCGAAAAGGAATTGCACGGGAAAGAGAAAGGAGACACGTTATCTGTGACCGTACAGCCAGAAGATGGGTACGGTGAATATGACGAGACTCAGATGGTTACCGTTACAAAAGGCCAGTTCCAGGAAGGCCTTGATATTAAAACAGGTATGCAGGTTCAAGCTCAAAGCCCCGATGGTGCCATCCAGATTCTTACCGTAAAAGAAGTCGAAGGCGATAATGTAACCTTAGATGCAAACCATCCGCTTGCCGGACAAACCCTTCATTTTGATGTACAGGTTGAAGATGTCCGAGAGGCAACCGAAGAGGAACTGGAACACGGTCACGTTCACTGATTCGTATTTCCATCGACTCGTTAATAATCACACAAACAGAGACCGTCAGTGGGAAAAAAATAAAGATCCTGCCCGACGGTCTCAAAATATATACATTTCCTTTGAAATAACGACAGCATTACTACTATCAGCATATTTTGGTTGTCAGAGTGTACAATTATTGCCAAATATTGGTGGTTGCACTGTACAATCTACCTAACTGACTCTATAATTCCCGTATGGATAAACTATTTGAATATTATCAACGTCGATTACATAACGTGGACATGACATTCGTAAGAAATCTGGAAAACACGATTTCATGGGATGCTCGCCTCATAGGAATCAAGGGTGCCAGAGGATGTGGTAAGACCACGCTGCTCTTACAGCATATCAACAAGATGTTCAAAGATGATCTATCCAAAGCTCTCTTTGTAAGTTTAGATAATATCTGGTTCAGTAATAATAGACTTATCGATCTCGTGGATCATTTTGCAAAGCAAGGGGGAACACATTTATTTTTGGATGAAGTACACAAGTACCCCGACTGGTCTATTGAGATAAAAAACATCTATGACGAGTATCCCTCAATCCATGTGGTTTTTACTGGATCGTCATTACTGGAAATTATCAAAGCTCGAGCAGACCTCAGTCGTCGTGCATTGATTTATGAATTACCAGGACTATCTTTCAGGGAATTTTTGCAGTTTGAAACTGGCTTCGTGTTTCCGAGTTATTCTTTGATTGAAATACTCCAAAATCATATGAGCATCACACAGATGATCGTGTCTCAAATAAAACCATTCGTTCATTTCAATAATTATCAGCAGTATGGCTACTACCCGTATTATCGTGAAGGTGTAGCAGATTATCCCCAAAGACTTGCAGAAACTATTCTCATGATCCTGGAGCAGGAATTACCCTTGTTACGTAATGTTGAACCTTCATATGTTCCCAAGTTGAAACAACTGTTATCCATTATAGCAGAATCGGCGCCATTCGTTCCAAACGTAACAAAACTGAGTGAGCGTATTGGAATCAATCGACAAACATTCATCACCTATCTCACGTATTTGGAGCAAGCTAACCTTATTCAACTTCTCTACCGAAAAACTCAAGGAATCGGGCTATTACAAAAACCAGATAAAATTTATCTAGACAATGCTAACCTTATGCATGTACTAGGATCAACAAAACCACCTATTGGATCCCAACGTGAAACGTTCATGATCAACCACCTTTCGAAGGTCGCT
>Ga0334895_1001336_pt1 | contig 25538 bp, 32 predicted proteins | sample GraSluR3_MG_7_FD_207229 | JGI IMG/M metagenome (GOLD analysis project Ga0334895, IMG submission 207229) | Sludge microbial communities from methane-producing bioreactor in Wageningen University, Netherlands - Granular Sludge_31_05-R3 | ecosystem: Engineered > Bioreactor > Anaerobic >... | reverse complement strand
AGAGCTTATTAAAAGGAAGCAGGGAGTTGCCTTTTTTGTAGATGAAGTAAATGCAATTCCAGAGGGGGTCGGTGTCTCTCTGCAACTTTGTCATAAGACTTTGATTTTCAGTGAGTTCGATGATGAGAGGTGTTGGAGATGAGCATATATAGCTATACCTATCCAGCGAAATGCAAACACTGTCTCCATCACCGCTACGCATCCTGGGGGAGACGGCATATAGGGATCTGTGCGTTCGAAAGGAAACATGATGATTACAAGCTGCATGATGACGATAAGAGGAGATCAGGTAGCCATGCGGCATGTGACAATTTCAAACTATAGGAGAGTTTTTATGAAGTATTCGGGAAAATTGTTTGGAAAATATTCAGGAAAATTGTATGGAAAGGTCGCGGGGCATTTCATTCCACTCAAGGCAACCAGTGAGGATGTAATCATAATCGGTGAGCCAATGAAGCCACAACAAGTCGCGGATCTGTTGAATTGTTATGTATCCATGGATGCCGACGGCTATTGGTGGTGGCACATATTGGAACCAAAGATCGAGGAATCCTGCTGGGTTGATGATGGCAGCTGGGATGAACACGAGAGCTTCGGGCTGATTGTTCCGGATCTGATTGATTGGGAAGGCGATTGGAAGGATAGCCTTCATCGTCCAACAAGGAGGTCGTAAGCATGGAGATTATTGATGGCGTGATGATAGTTCCCCAACGAAATATGGGGGCGAGGGACGATGGCGATCTGACGGTTCATGTTATCCACGCAGACAAAGAGGATATGGACCACATTTTAAATTGCGGGGCAATCGGTATAGCCATTTATGAACAGAGTTATCTTGATGATCTATTCGGTGAGGGATGCTATCTGAATCAAGTTGTCGATCGAGATCCGTTCGGTAAAGGAAGAATGAGGACATGTTTCGAATTTTGCCTGGAAGATGGTACTCCACGCCACCTGAAGTCCGTTACCCATACACTAGGACAAGAGATCTTGGTCATGGAACCAATCCAAGCTACCGGTGGCTCATATACCAAGTACGAGTCCGATTCAATGAAACTGGTTGATATGTTCGGAGCAGAATACCTGGATAAAATTGTATCCCTCGGTACAAACCCTATTGAATCAAAACACGCTCCTCTTTGGACATCCAGAGTCACTCTGGTGATAGAAGAGTATAAAACAGCTTTCATTGATGGTACTTGGGTTCAGATCATCACAGAGCATCCATTCACTACTGCGCGGGCATGCTACACGCATGACACTTGCCCGGAGTGTTTCGGTGTTGTGTGCCCCCATTACCGCGAAAGGAGTACCGAACGTGACTGAATACGAGAAGACGATCTACACCAAGGCCCTCGAGAAGTGGGGCGAAGTCTCCCAGATCCATATGTGCAGCGAAGAGATGTCCGAGCTTAACAAGGAGCTCATGAAGTCATTCCGTGAAGGCGGGGTGAACATAGATCGTCTCAATAACCTGGTAGATGAAATAGCGGACGTCATCATTACCGTCGAGGAGCTAATCCTGATGTGGGATCTTGGCCGCCTGGTGGATAAGAGGAAGCAATACAAGCTGTCAAGGCTGGAAAGGATGGTGAGCGAATGAAAAAGACCAAGATTGAATGGTGCGACGTGACCTACAACCCGGTTACCGGGTGTGAGCACGGATGCGACTATTGTTATGCAAAGAGGATCGCAGATCGGTTCTCCAAGAAATCGGTGGAGGGTCAATTGGTGATCTTGAATAAACCTGTGACTGTAGAGAAGAACGGCAAGCAGGTCGTGGATCCATTCCCTGCTGGATTCATCCCGACATTCCACAAATACCGACTTGATGAGCCATTGTCCAGAAAGAAGCCAGCCAAGATATTTGTCTGCAGCATGGCCGATCTGTTCGGTGAGTGGGTTCCCGATTCCTGGATACAGGAAGTGTTCGCATCATGTGCGCGGGCACCTCAGCACCAGTATTTGTTTCTCACCAAGAACCCATCCAGATATGCCGAATTGCACCACGCAGGGCTTTTACCGTATTTGGGCAACTTCTGGTATGGATCTACGGTTACGAAGGTAACGGATCCAGCATGGTGCGGATACGATCATAACACGTTTGTCAGCCTCGAACCCATACTCGAGGAATTCCGGGGGTTTTTTATCGGCGGGATGAACTGGGCAATTGTGGGAGCAGAAACTGGGAACCGCAAGGGTAGGGTCATTCCTGAACGTTCTTGGATAGAGAATATCGCATCCTCATGTGAACGATGGGGAATTCCATTGTTCATGAAGGATTCACTCGAGCCGATCATGGGCGACAGCATGCGCAGGGAATTTCCCAAGAGGCTGCCATGAAAAGGATTTATGTTAGCCACCCGTATGCAAGCGACCCAGAGGGCAACAAGGCTAAAGTGGAGGCAATTTGTCAAGAGATCCTCTCCAGCGGGGAGGGTTTGCCGATAAGTCCCATCCATCTGTTTTCATTCACTGATGATACCCACAGGGAAGAGATCCTGAAAGCATGCCTGCTTTTATTAGAGATGACTGATGAGGTATGGATCTATGGCACGAGTGCCGGGGTGGAGCTCGAGCGTGCAAAAGCAATCGAGCTTGGGATTCCGGTATGGGATGTGTGCCAAGGGGAGGCTTTCTGATGGCACAGCGAAATACGGTTATCTGGTGCCACTACAAGCGAAGGACCTGCGATACAGCGAACCTGACATGCGGGGATTGCCCACGCAAGGCCCGGGAGAATCGTCCATCGAGGAGCAAGCGGGGCTATAACTCCGAGTGGTACCGGATCCGCAAGGAGGTCCTCCAGCAATACGGTATACCTCGTGAGATGTGGCCACAATACGATGTGGACCACAATCCACCCTACAACCCGGAGATCGAACCGGATCATCGTAAGTATACGCTGGTACCGATGCTGCGGGCAGATCATTCACGAAAGACGGTCAATGAGGACATGAGGCGGGACTCTGAGGGTAAATTCATCAAGAAAAAGTAATTTATTGACTTTGGTGTAAGTCTTACACCGGGGTTGTAAAAAATGCGACGTTAAATTTGTGCTAAAAGGGGTGTTTTCAGTGGTTTTTGAGAAGAGGGATCCGAGAAAACTGGTGTTTGCTGGCTACAATCCAAGGAAGGATCTGCAGCCGGGAGATCCGGAATTCGAGAGGATCAAGAGCAGCATCAAGAAGTATGACTATGTGGATCCCGTGATCATCAATCGCGACGGCACGATAATCGGCGGGCATCAGCGGGTCAAGGTTCTGATCGACCTGGAGTATACCGAGATCGATGTCGTGGTGGTCGACTTGGACAAGGACAACGAGAAGGGATTGAATCTCGCACTCAATAAGATCACCGGCTCCTGGGATGATGAGGCCTTGGGGCGATTGTTGGCCGAGCTCAAGGATAAGGATCTGGAAACCGGCTTCAATGATGAAGAGGTATATAGGCTCCTCGAGAAGCTTGGCGAGCATGCCTCGAAGGATGAGGAGTTTGATCTTACCGAGGAGTTGGCTGCTGTAGAGACACCTACGAGCAGACGTGGTGATATGTATCGCCTTGGTGATCATGTGCTGATGTGCGGGGATAGCACGGAAGCAGCTGACGTATCTACGCTTATGGGCGGGCAGTTTGCCTCGATGGTTTTCACAGATCCTCCCTGGAATGTGGATTACGGCAATGTGCCGCACAACGGCAGTGAGCGAGCAATCCTGAACGATAATATGAGCGGGGAGGATTTCCTTCAGTTCCTTTCCCGGGTGTTCTCCAATGTGGCAGCCATTTCCATTCCAGGCGCCATGGTATATGTGGTCATGTCCTCCTCTGAATGGTCGAGTCTTACCCGAGTCATGGAAGACACCGGATTCAGGTGGTCAACCACCATCATCTGGGTTAAGGACAGCCTCATCCTATCAAGGCGCGATTACCACACGCGATATGAACCGATCTGGTATGGGTGGCGTGAAGGTGCTGCAAGGCTCTGTCCTCTCGATGACAGGACACAATCCGATGTATGGGAGTTCGACCGGCCCAAGAGAAGCGACGAGCATCCCACCATGAAGCCGGTGCCACTGGTAGCTAAGGCGATCATGAACAGCAGTCGTGACAATGATGTGGTGGCCGATCTTTTTGGCGGATCCGGAACGACATTGATTGCATGTGAGGAGGTTGGTAGGTCCTGCAGAATGATGGAACTGGACCCGAAGTATTGCGATGTGATTGTCAGGCGATGGGAACACGCCACAGGCAAGTGTGCTGAAATAATTCAGAGAGGTGGTGAAGGTGGTTCGGAAGAAGCTGGCGCTATCGACTTCGGAGATCATAGCGGACCTCGAGATGCAGGAGAAGACCAATGAGGAGATCGCTGAACATCTTGGTGTGTCAATCCAACAGCTGGATAGTTTTATCAAGGACAACAGGATTGATATCGACTACTACAAGTCCAGGCTGCTTGGACGTCGTGACGAGTGGCTCAGGGCTCTCAGCAAGAAGGCTGTCGGCTACGAGTACAAAGAAAGGAAGGTCACCACGACCGAGGCTAACGGCAAGAAGAGGGTTTACACTGAAGTCACCGAGAAACACCTTCCACCGGACACGCAGGCCCTCCTCTGGCTCATCGAACATACCAAATAAAAGTTTTGTAACAGTTTTATGACCCTCCAAAGGGGGGTGGGTAAAATATCTACAATTATTGCCTATTAAACCGGCGGTGAAGGCCTTTTCACACGGTGGCAAAATGGGGGTTTGAAACATATGGGCGGCAGACCAAGAAAACCGAAGGCTCTGAAAGTGATCCAGGGGACGTTCCGACAAGACCGGAATCCTGCCCAGGAACCGGAGCCGTCTCCCGTGGTGGCGGCTTCAAGGAAGGCTCCCACCACATTGAACAAGTGGGCGAAGAAATTCTGGAACGAGCACATCGAGGAGTTCACCCAGATCGGGTTGATCACCTCGGCCGACCTGGAGACGTTCGAAATGACAGCCCAGACATACGGCGCATGGAAGGAGGCGGAGTACGAAATCTACCATGACGACTTCAAGCGCAAACGGACGATCGGTCAGTACATGAAATCGCGGGAATACAACCGCAAGAATATGCCCGAGCTGATCGTCATGGAAAAATCGCGCCTTGACTATGTGCGGCTCTCGGGCCTGATCGGAATGAATCCGGTCTCGAGGAACAAGATCGATATCAAGAAGGCTTTGCCCGAAGTGGATCCGATGGAGGAGTTGTTGGAACAGCATGGCACTTAAGGAACACGAGTTGATCACAGCCCAGAAATACATCTCAGATGTCATGGCGAATAAGATCCTTGTTTGCCGGTTTGTGTATCTGGCGGTGAAACGACACGTTGAGGACCTGAAGAAATCGAAGGATCCTGATTATCCGTATTGTTTTGATGAACGCCAGGCGATCAAGAGTATCAAATTCGCGCAGCTATTGAAACACTCGAAGGGGAAGTGGGCCAAGGCGAACGAGCGAATCCGCTTGGAACCTTGGCAGCAGTTTCTCAAGTGGTGCCTGCATGGGTGGGTTCGCAAGGATACCGGTACTCGCCGCTTCCGTAAGGCCTATATTGAGGTGGCCAGGAAAAATGGAAAAACGACAATGATGGCGACCGAGGTTCTGGATCTATTTTTCCTTGACGGAGAAGAAGGGGCGGAGATCTACACGGCAGCCACAAAACGCGACCAGGCTAAGATCTGCTGGAATGAGGTCCTATCCATGGTTAAGAAGCAGCCGACCCTCAAGGATCGCGTTGACATTCTTGGTACCTCATCCACGATCCGAAAAAAAGGTGACATTTCGGTGATCAAGGCCCTCGGTGCAGATTCCGATACCGAGGACGGACTGAATCCATTGATGGGTATCATCGATGAGTACCACGCACACAAGACCAGTGACATGGTGAATATCCTCGAATCAGGAATGGGATCGAGGATACAGCCGCTAATCGAGATCATCACCACAGCCGGGACCAACCAGAACGGACCGTGCTACCAGGAGGAGCGTACACTTGCGGTGAACACACTGAACGGCAGCGGTCCGGAGGATTATTTCTGCATCATCTATACGCTGGACGAAGGGGACGACTGGACGGATCCCGATGTGTGGATCAAAGCGAACCCCAACCTTGGGGTTTCAGTGTTCGAGGATTACCTGGCATCGCGTGTGAAGATGGCACTCGCTTCTCCTCGTAAACAAAACGATGTGAAGACGAAGAATTTCAACATTTGGTGCTCTGCCAAAACTGCATGGATCACCGGTGATATCTGGGATCTATGCGGAGGAGTGGTCAATTGGGATTCATTGGTCGGTCGGGAATGTTATGCAGGGTTCGACCTGGCTAATTCTGCAGACCTTTCAGCTGTCGCATTCGTGTTCCCACCAAAAGATCTGGAATGTCAATACCAAATTGTAGTCAAATTCTATATGCCGGAAGCAAGGATCCATGAAAAGAGCCTTGAGGACCGTGTTCCATACGAGATGTGGACCCAGCAAGGGTGGATCACGGCCACTCCTGGAGACATTATAGATCAGGACTTCATTGAAAAGGATATCAGGGACGCATGCGATCTATTTGATGTTGTGAAAATAGGTTACGACCCTTGGAACGCAAGCCAGATCGTATCCCATTTGAAAAACGAAGGCATGGAATTGGTCTCGCTCAGGCAGGGTTACGCTACCATGAGTCCGTTCTCGAAAAATTTTGAAACACTTTTACGGAGTCAACGAATAAATCATGGTAATAATCCCGTGTTGGCATGGAATATGTCCTGCACGACGCTTAAGCAGGATGAGAACGAGAATATTCGGCCGGTCAAGCCAGACAGGAAAACCGGCAAGAGGATAGACGGCATTGTCGCCACCATCATGGCCCTCGGGCTTTCGATGGAGGGAGTGGAGGATACCGCTGATGACGGAAAAGTGTGGGTGGTCTGATGAGTTTACGGCATAGGATTGGAAAAGGCCTGATCAAGCTGCTCACGATCGATGAGTTGGTCGCACAGACTTGGGGTCCTCTCTTATCATCGTCCGGTGAGCATGTTTCTGCCGAGTCGGTACAGCGCCTGTATGCGGTATATGCGTGTGTGAATGTCTTGGCGGAGACGTTGGCGACGCTCCCGCCGAAATTATACCGGGTGGAAGATGATGGCGGTCGCTCGGTCGTGAAGGACCATCTGTTCGCCAAGGCGCTCAAGAACCCTTTCCAGACCGGAACGGCCTTTGATTTTTATGAAATGCTGGTTTGGCATCTTGCCCTCCGTGGTCGGTTCTTCGCCATGAAGGTCAAGGTTCGAGGCGAGGTAGCCGAGTTCGTGCCCATCGAGGACCCCGACCAGGTGGAAGTGATCACCACTGATGATTACGAGTTGCGGTTCAAGATCAAGGGCAAAGAGTATACCCGGGACGAGGTCCTGTATATCCAGATGCACAACGGGCGGTCGATCATCAAGGCACAGGCGGATACGTTTGGGAAGAACCAGGCGATCAGTAAGTATGGGGCAACGTTCTTCAAGAACAACGCAACTCCCAACCTGGTGATCACGAGTCCGAACAAATTCAAGGATGAGGAGTCATACCTTCGTTTCAAGAAGATGTGGGACGACACCTATAGTGGTGTGGAACGTTCGAACAAGGTGGCGATCGTCGATGACGGGAAGAAGGTCGAGAGATTATCACTCACCAACGAGGACAGCCAGTTTCTTGACAGCAACAAGTATTCCGATTCCCAGATTGCCGGTTTGTTCCGGGTTCCGGTCTATATGATCGGAAACTACGACAAGGCGACTTTCAGCAACATCGAGCACCTGGGCATCCAGTTTGCGCGTTTTACGATGGCGCCATGGTGTAGGCGTGTGGAAACCGCTCTGACCCAACAGTGTCTGAACGATAAAAAGCTGTACGTGGAATTCCTGATGGATTCGCTTGAACGTGGAGACATCCTTTCGAGATACCAGGCATACCGGACCGGGCGCGAGTCCGGGTTCCTCAGTGCCAACGAGATCCGCCAGCGGGAAAACATGGATCCCTATGAAGGTGGGGACGATTATCTACTCCCGACGACTCATACGGTAGTCGGCGAGGAAGAAGGAGGCCAGCAGAATGGCTAAGAAATGGTACAAGATCCAAGCTAAGGAAGACTCGGCCGACGTGTATATCTATGACTACATCGGCGCTTACGGTGTGGAAGCGGCTGCTCTTACGAGAGACCTTGCCCTCATCAAGGACAAGAAAAACATTAACCTGTACATCAACTCTCCTGGTGGTGACGTGTTTGAAGGCATGACCATCTACAATTCGCTTTTACAGATCAAGGAAAAACTTACCGTCCATGTGATGGGCCTTGCTGCATCGATCGCAAGTGTGATCATGCTCGCCGCCGAAAAACGGATCATGTATCAGGGATCCATGGTAATGATCCACAACCCGTGGGGGTGTGCCTGTGGCAATGCGAAGGAAATGCGCGAGATGGCCGAAGTCTTGGACAAGATCGGTGGCCAGTTGGTGCAGATGTACTCCAATGTTACCGGCCAGAGTGAGGAACAAGTAACCGAGTGGCTCGATGCGGAGACCTGGTTCAATGCGGATGAAGCGGTGGAAAACGGATTTGCTACCGAATTGTCCGAGAAGCAGGCTGCTGCATCGATCAAGAAGATTTATGCAAGCAAATACCACAATGTCCCTGAGGATATCGTGGAGGATGATACCGAGCCTACGATCAGAACTGCCGAGGACGCCCTGCGGGATGCGGGATTCTCAGCTGTCCGGGCGAAAGCGATCCTGGCGAAGGGTTTTTCCCATCGGGATGATGGGGAGCCCAATCCTCGGGAGGAGGAGCCGGATTATTCTGCGGCGCTGGATATCGTCAAACACATGCAAAACAGTTTGGAGGCAAACTAATGGAAGAATTATTGAAGCAACTCAACGCTCTCAAGGACCAGATCACCGGTTATCAGAACCGGATCAAGGACTTGGAGGAAAAGGGTGGGAAGTTTGACGAGCTGAAGGCGCTCGTTGATTCCCAGAAGGATGAGATGGACAAGCTTATCGCCAAAGTCGAGAAGCAGGGCATCTCTGGTCTCAACAAGGATGACAGCGCCAAGGCGAAGGCGGTTGCCAATTTTGCGGCTATGGCTCGTGGCGATTACAAGGATGTGCTTAGGACCGACTCCAACAAGGATGGCGGTTTCCTGATCACTCCGGAGATCGAGGCTGGTATTTTGCATCTGGCTGCCACCGAGGGCACGATGCGTGCCATTGCGGACGTTCGGAACACCAACCGGAATTCCGTTGTCCTGAATGTGCGCGTCAGTGGAGCGGCTGCCGGTCACGTGGGTGAGGCTGAAGAGCGCACCACCACCGACGGACCCGAGTATGCCCAGGTTGAGATCCCGATTCATACCCAGTATGCACAGCCGGAGATCACAAACGAGGCCCTCGAGGATGCCGACGAGGATCTTGCAGCTGAAATCATGGCGGCGATCGCCGAAGCTCTCGGAACCCAGGATGAGAGCGACTTCATTACCGGAACCGGTGTGAAGATGCCGCGTGGACTTCTGTCCTACACAGAAAAACTCTGTGCGAAGCAGGCCGATCTCGAATGGGGCAAGATGGGGTATGTCAAAACCGGTAAAAACGGTGCCTTGGCGGACGCAAATAAGCAAAACACGTTCATCGATGCCAAGAAGCTCTTGCATGTTCGTTATCGCACCAATGCTCGTTTGTTGATCAACTCGAACACAGCTGCCGATCTTGAGAAGCTAACCGACACAACCGGGCGTCCGCTTTGGACCGAGGGTGTCAAGGAAGGCCAGCCTGCGAAGTTCATCGGGATCCCTGTGGAGATCAACGACTACATGCCCGATATCAACAATTCTGGAAGTCTTCCGTTTGCTCTGATCGGGGATTTCAAGAAGGGGTACGCTATTCGCGACCGCAAGGGCATGACCCTTACCCGTGACGCGATTACCCACAAGGGTTTTGTTAAGTTCTATACCGAGAAGCGCACCGGCGCCGGTATCAAGAACTTCAAGGCCATCGTCGCAATCAAGGCCATCGCGTAGATGGCCCTAATCCCATAGGGAAGGAGTGAGATCATGAAAGATCTGAAATCGAAAATCAAATTCCTGGAAGCTGCTGCTCCTGCGGTTGCGGCTGCTGACATCGAGGGAGAGGACATCGACCTCAAGGGGTTCGGCTCTTGTGTGTTTGGCGCGGTGATCGGTGCTGGAGCGTATGCGGCCACCAAGAAAGTGGCTCCCGTGCTCGAAGAGAGTGACGATGCCACCACCTATACTGCAGTCGATGCCGCGCACTATGACGGTGATCTCACCGCTGTAGCCGCTACGATCGCAGCCAATGAGTATCGCCTGATCCAGTACAAGGGATACAAGCGTTATGTGCGCTTGTCGTTCGATGTCACCGGCACACTGGATGCAGATGTACTTCTCGGTGCTTGGGTGATCCTCGGAAATCCGCAACTGGCTCCTACGGCGTAGGAATTCGCATTGACGGTGGGGCTTCGGCCCCACCATTGAGGTGGTCATGGATCTGAAGAGCAATGCCCTGGTATCCTGGGAGTTTGTCCGAGATTATGGAAAGTTCACCGAAACACAGAAGGACTCTGTTGTGAACCTCATCAACTGGATATCAGGCAAAGCAGAGACGATAGCACAGCGTGAACTCGTGAATATGGAGAGGACCTTGGTGGTTTGTGGCAATGGATCTCCACGGTTGTATCTACCTGTAGTCCCTGTGACTGAAGTTTCATCCGTGACCATTGATTCTGGCCACACATTTCTTGTGGATCCGTTGGATCCGACAGAGTACCACATCGACAGCAAGGCTGGGATCATCACCAGGTATAACTATCGCTGGCCGGAAGGGGTTTACAACATCCAAGTGGTCTATACGGCCGGGTGGACTATCGAGACCATGCCATCAGAGATCCAGAAGGCATGCTTGGAGGGGATTGTCACTGCCTGGAACCGTTCGAATGACAATAGCTATGGTGTTCAGTCCAAGACCATGCCCAATGGGGTGAATGTTTCTTATGAACAGCGATTATCTCCAGATGTCTATGGAACATTCGCTGAGCTAAGGATGGGCTTCGTATGATTGGTACTTATGGCATCGACATCGGGAAAAGAACAAAAAAGTCGCTGCAATTCAACGATGAGGTTTCCCACCTTCTTGATGCTTTTTCAGCTGATCCAATGGTTGTATCTCGTGTGGTCGGTGCTGCAGCACTGAGGCTCAAAAGACATGCAAGGGATGTGAACAAAAGGACATTTCCAAAGATCACCGGAGATTACAACAAGTCGATTTGGTACAAGCAGTACAAGAAGAGTGCAAGGGCAAACCTCTATGGAGGCAATCTTTCGAGCATCTATGAGCACAACGGGGCTCTGATACAACCAATGAAAGGCCAGGCATTGAAGTTTGAGATCAATGGAAAGACCGTTTTTTATAAGGGTGTGATCAGAATCGATCCCAAGCCATGGTTCTTCCCTGCGATGGATGAGGCGTATCAGCGTGGATATGTCGATCAGGCAGCAATGAAGCAGATCGAAAAGGAATTGAAGGAGCGTAATCTTGGATATTAAGTTCGACACCTACGAGGCTCTGGAAGAAATAAAAGCTCTCATTAAACAGTACATCGCGGATTACGTTGCACTGTTCGATGGTCTGCCATCCATTACCGAGGTGTATGTGAGCCAAGACTATAGCGACTCAATGAAGGAAAAGCCATACATCAACGTCTACCCCTCACAGGCTGAGCCGGAAGACGCTGGACAGTGCGTAGTAGCGGACACACTCACCATCGAAGTTGCTGTTTTTGTCCTGACCAGGGACGAACATGTTGCCGAGAAATGGATGTTGAATTATGGGGACTGTATCAAGTCGCTGTTTTCGGATCACACCGAGACCGATTTGTTGTTCGATATAAGGCGCGGCACGACCGAATATTGGACGAATGCCACGACCATGGAGAAAATGGCCACGATTGTGTTCGAGTGTTCTACTCGACCGGCCAGTAGATAAGGAGGGGACCGTAATGGGTACACCAAAGAAATCTTTTACAAAAGCCACTATCGGAGGGATGGAAGAAACCCTCGGAACTGCGGTCCCGAGGACCAGCAGGGTCGCTCTGACAGACTTCAGCTATTTGCTGGAGACTCCAACCAAGAATCCAAAGGAAGTCATCACCGGTAGGAACACTACACGAGGCTTTGACATCGATGCAATTGACTACACCAGTGAGCTCGCGACAAACCTTGCAGCGAATAAAGCTACCGGGATGCTGCTTCAGAGTCTTTTGGGGTTTCGGGTTGCCAAAGTACAGGTGGGATGTGGTATTTTCATTGCTTATAAGGGCGATGCTGCCTCCTGCAAGCTTGTGGCGTCTGGATCCGGAAAGACTCTCACGTCATATGTTGGCGATCTCGGGGAAGAGGAGACAGATGCCGGTTTCGGTACAGCCGGTGTATTGGATCTTACTGGAAAGACTCTCGGGACACTCGTCACCGCGATCAATGAGTTCGCGGACTACGAGGCGAAGGTTATCTACGGCGGATCCACAACCACTGCAGAGACTCCCGTTGACATCGTAGCTACCCAGGCAAAAAACCATCAAGCAGTTGTCCATTTCACTTCTGCTGACAGCGGAGTGTATCTCGATGTGTTCCGGCCGAACTTCACGAATACCGAAAATCCGACTTTCAGCATCCAAATGGACGGAGTGGGTGACAATCAGCTGGGATCCGGTGCAGTCGTTGATACTGCCACTTTCAGCGGAGACCTGAAAGCAAAGGTAAAGGCCACCTGGTCGCTGATCCTTACCAAGGTATTGAACGGCCAGACAGCATCTGCCGTGGCGCTTACCGAGGCTGATCTCGATAGTCTCAAGTTCTCCGAAGGTGAGACGTATATCGCTGGGAAAAAGTACTGCTACACCAAGAATGTCTCCGTCTCGATCGCCAACAACCATGCTGCAGATGAGGGATACTGCCAGGGCAGCCTTTCAAAATCTAAGCACGTGCGTGGTGAGTTCGGGGTTACCGGCAGCATGACGCTTACGGCGACAGACAAGACGGAAACCATCAACTCTGAAGATGAGCGAGCCAAGAATCTCTCCAATTTGGTTTCGAGCCTCTTGTTGATCTATATGGGCCGTCAGCTTGTCGAAGGGGTGCGCTCCCTGGCGATCATCGACCTGCCGACCATCCAGTACACCGAGGAGTCAAAGAGTGCCGGAGATCAGGCAATCGACCAGTCACTCAGCTTCACGGCAATTGACATCGAGGGATATGACGATTTCTTCAAGATCCACATGCTCTCTACTGATGCAACATAAGGAGTAATTGATGAAGGATTGGAAAAGCAAGCTTAGCCTGTCACGAGTTGGAGAAAAAGTTGACCTGAAAACTGCAGAAGGTTTTTGGGTCAAACCCCAAAAGTTCACTGTTGAGCAGAATGATGAGATCCAGGCGGCTCAGTTAAAAGCTCTTGCTGGTGTGAATCGAGGAACTCTAGCCAAAGCGACCAACAAAATTAAAGTGGCTTCGGAGAACAGCGAGGAAACTTCAGCGATCGATGTGCTTTCCGATGAGGATATCTCCGCCTTGATGGATGCAAAGTTTGCTCCATCTAGTGAGGTCCTCAGGCTGCATATCCTGTACGGTATTGCCGAGCACAATTTTTGTGAGGAAGAAAGTACAACCGTAGTAGATAAGGCGTTGGTCGATGATCTGATGAAATATCCGGATATCGCTACTGAGATCGGAGGGGCAGCACAGAAGTATAACGGCCCTTTAGCTCTTCCGACGTCCGAGACATCCGGGACGTCACCAGATGGGTCTACAGAGGGGCAGAATTTGAAGTAGGTGATCCGCTTCCTGATGGAAGGGTCCCCTCGGACCTTCTTGAGGAGTGGGGACCATGGGTCCGTGAGACTACCAGGATGATGGATGACAAGGGGTCATATAAGATCCTGCGGTATTCAGGCGGTCTAGCGGAACAGCCGTCGATCGACATGCGGGTTATAGATGTGGTCCGGGCACAGTGGACCGAGTTGAAAAACCAAGATCTGGAGGAAAAGATTGGCTCCCAGAGTAAATATCGTAATTAACGGAAAGAATCTCGCCTCAAAAGCCATCAAGGATGTGACCAAGGATCTTGCTTCTGCGAATACTGTTGGGGAGAAGCTCGGAAACACCATGTCCTCGATTGTAAAGTTTGGCGTAGGCTCCGCAATCGCGGGGTTCGGTGCGTCGCTGACTGGTCTTTTTGCATCGATGAAAAAGGACGCCGCATGGCAGCAGACATCAATCCAGTTTGAGACTCTTATCGGTGATGCGGGCAAAGCAAAGCTGATTCTCGGCGATCTACAGAAGTTCGCAGCTTCCACTCCACTGTCTTTCGAATCCATAGCTGATGGAGCGATCAACTTGATGGCATTCGGTACAGCTGCCGAGGATGCCCTGGATGAAATGCGGATGATGGGTGACCTTTCCATGGGTAATTCCGAAAAGATGGATAGGCTTGTCCAGGCGTATGGGAAGCTCCAGTCGAAAGGCAAGGCATCGATGGAAGAAATCAACCGGTTTACCGAGGCTGGTGTGCCATTGCTGGATCAACTTGGGAAAAACCTTGGAAAATCGACAGAGGAAGTATTCAAGCTGGTTTCTGCCGGAAAGATCGGTTTTTTCGATGTACAGGAGGCGTTGCGAGATCTCACTGGAGAGGGTGGGAAGTTTTCAGGCATGCTGGAAAAGCAGGCTGATTCAGTAAACGGAAAGTGGTCGACCCTTAAGGATACACTGAGCCTTACCATGATCAAGATTGGTGAGGCAATGAGGCCTTTTACCTCTTCAATATTGGACTCTGCAATCAGCAAGCTGAATGCATTCATGGAGTCTGACGGTTTCAACAACTTCATTGAAACTACGGTTCGTTGGGCGTCGTGGGCTATGGGAATGATTCCTAAAATTGGAGCAGTCTTTGGTTTTGTCGGAGACGTCATAGCTATTACGGCCAGGCATGCTGCAGCGGCATTGGACGGCCTCAAGGATATCGTGGTGCAAACACCGGTTGTTCAATTCATCATTGAGCTCGGAGGGCGAGGGTATGAAGCCATTAAGAAGGGGTTTCAAACCGGTGACTGGTCTGATGCTTTTGATGTAGGACTTGATGTATTCAAAACTGGTGTGGCAATAGTCACAACCTTAAAGCTCGCCGAAGCGGTAGGATCTGCGCTGTGGGCCTCTTTGCAGATCGCCATGAAAAAATCACCATTTATCAATGGGGCAGTTGGAATTGGTATGGCTGGAGTAATAGCTGGAGCGAGCGTTGCAATTGCATTAAAGGAGGCTACTGATGATGGTGGATGGAATGACTTTGCCAGTAATATGGGCCTCGCAATTGCCGGTGGTATTGCTGCAGGATGGTTAACCAAGTCTCCCAAAGTTGGTGTCTGGGTTGGGACGGTATTACTCAACTTTGAGATCGGATCATTCCTTGAGGATGTGAATTTATTTGACACCATAGGGAAGCCGATATTTGAGTGGCTTAGAAAACCAACGTTTGGCAGTGAAATTGATCAATGGGCAAGTGATCTCGGAAAGAGTGTTGGGAATTTCTTACTTGATGGACTTAAAAATATTTTAAGGCTGTTTGACCTTGTTGGGGCATTTGAAACACTTTGGCAGCTTACCTCTTCAGAGGTAAGAGCGTTTTGGGAAAATTGGGGCGAAAAACTTGGCGAAAATTTCAAAGACTCCCTCTGGAGAGTTTTAACTGTGTTTGACCTTGTTGGGGCATTCAAAAAATTGTGGGACAACTATGGAAAAGATGTTATCGATACTATTAAGGGGTGGTTTTCATTTGATTTAAATGACCAAGGGAAATCAATCGGTGAAAATTTTGGAGCTGGTTTTGTAAATGGTCTCGAGGAGCCTGGTCTATTACAAAAGATTGGTAACTGGTTCAAAGGGATCCCAATATTAGGAAGGAAAATATTAGATGAGCGTTCACCTTCGAAGGTGGCCGAAGAGATGGGGTCTTTTTTTGCAGAAGGTTTTTATATTGGAATGTCTGATCCAACTTGGTTGGAGGAGATACGCGCTGCTTGGAGTAGAATGATAGGGAAACTCCAGGAAGATTCTACCCTTGATATTGATTCAACTATTTCTGGCATTAAGGGTGAAAATAAACCTCCTAAAGACCCTCCTCCAGAAAAGGCAACAGGCTTTACCGCACTTTGGGACTCTGTTGTTACATCGTTCAATGGATCTGAGCTTGGCTCTCTCATTTCTGGTTTTGGCTCGACCATCAGTTCCTTCATTGGTGGCCTTGGTGGTGCAATAACCAGCCTTGGATCTGTCCAGGCGATCCTCAATCCTTTGACTACGATATTTGCGGGTATGATGGAAGTCCTTGGACCTGTGATTGACAGCGTTCTCTCTCCTCTAGTTGGCATCCTAAAGTTGTTTGGCCGTGCGATCGGACAGATGCTAACCCCAGTGATCGAGTGGTTGTCTCCGATTATCGGATTCCTTGGCGAGGTCTTTATCTGGCTCTACAACAAGGTACTTGTACCTGTGGGCAATGGCTTCATCACAGTTTTCAACGCAATCGGTATTGGTATCGCCACCATCGTCAACGGAATCATCTCAGCGATCAACTGGGCGCTCGGGTGGGCCGGTGTGAACCTTAACAAGGTTAACGTACCTGGTCTCGACGACGGGAAGCTCACAGCGATATCTACCGGAGATCTTACTGCCGCGGGGAGTTCCTATATCGGTGGCGGTTCCGGCTCTGGTGTTTCCGGATCCTCCACTTCGGTGCAGTCCTATAACATCGAGGTCCATCAAGTAGTGCAGGGGAATGTCATCGGTGACGGTGGCATGGCGGAGCTCGGCCGTTTCTTCGTTGATGCGGTAGAGGCGTATCTTGGATCGGGCGGTCGCGTTTCGTTCGTCCGGGGGTAACATGCAGTATTCGATCACACTCCCAGAACCCATGCTCGCAGCGCTCAAGGACCGTGAGGCACGGTACCTGCGGATCCGTATCACCTACGACGGTGAGGAGCTCACATTTACGCCAGACTCACCTCCCACATGCGATGCCTCAAGCGATTATCAGAAGTGGAGCGTCTCTTTCAAGAATTATGGCTCATACCAGGAGGGTTTGTTTGGGGATTGCCCTGCTTATGTCGATTTTTCGCATGATGGCAGCCAGTGGATCCAGATGTTCGGAGGATACGTAGCCACGGAGGGAATGAGCCGCACCAAGGGTCGGATTACTGACGATTATGTCTCCATGGAGCTGGTAGACCGTACCAAGACCAAGGGCATGAAGCGCAAACCCCCGAAATCTGTGTTGACAGGCTTCAAGGTGTGCGATCCGGGCAATCCCTCATCTTCACTGGTGCACTATCTTGGCTCCCTGATGGGAGTCGACACTTTCGATACCTCCTCCATACTTGAAGAAAAGGATGTGGTGGTAATCGGTGATGATACGATCTGGCGGGAATTGCAGAGCCTGAGGGATGCTTTTGCCGCCGACATGTACTTTGATAACCTTCGGAGGCTGCGCTTCCGATCTCCTCATGACTTCTCATGGACCGAACCGACATCTGAGTGGACCTTCATTGCTCATCCGGATACTTTGGAAACCTCTTCAAGCTCCCGTGTGATTGGAAAGATCCGGACGGTACGGCGAGACATCCTTTGCAACAAGGCCGAAAGTGAGGTAGAGGTCTACGAGCACAGAACGCTCCGCGAGGTCTACCGGAACACCGAAAATTGGAATGCAGAAGCTTCCGAGTGCTACATCCTTGTCAAAGAGGGCGAATCCTGGCCGACAGAAGGTGTGGCTTCACTCAAGTATCAGGATCCGGAAACAAGCGAAGAGTATCCCTATGCAGTGAACGTGCAATTCCCATCGATCGGCAGGCATGCCGGGAATGATATCTATTATACTGGCGGCCAGCTTTCAATCATCAGCTTCAATGGATCCACAGATGAGACCGAGCAGGAACCGGGAGCAAGCCAGATCATCCTCCGTAATACCGGACCCACAGATATTATCATCCGCAAGATGGTGATCCGTGGCGAACCTTTCTACCATTCAAAGACCCAGAAGGTGATCGAGCGGGACGGATCTGTCTCTGATGATGTCGATTTGGTCGAAAAAACGATCGATGGCAAGTACGCCACCAGTGCGGTACAGATGGCCAAGACTCTCAAGAGGGCTGTGGATGAAGGGAAGGTCCGTCCAAGGCGCTTCTCTTTCTCCACGATCTTTCTTCCACAGATACAGAGGGGAATGGGATGCACGGTGATCACCGACGACGGTGAGTCGATAGCCTGCAGGCTCATGACTTATAGCCACAAACCGACAGGCGCCACTCTCGCCACCATGCGCACTGATGTCATAGTAGACGAGGTTGCCAATTATATCCCGGAGTACAATCCGAAGGTCATAGAGACTCCCACAACCCCTTCAGTTCCGGTTGTCGGTCCTCCCGGTGTACCAGGTACCGTGACAGTCGTGCAGTACAGTCTTGGCGGTCCTGACGGTCCTGCCGACCAATCCTATGAGATAGGCGAAAATGACCATACGATCGGAGAGGATGATTGGGTGCTCGGTGAAGATGGATGGACAAGTACTGTTCCGACCCCTGGGGCCGGACAATTCGTGTACATGCGCATCGGATCCTACGCACCTCCGGAGCAGTCGTGGCCGATCGTCTGGAGGGTCACCAGACTCACCGGAGAGCCTGCTCGCGGAATTCGCCTCGAGGCCTCAAGCTATACCATTGAAAAGACCGGGCGCGGAGTGCTCAGAAGCGGGAATATTACTCTCAGGGCACAACTCCAAAACGTTCCGTCGGCCGGTATTGCCTGGACCAGTCCGAACGCTACCCTCATCGATGTGGATGCGGTTACCAAGACTCTTGACGTTACCTCCATCACGGCCGAGTCCTTCACGGTATCCGTTTCCCTCACCTATCTAGGCGTTACCTATACATCTGCAGTCACGATCGCTGTCGTGTACGATGGAGAGCCGAAGGCAGCATACTTCAGCTACCATTACAGCCAAACCCTCCCCACCACCACACCAACAGGGGAACCTCTTATAGTCGGAGATCTTCTCCTGTACGTCCCCAAGGATGAAGAGGACGAATGGATCGATACTGATCCACTATTCGGCCACACACTCAAGTGGGACGGCGATTCATGGGAAAGCACCACTGATTCTCATAGCGTCGGCATGGCTGCCAAGGACGCCTTCCAGATTGCGCGCGAGTCCGGCAAGGTCATCTTCGCCGCGGTCATATACACAGAAGCCATGGTCGCCGCGAACATCCAAGCTGGTAGCGGCACAGGTCTTGTTGGTTCTGGCTTCCGATTTAGGGCGATGGACGATGATTACTCGGAGTCTGGCTCTCCAAAGGTTCCGGTGTTCGATGTTTGGTATCATGACAAAGTACTGTTCAAGGTGGATATAGAAACTGGGAACATCTATTTTGGTACTAACTTTTTATATGACCCCATTTCCGAAGAAATAAGGTCAAGCTCAGGGGCTTTTAAGATTGACTCTGATGGGAAGCTGTCATTCACTGATGGTACAGCAGATGGCCTTACAGTGAATGATATTAATGTAGAGAGTGGTCAATTCAAAGGGCAACTGGACACCGTGACAATAAAAACTCTTTTAGGCTCCGGGACGTATACAACACCGAATAACTATTCTGGTAATACGATGGCTACAGACATGTTCAGCGGAATTTATTGTGCAGCAGGGGCAGTACCAATAGATTCATTGATAACTGCTGATGGCACATTGAATGGAAAGACCATAAGTAAGGTCAAGTTCTATACCCCTTATTACACCTATGATAGATGGAGAGATGGCAACTGGTTAATTGGATATGTATATTACTCCGCTACAATTAAGAATTTCAGGGTAGATATTACATGTACCGATGGAACAACTTATACCTATCGAGTTGCAAGAAGAAAGGTAAATGGCGGCCCAACTCCGGGACAAACACAATTTACATATCCATCATACCCTACTTTCAGCTCATCGATATGCGGATCACTCACAGAAGGGTCTCTTTACAGTTATTCAAATCCCTATTCGATTACGGCACTACGCATTAAAGACCCCACACTTGAAGAACTATACATATACAACCTTCCAATGACAACGCCTTCTGAATCAGGAAGGATTTGGAAAGATGGCAGTGGTTATTTGAGGATAGTGTGAAGGAGGTGTCTATGGAAAATTGCTCTCAGGGCATCAAGAACGAAAAGGACATCCAGCGGTTGGAGGAACGTTTCATGATGATGTTGGACCAAGTCAAGGCGAGTTTGGATGAGCTGAACAAGAAGATAGACGGCCTCGATAAGAAATTTGAGGATTTCAAGCGGGAGATGCCGAGCCAGATTGACAAGGCTGTAGAAACGAAGTGGCGCACTGGCGTCTACGGGATTGTGAAGTGGTTGATCATCACCGGGTTTGGGGCTGCGATCGTCTATATAGTCCGTGGCGCTTTTGGAGGCTGAAATGAGTGAGAAACAAGCGATCGTACAACGACCGATCCATGTATCCTGGCTGGGAACCGAGTGGATCCTCGTACAGGAGGAAGGGGGATCCCAGGAGCGATTCTATCTTCCTGGGCTTTTAGATGAGTATGTAAGTCTCTTGGACAACGTCAAAAATTCTCTCGATGTAACGGAGTCAGGCAACGTACTCGATGCCCGACAAGGAAGGATCCTTAACGAAGCTATATTGCTTCGTGAATTTGTCGCTAACAAGGTGTCAGTATTCCAAGCTACTCCGGATAACGACCACTATGCATCGGAGAAACTTGTAAAAGATTCGCTGGATGCACTAGATGATCGGATTGACAATATTATCGCTTCAAGTGGAACCAGCAGTTCTGAGGTTGTTGATGCCAGGCTTTCTGCAGTATCAGGGTTGTACACGGTATTGAAAAATCGCCTTGATGCGATGGAAACCACTGAGCGCGATAACCATCGAATAACTATCGATGGGGCAGTATATGAAACATTACTGATTGTTAAAGACGGTCACGCGGGAATCAGATTTACGGAGGTAATCTAATGGATATAGATGTTTTGTTCCCTAGTGGGGTTCAGATGCAAAGTGTTGTTGATAGGCCGGTTCAACACGATCCGCGCGGTCGTATCGTTCAGATGAAGATCGCTCCAGTAGTGACCACGCAGACTGTGACGAGTACGAAGGCTGCTTTGCCAGCCTCTCCTCTTGCCAGTAGAAATCGAATGGTCATCCGGAATCTGGATCCAGTAAGGACTCTACGCATCGGCCAAGAATCCACGGTCACAGAAAAGGTTGGATTGTTAGTCGAACCCTTGGAGGAACTGACAATTGAGTTTGATACATCGACAGCGGTTGCTGTTTGGGCTGTTGCCACAGGTGCGGAAGTTAAGGTGGAGGTAATCGAATCATGAAACATGTAATAGAACTAGTTGCCAATGAGACGAACAAATGGATTGTAACTGTTGATTTCAACGACGAGGGAGTTGATGCCATTGCACAGAATGAGGTTCGTGGAACAGAGGATCAGGCACATGCGTACGCGATGACCTTGGCTCGTGATTTTAGGGAGAATCATGCAGACCTATTTCCACCACCTCCCATTGAAGAACATGATCCAATGATGGAGGAGATACTATGAAATATACGAGCGGACGATATACGTCAAAACAGCTGATGGACAATATTTTTGATGTTGAAGATTGGATTACCCGAGAAGCTCTTGCCGGTTCCAATATGGTGATCAGCGACGCCAACAAACAGAAGGACATGTCCAACCGTATCATTGACCTTTCCCTCGGTCTGAACGAATGCATATTCGATGATAACGGGAGGCCTTCACTCTACACCGTCTATAAACCGACGGAGAAAGCAAGGCTGGACTATTTGAGCAACAGTGGCGCTCATTTTACACACACGGGAAATGAGCTGCATCCTTCGTTCATTGTGAATGGAAATCTCGTTGAATACCTTATCGGGAAATATCTTGCAGGGAAGGGCGGAGCGTCGAACGATCCTGGCTACGCAGTGTCGCTCAGGGGCTTGGATCCTGCAAACACCATCAGCTTCGACAACTCTCTCGCTCGATGTTCTGCAAAGGGATCCGGTCATCATCTAATGACCCAAGCGGAATGGGCATATCTCTCGCTTTTAGCGATCCGGGAAGGATTTCAACCGAGGGGAAACGACAATTACGGCAAAAGCTACCAAGATGCTTCCGAGAAGGGTGTCGCCTCTTATGTATATTCCACAAACGGAGCGGTGATCGGCAGGACTAAGACGGGAAGTGGAGCACTCTCCTCGCATCTCGATGGAACACCGTTTTCTCCTGCTGATCTGCGGGGAAATGTCCGAGAATGGAACGGCGGGTATCGTATCTATGATGGCGAGCTTCAGATTTTGGTTAATAACAATGCTGCAGACAGCAGCAAGTCACAAACAGCTGTTTCAACAGAATGGAAGGCGATCATGCCTGATGGAACGCTTGTTGATCCCGGTACTCCAGGAACACTGAAATGGGATTACGTTTCTGTACCGGCTCCAGCCGGAACAGCAGGATTCAGATTGAATACGGCAATTGAGAATGTCGCTCCTGATTCAAGTGCTTATGGCGTGAATTCATTCGCATCCCTCGCAGCCAAAGAAGGTGTGACGGTTCCTAATCTACTCATCTATCTCGGCATCATGCCAACTCTCGCCAATGCAGTTCTTGGAACACAGTATATGCGTAATATCGGCGAGCGGCTTGGCATCGCTGGGGGCTTCTGGAGCGACACGTCGAATGCGGGCCTCGGTTATCGCTTCGCGTCCTACGGGCGCACGGACGCGAGCCTCACCCTCGGCTTCCGTCCTGCTTTTTACCGATCCGTGGCCGCCTGATACCTGGACCCTGATACATGGATGTTTTAATAGCTGGGCAAAAATGGGAGGACATGGCGTATTACATTGTGCACGATGTGGTGAAACAACTGCCTAGGGCTGAACGCTATGCAATGGGTATGCAGATCAGGAGTTTGGTATTATCCGTCGGCACGCACATATCGCGTGCCACAATGATACGAGACACAAGATATAAGATCAGGGAGGTAGCTGAAGCCGACTATGCTTTAAATGAGTTAAAAACGGTTATACGGTTAGCTGATCGGTTGAGATATATCGATAAGAAAAAGTTCGAGATCTCAGTTAATTATACTGCGGAACTCGGAAGGATACTTGGAGGGTGGAACAAGTCATTATCCACCCGAGGGCAAGGGTTGTAACATGATGGCGGCTTGGCAACGCTGGGGGCAACTGGAACAACACGTCGAATGCGGGCCTCGGTTATCGCAACGCGAACAACGAGCGCACGAACGCGAACAACAACCTCGGCTTCCGTCCTGCTCTTCTGTACATGCAAGAAGTCGAGTTCCCAAGGGGACTCGTCCACGCAATGGAAAAGGAACCCTTGTCCTGGCAAGACCAAACACTGTCTTTTCGCTAGGTGGCAAGTACCGCAAGGGAACGTCGCCGAAGCGTTTATTATTTTCTGGAGGACGCTGGATGCCCAAAACATACAACAACTTGGCCGAGCAGATATATGGGTTCGAGAACCTCGATGCAGCTTTTCATGATATGAGCAAAGGTATGCGCTATCGTCATGCCGTGCTGGATTACAAGTCAAACTACGAAGAGCGCATTATAAATCTACAAAATCTTCTCATCTGGAGAATGTACCAACCAAAGCCATATAGAGAATTTATTATCTATGAGCCTAAGATGCGAAAGATTAGCGCACCAGATATTGAGGATCGTCTAGTTCATCATGCTTTGTGTAGGGTAGTGGAACCGCTGTTCGACCGTAGGTTTATTTTCAGTAACTTTGCCTGTAGGCGCGGAAAGGGTATGTTGGCAGCTTCAAAACGCGTCCAACACTACATACGACAACAGCCAGTGGGTCGAGACGTATATTACCTTCGGATGGATTTTCATAAGTACTTTCACAGCATTAGCCATGATGTAATCAAAAAGCTGATACGAAGGGTTATATCAGACGAATTTGCCCTGTGGCTGTTTGACATTATCATCGACTCGTATCCAACCGGACTTCCAATTGGATCTCTTACCAGCCAGCTTCTTGCAAATCTGGTAGGAGATGCGATTGACCATCATATTTGCGACCAGTGCGGATGCCGTTTCTATGCTCGCTATATGGATGACATCATTATAGTATCCACAGACTATGATCATCTACAATGCGTTTTTGCAGAAGCTCGGAGATATGCAGAGGACGTGTTGCACCTGGTACTCAATGAGGATAAATCTCATATCTCTATAGCTGAATACTGGTATACAGATTCAAAGGTGTTTGATGCGGGGATAGATTTTGCTGGGTATGGCATCCATCGGAGACACTTAGATCCGCGTAAGCGAAATGTTAGAGCTGCAAAGCGTAGATTCAAAAAGCTATCATGGCTTGTTTCAAAAGGTCTTATACCGGAAGAGAAGCTGCTGGCCTCTATCGAATCTTTTAAAGGCTATATGAAACATTGCCGGTGGACATCGGAGGCTTATCGTGCACTCAACGTGCCGAGGATATACGGAGGATTGCATGAAGATATCGCCTGACAAGTATATGCATTATGCGTGGTGCGTGACCATCGCATTGGGTGCCGGATTTATAACGTGGTGGCTCGGCCTCGCCGCCGCGATGATTATTGGCTTCTCTAAGGAGATCATTGACTCCCAAGAGAAGGGGAACCATTTCTGCTGGTGGGATCTGCTGGCCGACGCCATAGGAGCGGTGGTAGGGATCCTGCCTCATCTGTAGGAGGGCTGTGTTGAAAAAGAATCTTGCAAAGAACGTCACTATCATCTTATTGGTCGTGATGTTCGTCGTCGGGGCTGCGGGGAGTTTTGTTGCCACTTTTGAAATGGACGGATATGTGAAGCTCCTCAATGCCTACGCTCCGCTGTACATCTCTCTGATCGCATCGATTGGGGCGAACTCGGCGGTAAAAAAGGTGAAGGAGGCTAAGGATGTTTGAAACCATCCTGGCTGTCGCTGGCGGTGCGTTCGCACTGTTGCTCTTCCTGTTGAAAATCGAGAAGGGCAAGACTGCCAAGGAGAAAAAGGCACGCAAGGTCGCTGAGACCGAACGGGATACGCTGAGGGTCAGGACGGCTGTCCAGGAGACAGCGGACAAGATCAAGGATGACCTTGCTACAAAGCAAAAGCAGACCGGCAAGGAGAAAGAGGAGGTGATCCAATCTATTGAAGAGATTCCGGAAGAGAAGGAGGAAGAGCTCAGTGAAGATATCAAGAAGCTTGCTGCTGATCAGTCTGCTCGTGCTCGCGATCGTGCTAAGCGGTTGCAGAACGATCTCGACCCCACAAAGCGTTGAGCTTTCACTCCCTACACTCAATGCGTTCCGTCCTTCGCTCATGCCTGAGGGTTTG
>Ga0334895_1001334_pt1 | contig 25588 bp, 15 predicted proteins | sample GraSluR3_MG_7_FD_207229 | JGI IMG/M metagenome (GOLD analysis project Ga0334895, IMG submission 207229) | Sludge microbial communities from methane-producing bioreactor in Wageningen University, Netherlands - Granular Sludge_31_05-R3 | ecosystem: Engineered > Bioreactor > Anaerobic >... | reverse complement strand
AAGCGTTTCGGATATAATGGAGGTTACCGTTTTTCCGCTTTGGAACGAGCGCCGTAGGTATGGCGCCTTAACTGCAATTGCTCTCGATGAGCTAAGCCCAATCGTTGCGGCTACGGAGTATGTCGCCATATCTAAATAGATGTAACTATCAGGGTTGTTGTGATTATGGATTGATATGGGCGATAGGTCGTTGATGTATTTTAAGTACTGGTAGGGTAGGGGCTTATCGAGCCCCAGATCGCGACGTACAGCGGCAAGCGAGGCCTCGTCGGTTCTTTGCCCCATTACCATTCGGGCGGGGTCACCGGGAATTAGGTTGAATAGGATAAAAACCAGCGTTACCACGCCCCAAACCACAAGGATACTGTACAAAAATCTTTTAACAACGAATTGAAGCATAGCAGTGTTTAGGGTTTGTCGAATGCTTTAGCTTGTTCCCAAATCTCGTTCATCTCGGCTAGGGTCATGGTTTTTAGCGAGCGTCCCTCCTTAATGGTTTTGCTCTCGAGGTAACCAAAGCGTTTCATAAATTTTTTGTTGGTGCGCTCCAGAGCCGTTTCGGGGTCGATATTGTACAATCGAGCAGCGTTTACCACAGAGAATAACAAATCGCCAAACTCGGCCTCAATCCTATTCTGATCTCCCTTTTCAATTTCACCTTGAACCTCGTTAAGCTCTTCGTTTACCTTGTCCCAAACCTGTTGGCGCTCCTCCCAGTCGAATCCTACAGCGCGCACCTTTTCCTGTATTCTATTAGCCTTAATAAGTGCTGATAGCGATTTGGGTACGCCCGAAAGCACCGTTTTGTTGCCTTGCTTCTCCGACATTTTTATCTGCTCCCAGTTCTTCACCACGTCATCCGAGTTATTCACCTGGGTGGTCCCAAAAACGTGAGGATGACGGTAAATAAGCTTGTCGCACAGCTGGTTTATCACATCGGTAATATCAAATGTGTTGGTCTCCGAGGCAATTTTGGAGTAAAAAACTATGTGTAGCAGCAAATCGCCGAGCTCCTTCTTAACGTTCTCCAGGTCTTTCTCCAAAATAGCGTCGGCTAACTCATAGGTTTCCTCAATGGTAAGGTTGCGCATGCTCTCAAAGGTTTGCTCCCTATCCCAAGGGCACTTCTCGCGAAGTTCGTCCATGATATTAAGTAGGTGGTTAAAAGCATCAAGTGCTTTGCTGTGGTTGTGTTGGCCTTGTAGGTCAGAATTCATGCATGTCATTTCCTTTTGGATATATATTTATAAAAAATTGACTCGTACGCTACCACCCACCCTAAGGCTCAGCAATTCAGCGGCGTAGCCATTGCGTATGGCAACCTCCAGCAGATTGGCGGAGTTGAACAGGGCGAGCAGTTCGCCGGCATCAACCTGGTTGTAGCCCGTGCTTAGCTTCACTATTTTATTATGATTGCTTTGGACGAAGATGTTGTAGCTTCGGTTTTGCCCTACCCTTTCGAATAGGCTCTTGGAGATGTTGGTAATGGCGTTTTGGTATGAATCGATGTAGATAATGCTGCCAGTTATCACCGATTCGTCGATGGTGGCCTTGAAGGTAATGCGCTTGTCAAAATCGGTTACGGTGCTGCCCAGCTTACTCAGCATTATGTTTTGAACTGCCTTTACGTATGCTGGTAACGATGCAAAGCTGCCATCGGGGGCAAAGGGAACCTCGTATGTACTCTCGGGGGTATCGTTAAAAAGTAACCCAATAATGCCATTGTCGGGGGTAACAAAGAAGTGATCTTGCCATTTGCTAATTAGAATGCGAGAGGTAACGCTAGCCTCACTGTTCACCATGATAAGATGAATACTACCCTTTGGGAAGTAGCTAAAGCTATTTTTTACCACAAAGGCTGCGCTGTGGATATTAAAGCTGGCCACGCTGTGCGATACATCCACCACCTTGAGCTGGGGTAGCGCCGATAAAAGGCTACCCTTGAGCATGCCCAGGTAGTAATCGTGCTGGCCCCAATCGGTTGTAAGCGTGACAAATGGTATGTTACTGGTCGTTTCCTGCATCCAAAGTTATAAAGGAACAAAATTGGCTAAAAAAAAGCATTACCCGAAATTTATATACAGTCTTTTTGGGGGAGCAGAATAGCGATGAGACTTTTAAATCTAACAAATTTAGGTGTAGTTGCATTGTGCTTGTTCGAAAAATTGTATTTTGCGAGTTTGATTCGAATGATCAATTCATTACTTTTAGCCAACACTCAAATAGTTGGACGATGCGACAGCGCCTAAGCTATATCCTGATTTGTTTTGTGCTTTTGGGTTGGCAAGCAACCCATGCTCAAATTAAAGATATTGGTTTGCCTAACATTGTAAACCATAGTAAAAGCGTATACAATGCTAGCACTCAGAACTGGAGTATCACCCAGAGCAGTAAAGGGTTTATATATTTTGGAAATAACGATGGTGTACTTGAGTATAATGGTACAGGCTGGAATGTTTTTCCTGTACCCAACGCATCGGTTGTTCGTTCGGTGCTTGCTGTTGGCGATACCATATACACCGGTGCTTTTGAAGAGATAGGTTTTCTAGCCTCCAATGAAGAGGGGTTAATGGAGTACCATTCATTAAAAAGCAAAATTCCTAAAGAGTACGCCAATTTTGACGAAATATGGAACATATATCAAGTTGATGATGGTATTTTATTCCAATCGTTTAACTTCATTTTTATTTATAGCGCCAAGGAGTTTAAAGTAATTGAGCCCCTTAGCAGGTTCAGCATGCTGCATAAGGTTAACGATCTATTCTATGTAGTGGATGTAGATAACGGCCTAATGCAGCTGGTGAGTGATAGCCTGATCTTAATCAGTGATCATCCCATTTTCTTTAGAAATGAGATTCGATGTGTTCTCAAGCTCAATGACACTAACTTACTAATTGGTACCTCAAACGAGGGCCTTTTTCTGTTAGATAGATCAAGTAACAACATTAGCCCGTGGCAGTCGGATGTTAACGCTAGGCTTCGCGAGAATAACCTCTTCTCAGCCCTAAAACTTTCAACGGGTGACCTTGCCCTTGGGTCGGTAAGCAATGGAATATATATTAGTAATCAGAAGGGAGAAATCCTTCAGCATATCAATAGGTACAAGGGGTTGCAAAACAATACCATCCTAAGCCTTTTCGAGGATAAGAGGAACAACCTATGGTTAGGCCTCGATAATGGCATTGATTACTTGGAGGTTAGCTCTCCTTTATCCTTTTTAAACTACAACTTTAATATCGAAAGTGCATACTCTTCAATTGTACATAACGGAATACTCTATGTGGGCACTAACCAAGGCTTGTATGCAAGGGCATTTAATGAGGTGAATAATAGTAAAATAATACCCAAAGGGTTTGAGCTGATTAGAGGCACCGATGGCCAGGTGTGGACCCTGGATGTAATTGACGGCTCACTTCTTTGTGGGCACAACTATGGATGTTTTGTTATTGAGGGGTATACTGCCAGCCAGATTTCCGATAGGAGGGGGTACTGGACCTTTCAGCGATTGCCAAATAGCAATTCCCGGGTTTTAGCGGGTACATATAGCGGGTTGGTCACATTGCATAAAGTGAACAACAAGTGGCAGTTCGAAGCCGAAATACCTGGCTTTAGTGAGTCGAGTAGGAGCTTGTTCCTTGATCAGAATAAAAATTTATGGGTATCGCATGGGTACAGGGGAATTTTTAAATTAGAATTGACTGCCTCGTTCGATTCGGTGGCAAGCGTTAAGCTGTTTCGCTCAGATGCAGGATTACCTAATCAACTTCCTTACAATATACAGGATGTCAATTCGAAAATGTACGTAACCACAAAAAGTGGAGTACTTAAGTACAGCTACTCTACCAATACATTTGTACCTGCTGACGATATCGATAAGCTTTTAAGCAGTAAGGGGTTTATTGATAAGTTGCATCAGGATGAATTAGGAAACCTATGGTATTATACCAATAGCTATTTGGGGGTAATGCGATTACTTGAAGATGGGAATTATATTGATATTACCGCTCCCTTTACTGCTATAAACGAGATTTTACTTCCTGCATTTCAGAACATATATACCCATAACTCATTCAATGTATTTATCGGTTCTCAAAAGGGGTTAATACACTATGCACCCAATATTATCAAGGATTATAAGGAGCCAGAGCAGGTATATATTACTGAAACCATATTCTACGGAAAACAAAACTTATCGGAAACACACCTTGCAATTAACCATAACGATATTGCTACCCACGACATCCCCTACTCCAACAATTCTGTAACTTTTAGGTTTACCTCTCCTTCGTATGAGCGACCTGAAAAAACAGTGTTTTCGTATCGCCTTATTGGTTTCGATGCCAGGTGGTCCAATTGGGATGGCGTGAATTTTAAGGAGTACACTAACCTTAGGGAGGGCAACTATACCTTTCAGATTAAGGCCATGAATTCATTCGGGGCTGAGACCGAAATCAAGAGCCTTTATTTTACCATAAAACCCCCACTACTTCGATCGAAGGCAGCATATATTACCTATTCAATTCTATTAACCCTAGTTCTTATTGGCAACTTTTATTATTTGCGCAAACGAATACTCAAAACCCGATTGCGCGAAAAGCTAAGGCATGAGAAACGATTGGCGCAGCGTGAGAAAATGTTTAAGGAACAATCAGCGCTCAGCGAGAAGGAGATTATGCACCTGCGCAATGAGAGCTTGCGCAATGAGATGAAGTTTAAGAATAAGGAGCTTGCCAATGCAACGCTTCACCTAATACAAAAAAACAAAACCTTAACATACCTCAGAGAAGATCTTACTAGGCTGATAAAGACCATCCCCTCTGATAGCCCACAGAAACAGAATGTGAATAGCCTTTTGAAGAAGATTAATAAGGATCTAAAGAATGAGAAAGGGTTGGAACTTTTTAATAGTTACTTCGATGACGTACATCAAGACTTTATTGCTAGGCTGAAGGACAAGTACCCCGATTTAACCCCCAAAGAGCTAAGGCTCTGTGCCTATCTTAAGATGAATATCTCAACCAAGGAGATAGCCCCCCTTATGAATATCTCTGTTAGGGGCGTTGAGATTAGCCGCTATCGTTTGCGAAAAAAATTACAGCTTGACCATACCACCAACCTTACCGATTTTCTCATATCCTTTTAAGTGAACCTCTCGATAACCTATAGAATATTTCCGGTTTTACAACAATCGATCTAAACCTTAGCGCAAAGGTTTGCGAGAAGTGAATACTTTTTATGAGAAAGTTATAACCTCTAACTTGGATGAGTTAATGTCCACACAATCAGTAGTAAATGATTTTTTATGATGTAGTGTTGATGTAGCTCGTTATTGCACTGTTGTACTCTTGATGTGGCTGTTTTTTTGCGATTGGGTTTGTACCTGCATTAATTTGTGATTAGGAAAATTCTGATAATCCAGTTTAACCTAATTACTAATTAAAAGTACATAAACTATGAGAACGAAAGGAATCAACATTTTCGCAAAGTCTTTTTTGCTTTTGGGGATGTTTGCCATTGCAATTTTTCCCTCATGTAAGGACGAAGAGACAATTCCCGATCCTATTGCAAGTTTCCAGTATGCTATAAGTGAAGATAACTGGAAAGAGGTAACCTTTACCAACTACTCGCAGCATGCCGAGAGCTATAGTTGGGCTTTTGGTGATGGTGAAACATCAACCGAACAGGACCCAACCCACGTTTTCGCCGATGCTGGTGAATATACCGTAACCCTTACAGCTACAAATAAGGATGGTGTAAGCGTTCCGTTCAGCCAGTCTATTACCATTACCGATCCTTATGTTGCCTTACGATTGTTGGTAGGTGAGTCATCCAAAGATTGGCGACTTCTACGCGATGGGATAACAATGGGAATTGGCCCTGGCCTAATCGAAGAAACTGGTGAGTATGATTATTTTTCTTGGTGGAGCCTCGAGAATGACGGTAGACGGCCATGCGTATACAACCAAACATGGACATTTAGCGAAGATGGTACTATGACATTTGACGATGGTGGTTTTATGTGGGGCGATGACCATGTATTTAATGGAACCGATCGTAAAGATGTTTGTTTTGAAGCTACTGAAGCAAATATGGTTAATAAAGATGGAGTTAATGTAAGTGATTGGTTGGGTGGCACGCATGCATTTAGTTATAATCCTTCTTCTGGCAAGTTAACCCTTACTGGCTCAGGTGCATGGATGGGATTGCTAAAGGTTTCTCCAGGTGGTTACATCGCAGTACCCGGTCAGTCTATTGAATACGATGTGAAAATTTCTGAAGAGCAGGACTACGATTTGATGGCAGTTTCCGTTTGGATAGCAGGTGAGAGTCATTATTGGCAATTCAACTATGTAAGCTATCACAATTGGGCAAATGAACCAGATGTGGTCTCGTTCATGGCAGATTTTAGTTTTGAAATTGATGATTTTACTGTAACCTTCACCAATGAATCTAAAGATGCAGTTTCCTATAGCTGGGACTTTGGTGATGGTAATACCTCTACCGATGAAAATCCAACTCATACCTATGATGCAGAGGGTATATATGAAGTTGTATTAACAGCTACAAATGCTACAGGTGATATCAAAGAGGCTAAAAAGAATGTAACTATCAGTTTAAATCCAACAGAACCTGCTCCAACACCAACAGAACCTGAAGCAAACGTTATATCTATTTTTAGTGATGCTTACACTGGCATTACTGGGGTTAACCTTAATCCCGATTGGGGGCAGGCAACTGCTACTTCAGTAATACAAGTTGAAGGTGATGAGGTTCTCAAGATGGCTGGTTTGACCTATCAGGGAATTGCATGGGAAGGAAATGCTCAGGATGTTTCGGGTAAGACCAAGCTTCATTTAGATGTTTATTGTGCAGTTGTTACGGATGTAAATGTTTCCCTGATTGGTGCAGGCGAGAATCCAGTAAAAATCACAACTGAAGCGGGCGTGTGGAAGAGCATCGATATACTCCTGTCAGAATATACTGTTCCAGATTTAACTGCCATTATCCAGATGAAGTTTGATGCTGAAACATCTCCAACCATCTTTGTTGATAACATCTATTTCTACTAATGTTTACTAGCAATCTAGTAGGTAATTTATTATTTGGTTAATGAATTTAGGGAGCATCTGCAATACAGAGCTCCCTAAATTAAACCAATTTCAGTGCAGTTTTTTAAATCAATCAAAATAGTACTTGTATGATTGTTAAGCTCATAGGATTATTTCTGTTTCTTCAGGGATTACTAGCTTGCGAGAGGGATGTTGTTATTGATGTGACAAATCCTGCGAATCTTGAGGTGGAGGTTAATGTTGCAGATGATGCAACGGGGATAGTGAATGTTATTGCTTCTGCCGACAATGCAGTGAACTATGAGCTGTGGGTCGAGGGGATAGATGAATTGGTTGACGAGTCCGTTGACGGATTACTGAGTTACACATTTACTGCCCAAGGTAATTTTATAATCGATGTTAGGGCCTACGGATCGTCAGGTCGTTACATCAAGCAAACAAAAACGATTTTTATCAATCTCGAAACCAACGTATCGGTTGGCGAGGGTTACTCTACACCAATTGAGTACGATGGGTACAAGCTAATTTGGAACGATGAGTTTACAGGCAACTCAATTAATACAAATAATTGGGTTTTTGAGACCGGAACTGGAAGCTGGGGCTGGGGCAATAATGAGCTGCAATACTACCGCACCGAGAATGCTTGGGTTAGCGATGACGTTTTAACCATTGAGGCTCGCAGGGAGAGCTATCAGGGGAGCAGCTTTACGTCTGCTCGAATGAAAACGCAGGGAAAGTTCTCATTCAAATACGGTCGGGTCGATATTAGGGCACTGCTCCCCAAGGGGCAAGGCATTTGGCCCGCGCTCTGGATGCTTGGCAGTAACTTTTCATCGGTGGGGTGGCCAGCCTGTGGCGAAATTGATATTATGGAGATGATAGGTGGGAGTGGTCGCGAAAACACTGTACATGGTACAGTTCACTGGGATAATAATGGTCACGCATCGGCTGGCAACGGCTATACCCTCTCATCGGGAACATTCGCCGACGAGTACCACGTTTTTTCAATTATATGGGACGATACACTTATCAAGTGGTATGTTAACGATGTTAAGTTCTACGAGATTAACATTACGCCAACTCATATGACCGAGTTTCATCTTCCCCATTTCTTCATCTTCAATGTTGCAGTTGGTGGCAACTGGCCAGGTTCTCCCGATGCAACAACCATTTTCCCTCAGCAGATGAGGGTCGATTACATCCGTGTATTTCAAGAGGAATAAGCAAATACGATAGAGTTTGTGGTGCTTTTCTCAGTATAACATTAAATTGTGAATCATATGAAAATTCATTTTTTCAGGCTAATTCTAATAATTGTTCTTTCGTCACTTGCAGGCATTGCAAGTTCCCAGCCTCATAGCGTTTCAGGGGTTGTAAAAGACTTCGAAACAGGCGAAGGAATAATTGGCGTAACGGTAGTAGAGCAGGGAACAACCACAGGTACTACTACTGATATTGATGGTGCTTTTAAAATAACTGTTTCTAACCCTACTGCAACCCTAGAGGTATCTTTCGTCGGGTATAAAACAGCTGTTATCCCAGTCAACAGCCAGCCATTTATCGAGATAATGCTTACGGTTGATATGATGGAGCTCGACGAGGTTGTTGTGATTGGTTATGGTGTACAAAAGAAAAAGGTGGTAACAGGCGCCATCTCTAGCGTTAGCGCCGAGGAGATTAGCTCTACTCCTGTACTCCGAATCGACCAGGCTATGCAGGGTCGAACAGCAGGGGTTCAAATTACAAACCTATCGGGTCAGCCCGGTGAGGCTCCAACCGTTAGGGTTAGAGGAGCCGGAACCACCGGCAACTCCGAACCATTGTACATTGTTGATGGAATGGCCGTGGGGGGTATTGACTACCTAAACCCCGGCGATATAGAGTCAATTGATGTTTTAAAAGATGCCGCCTCAGCGGCCATCTATGGAGCAAGAGCTGCCAATGGGGTTGTGCTTATCACAACCAAAGGCGCAAAGAAAGGCGATATGTCCGTGACCTACTCAGGCTACTATGGCATACAGAATGTAAGCAGAACAATTGATATGCTTAATGCAGATCAGTACCGTGAGCTTATGAACGAGGGTGCAAGAAACTCGGGATTAACCGAACCCTTTGATTTGAACGAAATACCAAAACACAATACAAATTGGCAGGATCATTTGTTCCAAAGCAATGCTCCCATGACCAATCACGAGCTTTCAGTTACCGGAGGTTCCGATAAGTCGAGCTACGCATCATCCATATCGTACTTCTCGCAGCAAGGGATAATCGGTGGCGAGAAGTCTCAATTCGACCGTATAACCGGGCGCCTAAACTCTAGGCATCAGGTAACCAAAAATTTTCAGTTTGGTAGCAATTTGGCCTACTCGCACATAGTACGACGCGGAATTGCCAGTAACCAATCGTTTAATGGTGCTTACAGCAGTGCCCTAAACTTAGACCCACTTACTCCCCTTTACCAGGAGGATGCTGATATCTTATCTACCTATCCCTATTCCAGCGAACCCGTGGTTACTACTACCGATGGAAAAGTATATGGAATATCTGAACTGGTAGGAGCCGAAATAGTTAACCCTCTGGCCTTGCTCGAAATTGAGAATGCCGAAACCCGAGTTGATAAGGTTGTTGGAAATATCTTTGGCGATCTTGAATTAATTGAAGGCCTTAACCTACGAACTAGCCTGGGGATCGATTTGGCCTATGTGCTCAACGATTCTTACAGGCCGCTTTTCTATCTAAACGGGGCACAGCTTAATGTCGATAAAACCTCGGTCCAGAAACATATCGACAGATACTTCACTTGGCAGTGGGAAAATACTTTATCGTACTCCAAGCAGATTGAAGATCATAGCCTCACTGGATTACTTGGGATGACGGCCAGCAAATCGAATTTTGAGGATTTGTTCGGGTTTAATGCTAAGGTGCCTATAAACGACCCTAACCATGTATACCTAAATATGGCTACCGATACAGTTTGGAATGCCGCTGGAGGAGCTGCCCACTCGGCACTGCTCTCAGGCTTTGCACGTGTAACCTACGATTACAAAAGCAGGTATGCATTTACAGGTATTATCAGAAGGGATGGCTCTTCTAAGTTTGGGCCAAACCAAAGATATGGTATATTCCCGTCACTTGGCGTGTCATGGGTGGTAAGCGATGAGGAGTTTTTCCCTCAGGTCGATCAGATAAGCTTTGTGAAGCTAAGGGCTTCATGGGGTATTAATGGTAACCAGGAGATTGGAAATTACCAGTTTATATCTGTAATGGACAAGAGCAGGGGGTATATATTTGGTAATGGTCGAGAGTTTGGAGCATCTCCTGCCTATATCGAGAATAACGATATCCATTGGGAGGAGTCGGAGCAGCTCGATATTGCCCTCGACTTTGGGGCATATAACAATCGCCTAACCGCAACCATCGACTACTATGTGAAAACCACAAGCGGTCTACTGGAACGGATCCCAATACCTGCTCATGTTGGTAACGATCCTCCTGTGGCAAACGTTGGGAGCGTTCAGAATAAGGGGGTTGAGCTGTCCATCAATTGGCGTCACTACTTCAACGATTTTGGATATTCTGTAGGCATAAACGGTGCTTACAACCAGAATAAGATGACCAAGATTGGTAATGATGAGGGAGTACTTCCAGGTGCCACATGGGCAGTAGCTGGTATGGTTACTCGCACCGAGCTAGGTTTGCCCATAGCTTACTTCTGGGGTTACGAAACCGATGGCATTTTCCAGAGTCAGGCTGAGGTTTTTCAACACATAGGTAAAACCGGACAAGTTCTTCAGCCCAATGCAAAACCAGGCGATGTACGTTTTGTCGATTCAAATAACGATGGCGTGCTCAACGAGAACGATAGAACCATGATTGGTAATCCAACGCCACCATTAACCTTCGGTATAAACGCATCGATCGACTATAAGCGTTTCGATTTCTCGGTTCTGTTAATTGGTTCATACGGAAACGATGTGTTTAATGGTGCCCAAAGGCAGGATCTTCGCTATACCAACCGAACAACGGCTATTCTCGATCGCTGGACTCCCGAGAATCCATCAACCACTACCCCACGGTATACTTGGGTTGATGTGAATAACAACTATAGGGTATCAGATCTATACGTCGAGGATGGTTCGTTTGTAAAGGTTAAGAACGTTCAGCTTGGCTACACCCTTCCTGAGGTATTGCTCAATAGGATAAGCTCTAGAACTTGGCGTTTTTATGTGTCAGTTGAGAACCTTTTTACATTCACCAAGTACACTGGTGCCGATCCCGAAATTGGTGCAATGAGTTCATTCAACATTGGTATCGACAGGGGTATATATCCGCAGGCCCGAACCTTTCGCTTTGGAACTTCCATGACATTCTAATTTTAAAGCAAACAGAGTATGAAGAAATATATTTTTAAAACAGCTAAAGCATTACTTGTTGTGCTTCTTTTAGCAGGTTGCGAAGATTTTCTCGACCTCAAACCCCTTGATCAGGAGGTATCTTCAAATTTTTACCAAACCGAGGATCAAGCCAAACAAGCTCTGATTGCCATTTACGATGTGCTAACCTACCAATCGACTCCAGGTGTTTCATGGGCACCATTTATTACTATATCCGATATTCTCTCTGACGATGCCTATGCCGGTGGAGCCGATGCCAACGATGGAATGGATGAGAATGAGTTCAACACCTTTAACATACCCACAACCAGCTTAATTGCTCATTCCATTTGGATTAAAAACTACATTGGAATTTATCGTGCAAACCTTTTTTTAGAGATAATAGATGGTATTGATGCTTCCGATGAGTTCAAGGCTAGAACCATTGCCGAGGCCAAGTTCCTTAGAGCATACTTCTACTTCGAGCAGGTTCGGTTCTTCGAGAATATACCCCTACTTACCGAAACAATAAAGGGTCCTTCTGAATATCAACAGAAACAGAATTCACCCAAGGAGGTTTACGATCAGATTGCCCTCGATTTGGTAGAGGCTATCGACGATTTACCCGAATCGATTGTACCTGCTGAGGCTGGCCGTATCACCAAGTGGGCTGCCCAAGCACTTTTAGCACGGGTTTACCTATTTTACAATGGGGTTTACAATGCCGAACTTGTTGCTGGCCAAGAAACAATTGGTCAGGCCGAGGTGCTGGCTTATCTCGAGGATTTAATATCTCGCAGTGGTCATGACCTGTTCGAGAACTACGAGGATAATTTTAAGCTTGCGGGTGAGTTTGGTATCGAATCGGTTTTCGAAATCTCATACGGCGATACCCCTGAATGGTGGGATTGGGATTACGTGAGAGGTGGTAACGGAAACCTTTCGGCTCAAATGCAGGGGCCTAGGGTGACGGGATCGCAAAAATGGGACAGGGGCTGGAGCTTTGCGCCAGTTAACCACAAGCTAGCCCTCGACCTAGCTGGTGACCCCCGATTTGAATACACCATTCTTACTCAGGAAGAGCTGGATGGTAAACTTACCACCGGATATCAGCATACAGGATATTTCTCCAAAAAGTATTCATCCGATGCCGAGCATTGGGGTGCAGGAGGACAGTTTGAGCTTAACAGAACCTGTAATCACCGAGTTATTCGTTACTCCGATGTGCTTCTTATGGCTGCCGAGCTAGGAAGTCCAAATGCACAGCAATACCTCGATAAGGTAAGGGATAGGGTAGAGCTAGCTAGCGTGCCTGCAACGCTCGAGAATATTATTCGGGAACGAAGGCTTGAGCTATCGCTTGAGGGTATTCGCTACTTCGATGTGATTCGCCTTGGTCTTACCGATGAGCTGACCCACAACGTTCGAGGGCCAAACTATTTGGGCGATCAGCAAATATTTGATGTTAAGTTCAATCCTAGCACCAAAGGATTTCTTCCCATTCCTCAGAATGAGATTGATCTCTCGGGCAATACCCTAGTACAAAACGATGGGTATTTGTAGCTGTTACTTCTAGATGAAGTGTTGCCCTATGGCAACTGATTTGGCAACACTTCATTTACTACAACCATTCTTATACTGAATCAATGAGTAAAATCATTAAGATTTTATTAGTAGTACTCCTTGCCTTTTCTCAAGGGGCTTGCAATCTCTTAAATCAAACTGATGATATAGATAATCAGGTTGATAAGCTGCTGGCACAGATGACCCTTAACGAGAAAATTGGGCAGCTTGTGCAGAAGAATGGCGATCATTCTAACCTTGACGAGATGATAAGGGCAGGGGGGATAGGATCGGTTTTAAACGAGGTAAACCCCGAGGAGGTATTAAGGATTCAACGATTAGCTGTTGAGGAAAGCCGCTTGGGTATCCCCTTGCTAATTGCCCGCGATGTTATTCACGGTTTCAGAACCATTTTACCCATTCCCTTGGCTCAGGCTGCATCGTGGAATATCGACTTGGTTGAGGAGGGTGCTCGAATGGCTGCCACCGAGGCAGCATCGCAGGGTGTGCGTTGGAGCTTTGCACCAATGATTGACATAACCCGTGACCCACGCTGGGGACGAATTGCCGAGGGTTTTGGCGAGGATCCTTTGCTCAATGGTGAGTTTGGCGCAGCCGTAGTTCGAGGCTTTCAGGGCGATAGCCTTTCCAACCCAACATCAATAGCAGCCTGCCCAAAGCATTTTGCCGCTTACGGCTGGGCCGAGGGTGGTCGCGATTACAACACGGCCAATATTTCCGAGAGCGATTTGTACGATATGGTTCTACCCCCATTCATCAAAACTTTTGAGGCTGGTGCAGCAACAACTATGACCGCCTTTAACGAGATTAATGGTATTCCTGCATCTGGTCACGCTGCGCTACTCCGCGATTTGCTTCGCAATAAGTGGAACTTCCAAGGGGTTGTTGTTAGCGACTGGGAGTCGGTTACCCAAATGGAGGTGCATGGCTATACACAGAATCCAAAGCATTCGGCATTAAAAGCAATGCAAGCCACAGTTGATATGGAGATGGCAAGCACAGCCTACGAAACCCATTTAAAGGAGCTAATAGCCGAGGGAAAGATAGCCGAAAAGGATATTGATGATGCTGTAAAACGGATACTTCGACTTAAGTTTGAGCTAGGTCTCTTTGATAACCCTTACGCTCATACCGCTGAGTTTCCCGAATTACTCAATCCAAACCATTTAGCTATTGCCAAAAGTATGGCTCAGGAGAGCGTAGTATTGCTCAAGAATTGCAACAACCTACTTCCCATTTCTAATGATGTAAAAACGATTGCTGTTATAGGTCCACTGGCCGATGCTCCGCACGATCAGTTGGGCACTTGGATTTTTGATGGCCGAAAAGAGGATGCAGTTACCCCTTTGCAGTCTCTAAAAGCAATGGCCAAGGGTAAGGGGATAGAATTAAAATACCATCGAGCGTTGGAGACTAGCCGCTCAAAAAATATTATTGGCAAGCAAGCCATTCTAAACGATGTGAGGAGAGCCGATCTGGTTCTGCTTTTTTTAGGTGAGGAGTCAATACTGTCGGGCGAATCGCATAGCTTGGCAAATATTGATTTGCAAGGAGCGCAAATGGAGCTGGTTGAAATGGTGGCCACAGTAGGGAAACCCGTTGTGGCTACTATTTTGGCTGGGCGCCCAGTTACTTTCGAAACGATTGAGCCTATGCTCGATGCTGTACTGTACGCTTGGCACCCCGGAACTATGGCAGGCCCGGCCATTGCCGATCTTCTGTTCGGTGTGGTTTCTCCATCGGGCAAGTTGCCCGTAACATTCCCCCGCCACGTTGGGCAAATCCCTATGTACTATAACCATAAGCGCACAGGCAAGCCTGCAACAAACGAAACTTGGGAACACCTCGATGATATTCCAGTTGAGGCACCCCAACTCTCAATCGGCAATACATCGCACTACCTCGACTATGGCTTTGAGCCTATGTATCCGTTTGGTTATGGGCTAAGCTACTCATCGTTCCAGATATCTGAGGTTAAAATTGAGGATAGCAAACTTAGCGTTGGCGATAAGCTGATTGTTTCGGCATTGCTAACAAACACTGGCGACCATGAAGCCGCTGAGGTGGTTCAGGTATACACCCATCAGCTAGTTGGTAGTCGCACTCGACCTGTAAAAGAATTGCGTGCATTCCAAAAGGTGCTTCTTTCTCCTGGTGATTCAGCCCATATCAAGTTTAGTATAAACGCAAACGATTTAGGCTTTCACAATCCCGCTATGAAGTATGTGGTTGAGCCCGGACAATACCATATTTGGGTAGGGAATAGCTCCCAAAACGGTACCCAACTTAGTTTCGAAATCATTAACTAGTTCAAAATAGTTCTTAAAAAATCTATTGTAATGAATAAGAAAACCTACACCATCTTTATTTCCCTAGTTGTTGCACTCGGTGGCTTTTTGCTTGGATTTGATAGTGCTGTAATATCTGGGGCTACACCATTTTACCGCGAAACCTTTGGCCTCAATTCAGGATCAATGCTAATTGGCTTTTCAGTTAGCTCGCTTATTCTGGGTGCTATACTGGGAAATATTGTTGCTGGTGGTTTAGCCGATAGGTTTGGGCGCCGCAGAATACTGATGTTTACTGCTTTGCTTTTTACACTCAGCGCAGTATTTACAGCTTTTTCGTTTAATATTGTAAGCTTTATTATTGCTCGGGTTGTGGGTGGCCTTGGCGTTGGTATGGCAATTCTTATTGCCCCAATGTATATTGCCGAGATTGCGCCCCGAAAGCTTAGGGGAACGCTTGTTACATTCAACCAGCTGAATATTGTTCTGGGTATTTCCATTGCTTACTTTTCTAACTACTATTTTCAGCAAACCATTGCCGATCCTGACTTAAAGTGGAGGATCATGCTGGGGGTTGAGGCTGTTCCTGCTATTCTTTACTTCTTGCTACTTTTCTTTGTTCCCCGCAGCCCCAGATGGCTTATCCAGAAGGGTCAGGATGCTGAAGCTCAGGGTGTGCTTATTAAAATACACGGCAAGGAGCAATCGGTAATCGAGCAAAATGAGATAAACCAAAGCCTTAAGAACGAGATAAACAAGGAAAAGGCTCGCTGGTCCGATGTGTTTTCAAAAAGGATGAAGCTGGTTCTTATTATAGGGTTTGGTATAGCATTCTTCCAGCAGATAACAGGAATTAACGCCATTTTCTACTATGCCCCTATGATTTTCGAGATGGCTGGTGGTGGTAAGGATGCCGCTTTTATGCAAGCTGCAATACTTGGAGTTACCAACGTAGTGATGACTGTTGTGGCAATGTTCCTTATTGATAGGCTAGGACGAAAGCCATTGCTTTACATTGGTGCTGCAGGTATCTGTATATCCCTTGCCATTGTTGGTTTTTCATTTAACAATGCCAAGTATACAATCGATAGTAAGTCTATGAACGAGCTAACCCTAGAGGTAAAACAGATGGCAGCAGCAGACCATCATCTGGAAAATATCGAGAAGCTAAACCAGCTTAAGGGAAATGCATTTAAAAGTGAGGTTTCGTTTTTTAGCCTAGTAAAACAAACCGTAGGTGTCGATACTTACAATAGCTTTAAGGAGATCATCCTAAAGCACTCCATCTCTATCAATCCAGTATGGGTTCTTATCGGCCTAATCATGTTCGTGGCATCGTTTGCCATCTCTATGGGGCCAGTTATGTGGACTCTGCTTTCTGAGATATTCCCAAACAAGCTGAGAGGTTTGGCCATATCTATCATGGGTTTTTGGAACTCCATTGTGAGTTTTTCCGTTGCCACCGTTTTCCCCGCTCAGCTTGAGTATATGGGGTCTAGTACCACCTACTTTATCTACTCACTTTTCGGCCTTCTCACGCTAATATTTGTATGGCGATTTATACCAGAAACCAAGGGTAAATCGCTCGAGGAGTTAGAAGCTAATCTTATTAAATAAATACCGCAATGAAAACAAAAAATCTAATAATGCTGCTTCTTATGGGGGGGGTGCTTGCATGTAATACCGAGAGCAAGAAGCAGATTGATCCGATGGCTCAAGGCCCATCGAAGGTAGAGCTCAAGAAGGTTGATGATAAGTATCGCCTATTTGTAAATGGAGAGGAGTTTTTTGTGAAGGGCGCTGGCTGTGAACACGGTGCATGCCACTTGGTGTCGGCTTACGGTGGAAATTCCTTCCGTACATGGCGTGTCGATAATAGCCAAAGCACTGGGAAAGAGGTTTTAGACCTAGCATGGGAGAATGGCTTAATGGTAATGATGGGGATCGATGTGGCCAAGGAGCGCCACGGTTTCGATTACAACGATGAGGAGGCCGTTGCCCAGCAGTTCAAGGCAATTAAAAAGGATGTCCTTTCCCTTAAGGATCATCCTGCATTGTTGGGTTGGGGCATTGGCAATGAGCTAAACCTTCGCTACACCAACAAAAAGGTTTGGAATGCGGTTGACGATATTGCCAAAATGATAAAGGAGGTGGATGGCAACCACGTGGTAACCACAATGCTTGCAGGCATTGGAAAAGATGATGTAGACTATATTCGCGAGCACTGTACAAACATCGATTTTATCTCCATTCAAATGTATGGCGATATTATTAACCTAGCTCAGCGAATTGAGGAGGCTGGTTACGAGGGGCCATATCTGGTAACCGAGTGGGGTGCTACTGGCCACTGGGAGATGCCCTCAACCGAGTGGGGATCGCCCATTGAGCAAACCTCATCGGAGAAGGCCGATGCCATTAAGCTAAGGTACCAAAAGGCCATTCTGGCCGACGATGCAAACTGCCTAGGTTCCTACGTTTTCCTTTGGGGTCAAAAGCAGGAGCGTACTCCCACTTGGTATGGACTTTTTACTGAGCATGGCGAGAAAACTGAGGCCATAAATGTTATGGAATACATGTGGACCGGCAAGCAGCCCGAGCATAACGCACCACGGATAAACAATGCGATTATTAGTGGGAAAGGGGGACGATTTGATAATGTGAAGTTGAACTCTAACACCGAGTATTCTTCTTTAGTTGAGGTTGAGCATCCCAATAACAAGATTCTAAAGGCTAGAGCCGAAATTATGCCCGAGCCCATTGAGCTAAGCGATGGCGGCGATTTTGAACAGCGCCCGCAAACCATCGAGGGATTAATCCTATCGGCATCTACCTCGGAGGTGAAATTCACAACCCCAACTGAAAAAGGGGCTTACCGCCTTTTTATCTATATTGTGGATGATAACAACAATGTGGGAACGGTTAATATTCCGTTCTATGTAGAGTAATTATATTATCTTTTTGCTGATGAGGATTCGCCTACCATTATCTTTACTTGCCGCAGTTCTATTGGGCAGTTGCAATCTGCTTAGCACAAGCGATCCCGATGCGGTTTACTTTGCCAAGGCCGATAGCCTTTTAAATCTTCTTACGCTCGAGGAGAAGGCTGGTCAAATGACTAATATCGGCCTAACCGCACTCACGCAGGGTGAGTTTTGGACTCAAGCCGATACGCTTCTGCTCGATACTGTCAAAATGCGCAACCTGCTCATTACCCACGGTGTGGGGTCGGTTCAGAACAAGGGGAAGTATCCGCCTACCAAGGAGGAGTGGTACCGAATCATTAAATCGATTCAAGATTTTAGTCAGCTAAATTCACGCCATAAAATACCAATTCTTTTTGGTATCGATGGTGTGCATGGGGCAACCTACACCGCTGGCTCAACTATATTTCCTCATCAAATTGCCCTAGCGGCAACTTGGAATCCAGAGTTTGCCCGCATTACGGGTGAGGTAACAGCTTATGAGTTGCGAACTTCGTCCATCCCGTGGAGCTATGCACCCGTTCTCGACGTAAGCATGCAGCCATTGTGGGGGCGAATTTTCGAAACCTTTGGTGAGGATACCTATATCAACCGGGTAATGGGGGCTGCATATGTTCAGGGTTCGCAGGGTAAGTCAATCTCCGACTCCACAAGTGTTGCCGTTTGCCTAAAGCATTTTATTGGCTACGGAACACCTGTAAGTGGGAAAGATCGTTCGCCCGCATTAATTCCAGAGCATTACCTAAGGCAGTATTACCTCGAACCTTTTCGCGATGCAATAGATAAAGGTGCGCTAACCGTTATGCTTAACTCTGGTGCGGTGAATGGCGTGCCGGGGCATATCGATAAATACCTAATAACCGATGTGCTTAAGGGTGAGCTGGGGCTTAAAGGATTTGTAATAACCGATTGGGGCGATATTGCTCGGTTGGTCGAGAATCATTTTGTGGCTAAGGATATGCGCGAGGCTACCAAGCTGGCCGTTCTGGCTGGAGTCGATATGTGTATGGTTCCCTACGATGCTAGCTTCGCTATGGATGTTGTTGATCTGGTGCAGTCAGGCGAAATTCCCATGAGCCGAATCGACGATGCGGTTCGTCGTATTCTATTCGTTAAGTTTAAACTTGGACTTTTCGAAAAATCATACCACCATCCGGATAGCTTTTCCCAATTCGCATCCGATTCGTTTGCCAATCTAAGCCGAATGGCTGCCCTGGAAGCCATCACCCTGCTGAAGAACGAGGATAATATTCTGCCACTAAGGAGTCATGCTGGAGCCAAAGTATTTGTAACTGGCCCTACGGCCAACTCATTAACATCGCTCAACGGCCCTTGGAGCCGAACCTTTAAGGGCGACGACCCAACATACGACGATAAGGGAAAGAAAACTGTTTTGCAGGCTATGCAGGCAAAGTACGGAAGTGGTAATGTGCTGTACGAGCAGGGTACAGATTTTACGGGTGACATCATCGGTAAAAACTCGATATTGACCAAAGCCTCAAAATCCGATGTGGTATTTGTATGCCTTGGCGAGATGCCAACTACCGAGAAGTTCTCCGATATCCATACCCTCGATTTACCAGCAAATCAGCAAGAGCTAGTTAAGCTGCTCCATACAACGGGGAAACCTATCGTTATGGTATTGTTGCAGGGTCGCCCTAGGGTAATTAGAGAAATTGAACCCCTTGCCGATGCTATTCTAATGGCCTACTGGCCGGGGCATGAAGGTGGTGAGGCCCTTGCACAGCTTATCTCTGGCGATGAGAACCCAAGCGCAAAATTACCCTATACATACCCCCGACATACAAATACAATACAAACATATCAGCATAAAGGCAGCGATAAGTTGGATGATACATTTGGGATGAACGGTTTTAATCCGCAGTGGGAATTTGGCTATGGATTAAGCTACACTTCTTTCGGCTATAGCAATTTTACCTTAACAGCCGATACAATCTACCCCAACCAGAGTGTACAGGGTGAGGTTACGGTTACCAATACTGGTAGGTATGCTGGCAAGGAGGTGGTACAGCTCTTCATTCGCGATGTGGTTGCTTCCATTACGCCCGACGATAGAAAACTGATTAGCTTTGAGAAGGTCAACCTAAATCCTGGGCAAAGTGCTAAGGTAAGATTTACCGTTAGCTTCAACGATCTCAAGTTTGTTGGGCTAAACAACAAGAGGATTGCCGAGGAGGGCAATTTTGAGCTGCTCATCGGTGGCAACCCGGGTGATATGGTCAAAAAGAATTTTTATTATAAAACTTCAAAGTAGATTTTATCTGTTGATGAGGCTGTGATTTGATAAATTTAAATGTTACTACCTCAATATTCATGAAAGATTTGCTTAGGTTGAGAAAAATTGTGTCGAAGCCCAAAGACGAAAATCAAGACAATTCTGCCTTTCATCTTCGGCCTTCCCTCGTTATCCTGCCAAAGTACGGCAGTCTCCCGAGGCAGGCGACTTCGGACTTCGGTCTTCCGACTTCCGACTTCCGACTTCCGACTTCGAACCTAATCATAACCTAATTGCAGCATATCTTCACGAATTGGTAGTATAACCCAATAAATAGATATTGATGAGTGATTTAAAGGCATATGTTTCTGGTACAAAGCTCAAGGATATTGAGAAGGATGTAGATGGAGTCCTCACGGAGATTGATGGTGAATCGATGTACTGCATAAAGAATTTCGACTCAATGGATCCGTTCTTCATGAGCATTGTGAGCAGCAGCGATCTGTGGATGTTCATTTCCAGTAGCGGTAGTCTTACTGCCGGAAGGCAAAACTACAACAACGCCATTTTCCCTTACTATACCGACGATAAAATTCACGAATCGGCCGAAATTACTGGGCCAAAAACCATTGTCCGAATGTACGAGGCTACAAAGATACAGGTTTGGGAGCCCTTCTCAAATCTATACGGTGGCCTTTACGATGTGAGCCGAAATCTGTATAAAAACACGGCTGGCGATAAAATCATATTCGAGGAGGTTAATAACGACCTCAAGTTAAGGTTCCGCTACCGCTGGATGAGCAGCGATAATTTAGGCTGGATACGCCGATGCGACCTGATAAACGAGTCGGGGGAAAGCATTGAGCTAGATATTACGGATGGCCTACAAAATCTAATTCCCTTCGGTATAACCCGCGATACGCAAAGCCTGATGAGCACCCTTATGGATGGATACAAGGTGGCGGAATGGCATGGTGATGCTAACCTTGCCCTGTTTCGAATGTCATCCATTCCGGTTGATCGTGCAGAACCCAGCGAAGCGCTAAGGGCTAATGTTGTTTGGGCTACAGGGCTAACTCCTCAGAAAGTTTTACTTAGCGCAAAGCAGCTCAAAAAAATTCGTTTCGGAGTAAATTTCAATAGCGAAACCAATATATTCGGACAAAAAACCGCACTATTTGTTCATGAACAGCTTGTCCTAAAGCCAAAAGAGAGCAAAGTTTGGTACCTAGTTGCCGATGTGGCTAAGGACAGCACGGATATTATTGCTTTAAAAAAGTCTATATCCGAAGAGAAGGATTTGAAGCGATTTATCGAGATGAGTGTACAAAAAAGTTCCGACAAACTAAAGCACTTGGTCGGGATGGCCGATGGAATTCAGGAAACCGGCGATAAGCTTAACGATCGCAGGCATTTTGCAAATACCATGTTTAACGTGATGCGTGGAGGAATCTTCGAGAATGGTTACAATGTTAATCCAAGCGATTTCCTAAAGCATCTGGAACATACTAATAGGCAGGTGTATAGTATGTTTAAGCACCAGTTTAGCAAGCTGAATGAATCCATTCGGCTCAATGAGCTTATTACCATTGCCAAGCAATCCAACGATAAGGATTTGATGCGCATTACGCTTGAGTATCTACCCATCAGCTTCAGCCGTCGCCATGGTGATCCAAGCCGCCCATGGAACTTCTTCGATATCAACCTAAAGAATGATGATGGTAGCCCATCGCTAAGCTACCAGGGCAACTGGCGCGATATATTCCAGAACTGGGAGGCTTTGGCACTGTCGTTTCCCGAGTATTTGCCCGGCATGATCTGTCGATTCCTAAACGCATCCACCGCCGATGGTTACAATCCATACCGTATAACCCGTGAGGGTTTCGATTGGGAAGTACCCGAGCCAGATAATCCATGGGCGTACATTGGCTACTGGGGCGATCATCAGATTATATACCTGCTTAGGTTGCTTGAGCTGCATGAGAAATTCTACCCACATCAGCTTTTCAAAAAGTTTAAAGAGGCAATTTTTGTATATGCCAATGTTCCCTACCGCATTAAGGGTTATAAAGATATCTTAAAGAACCCGCAGGATACAATTGAGTTCAATTGGAATTTGCATAAGAATCTTGTAAGGCGCAGTGCAGAGATTGGTGCCGATGGTAAGCTGGTTACCTACAACGACGAGGCTATTGTAAGGGTTTCGTTTATCGAGAAGATCATGGTGAGCTTGCTAACCAAGCTTAGCAATTTTGTGCCCGAGGCGGGCATATGGCTAAACACGCAGCGACCCGAGTGGAACGATGCCAATAATGCCCTGGTGGGCAATGGTACTTCAATGGTAACCCTTTACCAGCTGCGCAGGTACGTGAACTTTTTTGTTAGGATAATTGGTAACGAATCCAAGGAAGGTTTTAAACTTTCTGCTGAGGTTTACGAGTTGTTCTCCTCCATCTTCGGAGCCCTTAAAGGTAATGCCGGGGCTTTGCCAAAGGGTTTTTCCGATGACACTCGCAGAGTTTTGGTTGACAAGTTAAGCCAATCGGGAGCCGACTACAGGGCAAAGGTATATCGGGGGTTTGAAGGAAGTACCATGATGATAACTTCTGAGGAAATACTTAATTTCTTTAATCTTGTTTTATCATATATCGATCAGAGTATAGCCAGGAATAAGCGCCCCGATGGGTTGTACCATTCGTACAACCTAATATCTTTTACTAACGATTCCATTAAGGTACACCATCTACAGCTTATGCTCGAGGGGCAGGCAACGATCCTAGGATCGGGATTGTTATCCCTGCAGGATACTTTAGAACTTATGAATTCGCTCTTCCAAAGCGAGCTGTGGCGCGATGATCAAAAGAGTTTTATACTGTACCCGTTTAAGCAATTACCCAACTTTTTAGAGAAAAATATTATTCCTGCACAGCAAGTTGAAAGATCGGTGTTGCTTAAAAAGTTGTTAGATATTGGTAACACTCAATTAATTAAGAGTGATGTTGAGGGGAACTATCACTTCAACGCATCGTTTAAAAATGTAGGCTTTTTACAAAAGGCCTTGCATGAGCTACCCAAAGAGATTGACCGATACCTGATTGAGTCTGAAGTAAAAACCATATGCGATATATATGAGGATATTTTTCAGCATCAATACTTTACAGGGCGCTCAGGCTCGTTCTATAAGTACGAGGGGTTAGGATCCATATACTGGCACTTGGTTTCCAAACTGCTGCTAGCTTTGGGTGAGATTATTATTGAATTGGCAGAACAGAATGCAGAGCATGAAGAGTTCAAAAAGCTAATCGATTACTACTATAGGGTGAAAGAGGGTATAGGCCCTCACAAAAATCCTAAGGTTTACGGAGCCTTCCCTACCGACCCCTATTCGCACACACCATTGATGATGGGGGCGCAGCAACCCGGCCTAACCGGGCAGGTGAAGGAGGATTTCCTGAGCAGGTTCAACGAGCTGGGTATTATAATAAGTGAGGGAGAAATACACATTCTACCCTCGTTGCTAATCGATAATGATTTTATAAGAGATACTGAGGAATATTTGAACCTAACCCTTTGTGGCACGCCTATAAAGATGGTAAAAGTTGGCGAAAGCGCCATTGAGGTGTATTGGCGTAACGAGGTAGCTAAACCCAAGCGTTTAGCTTTAAAAAGAATTCCCAAAGGGGTATCGCACGAGCTGTTTAGCCGATCGAATAGGGTTGAAAAAATTGTTGTGTATGTTTAGGCCGAATTAACTGGGACTTTTCGGTTGTTAGTTAAAAAGTGGTTGTGATGGGAAAGGGTGACTTCGTTAGAGGCCACCCTTTTTCTGTTTTTTACGTTTGGGCTGTTCTACTTAGCAACAACTTTGCTTCCCTTAACTTTTAGGTTCATCCATGCTATTATCAGTCCAGCCGTTCCGAACATAATAAGGCTGTATATGGCGGGTGATATTGTCATGGTGGGATTGTGCAGCAGGGTTGCTGCAATGGCAATACCAAGCGTGCCGTTCTGTATTCCCGATTCTATGGGAGTGGTTACCCTTTGAGAAATCTTTAGGCTGGAAATTTGTGCTGAGAAGTAGCCAACAAGCAGCATAGCCACGTTTAGCGCAAGCGCAACTGGGCCAGCTTGGGCGAAAAAGTTGAAGAAATTCTCCTTGTCGTTTAGTATGGCCGCTTAAATAATTACTACAAGCAGTATCCCCGATATGACCTTAACGGGTTTATTCATTTTGTCCCAAAACTTGGGTGCTTTCGACCTTATGAGCATTCCTATCCCAACGGGAACAAGGGTAATGATTATAACCTTAGTCATTGTATCCAAAATGGGTAGCGGAACGTACTTGCCCGCTTACAAAAAGTGTCGCATAGCTAAGATATCGATTAGCTCAATGGTAAATACCACTGCGCTAATCGATATGGCAGCTAGCGTAATCGACAGCGCTGTGTTGCCTCTCGAAATATGGCTAATTGGGTTTGATGTTGGCCCTCCTGGACAAGCCACTAGTATCATTATCCCCACGGCAAGCTCTGGATTGCGCATAGGAATGAGCATAAGCAGCAAAAAACCAATTAGCGGTAATATTATAATTTGATTTACAATACCAATAGCAGCAGCTTTAGGGTAAAGTGCTATGCGCTTAAAGTCGTTTGGTACAAGCGAAAACCCCATTCCAAGCATAACAATCCCCAGCGACAACGGAAGCAATAGCTCCGTAATAAGGTTAGTCTCCATCGTAATCGTATTGGGTTGTACTATTGATAATTGAAAAATTTACATAGCAAATACATATTAAATTAAACATATGTACAAATATTGTCTTCTTCGGTTATAATTGGTAAATCCTTAGAGGTAGAATGGATGGTGCGTTTAGTATGTAGTCAGTTTTTGTTTATTGGTTTAGTCGAGATCTTTAAGCTAAAATTCATAATAAGAGCCAATTGATCAACAACTCGGAACACCGTAAGGCTAAGCTTAAGGAGTTAATACTAAAGATTCATGCCGGTTGCTCGCAGGGCGCGACATCCGTAAGGAGTTAATGCAGTCAATCAGCTAA
>Ga0334895_1001332_pt1 | contig 25643 bp, 14 predicted proteins | sample GraSluR3_MG_7_FD_207229 | JGI IMG/M metagenome (GOLD analysis project Ga0334895, IMG submission 207229) | Sludge microbial communities from methane-producing bioreactor in Wageningen University, Netherlands - Granular Sludge_31_05-R3 | ecosystem: Engineered > Bioreactor > Anaerobic >... | reverse complement strand
TTTCTGAGCAACAAATTCTCCCGTCAAGCTCCTGCTGTAAAGCGGGAAATTTTTGATCAGAAAAAACGGCTGTTGCTGACTCATGTGTCACTCTTCTGCTGGTGTAAATTTCGGGGATAAGGTCAGGGGGAATCGAACCCCCCTTTGCGAGAACTCCTATAAAAAAACACTCGAAATTACTCAACAACCTGCCGCTTGCCAGGTTTCTCCACGTCCAAACAGTCCCAGTCCCGCAGGTTCCACCACCGACTCAATTGAATCGGGCTTAGCACATTGTATCAGTTTCATATCGATCACCGCCTTCACGTTAATATTGAATGTTAGGACAAGTACAACGATAGACTTAACAACGGCACTAGCTGCTTTTCTTACTCTCATGTCTATAGATAGGCAATTTGATCAAATATGTCTTGGTAACCAAATTCGTCAAGGGCAAATTACAGCACACTTGTTAGAATTGATTGTCAAGATGCGAGAACGGGTTATGTCCGATAATATTGTTGCAAAATCAGAAAAGCACACAACTTGTATAGGTAAACCTAAGCACAAATACGCTAGCTTTGATTTCATAATCATGTTCTTGTCGTTTGTAACTAGGTATCTGATTGAACTATGGGTTGCATAGAAGGCATGCATTGCATCAACTTGAAGATTCTTGAATTTTGAGTCAGTCCACAAATGCACTTGATCTAAAAGCATAAACACCCCAAGAATATGGCTTAAACGGTCTTCAAACATCTTAGGGGCGGCTTTCGTAATAGCTATATACAACTCAATAAAGACCAGTAGTTTATCCTCAGTACTACCCGATAGTTTCTTTCTATAGGGTTGATGGTTATTGAGTTGATCAACAAAGTTATTGCGACGAGACCGATAGAACTTAGAGTTTGAGATTGCTTCATTGTTTTGAGCAATCATATGCTTCATAAATCCAAGCAAATCAGATGGGTAATTCTCTTCAATCATCTGTTTGTTAACTGGGAGTGTTATGTTTGATAAGAACTCTTTAACATGCCTCTCTAAGAATCCGCAATCTCCTAATATGGATTCGAAATCACAATGGAAATGATAATTCTCTCGCAGATTATCGAAAACATCAGATGGGTTGACTCTTTGAAACTCCCAGTACTTACTGATGGAGTCATAGGCTAGATATGCATCTCCAGTTATTAGAGAGATGGCTTTAAGATCAAGATCAGTGTACTGAGATTGGGCAGACAAAGGTAGAATGTCCAAGATATGGGCATCAGAGTAGTATGTAGCGATTTGACCATTTGTAATCGCTTCTCGAATGAGCCCATAAGTGGATGCTGAAGAGTCTTTTTTTAAATAGTAGTCTCGATATTTCGCTATTATGTTCCAGTCAAAATATGCTTTTATCATTAAGTAACACTATAAGGTGAGTGCTTCCCTTAGTTTTATTATCGAAGTAAGACTGCGTAAATCACACACATAGTAGTTATACCCCTATTTTTCTTTAGAACACTTAACGCTACCGGATATGTAACTCTCATAATTTTCTGAAACCTCAGATTTATCTATGTGACCGAGATCAGCGTTATCAATCACTTTGGGGTTATTTTTCTGAAGCTCAAGAACAAATTTCAATAATCTCGTTTTTATTTGATCCAGAATAGACACAAATGCTGCCGTTGAGATACTCTTATAAGCGTGGAACAAAGCCATTCTTTCGTAGATGCTATGTTGTGAAAGCGCTATAAATTTTGCTGGCCACGGAATTGTCAATGTGCCATTTTGGCTGCGAGTTACTAATTCTTGTATTTCGCTAACACTCTGAGTAATCACAGTGTTTTCTGCAAACTCTTTTACTTCTTCTGGAAGATTGAAAACAGGAATTAATACGTTTTGTAGGCCACTTCCAAAAGGACCTGTAAAACTACCATAACTGTGAGCATAAAATCTACGATACTCCGGCACACTATCCTCAGATTTATATCCATTTAGTTCGCTCTCTGCCCAATTGATTAGTTCATTATTACTTAATAAATACCCTAATTCTAGAGCTTTTCGAATAACATCAGATACATTCCCGCCGTCTTGATTTATTGCATCTTTAATCTCGTTCAGCATATTCACTTTCATTTTGATACCTCCAGTATCTCTTTATTAAGAACTTTTATTGCTTCTGTGAACAACTTAATGCCATTATTTATTAGGATGTTGAAACCCTCAATGTTCTTTATCATAAGCTCACTGTCGTACTCAGATCTGAGAATATCTTTTTGATGACTTAGCCTTTCTGAGATATGGTTTAACTCGAAGTGACACTTAGTGACTTGTTTTATTATACCTGAGTTCTTTCGATATGTACATAGGTCTTGCTTAAGCCTACCAATATGATCGGGATAGAAACTAAAAGTTGGGATGCTTGGGCTAGCTCCATTTTGTAGGTCTTTTAGAATTAGCTCATTGTGTCCTTGAAGGTATTCGAATTTCCCACAATAGAACTCAATCTCATCTTTAACAACATGCAATGTTGTAATATAGTTGCTCATGAGATATTTCTTATCGCGTTTATTTCTAAGTATCTCGCCAATCACAAGAGCGACTAATGCACCAAGAAGGCCACTGGTTAGATTTGATATCATAATAAACGTAGCCTTAACTGGTTGTTGCTCACCAGACGGGTTTGCTACAGAACTGGAATCTGATACGCTGCTACATAAAGATATCAGGCATAGAAATAGAATGACTAGCATAACTCTATTACGCATATTCTCCTCTTTGTTTTAATGATTTGTGAATGTTATCACAACTCTACTCCAAATTCGTTTTGGACTCTGCTGTTTCTCGTACGCAGTTATGCATGTAGTCTTGAACAATCTCGATTATGTGGCTCATATTGGCTCCTCAATTCGTGCTCATTAGTGACTCATTTCAAAAAGTCTTCTATAAAGCATCATTATAATGCATACACTACCTGTCAATACCTAAGTACTTTGATGAGGTTTCTGTTGATCCAATTAACGTACAAAACCCCATGATCACCAACGATACCCGAAAAAATCGGTTGACGAATTGGCAAGGTTTCGAAACATATAATCCAGTGATAGTTTTATCCAAAGAATGTGGGTTTTGCATTGCCTAAGCTATTGCTATTATTGATGTAAGGAGAGATCATGAATGAGATGAATGATCGCTGGCTCTCTGTAAAAGAGATCTGCTCGTATATGGGTGTAAGCAGTGACACTGTTTATCGGTGGGTAGAAACACACGAAATGCCTGTTCATCGGATGGGGCGTTTGTTCAAATTCAAGATCTCTGAGATTGATGCCTGGGTCAAGGCTGGTGGAGCAAGCCGCAAACAAGCAAAAGACGATTCGAAATGACAGAGATCATTGATAATCTTAGATCAGCAATAGAATCGATAGATATGCAATACCATCGTCTGATCATTCTTGTGAATTGCGAAGATGCAGGTAAACAGGATGTCTTGAGCATGGTAAATTCAAATCCAGAAGTAAAGCCACTAAACCTCAATCTGGAACTATCTTCCAGGCTGCTTGAATTCAGCATCAAACAAAGACCATTGAAGGTGGCAGAGATAATGGCTGATTTGATAGAAGTCTTGCCTTCCCCAGTTGTTTTTGATAAACTCGATATCCTTTTTGATCCTTCCCTTCAGACTGATCCCCTAGCACTGCTTCAATCATTATCCAGGAGCAAAACCATCATTGCTTTCTGGAGTGGTAGCCTGAAAGATAATAAGCTATCTTACGCAGAACCCGGATATCCGGAATATAGATCATACCCAGTCCAGGACTTCGTGGCAATCAATGCAAAGCCACAGGAAAGTTTCTAAACCGAAGGAGAATTCTCATGTTTTACAAAGACCTTATCCAGTATGAACCAATCGAAAGCCTGGTTCAGTTAAAAGACGCTTCTGATACTCAAAGGGCGAAAAACCTGGTGAGTACCTATGTTATCTCTGCAGAAATGTCAGATCGAATCGCCAATGTGATCATTCCGCAGTTGCAGTTTGACACTCCAGCAGATAACAAAGGTCTTTTAGTAGTAGGCAATTATGGGACAGGTAAATCCCACTTGCTATCGGTGATATCTGCCATCTGCGGTGACGCATCGCTGGTAGAATACCTCACCGACAGCAATGTGAAGAATAAGGCAAAGGATATAGCTGGCAGATTCAAGGTGGTGATTCGCACAGAACTTGGTGCTACCACAATGCCATTGAGAGATATCCTGGTCAGAGAACTGGAAGAGAATCTGAAGAAGTATGGCGTCGAATACTCATTCCCTCCGATGGATAAGAGCTATTCCAACAAGAAGGACCTCGAGGAGATGATGCAGGCATTTCATGAGGTATTCCCTGAAGATGGCCTGATCCTGGTTGTGGACGAGCTTCTGGATTACCTGAGAAGCAGAAAGGGACAAGACCTGGTGATCGACCTCAATTTCCTGCGAGAGGTTGGTGAAGCCTGTAAAGACTTGAGGTTCCGATTCATTGCAGGCATCCAGGAAGCGATATTCGACAGCCCAAAATTCATGTTTGTGGCAGATAGCTTGCGCAGGGTGAAAGACAGGTTTGAACAAGTCCGCATTGCCCGGAATGATCTCAAATATGTGGTTGCCAACCGTCTGTTGAAGAAAAGTGCTGATCAGACTCAGAAAATCCGAGAATATCTTGAGCCATACACCCGTTACTATGACGACCTGACCCAGCGTATGGATGAGTTTGTGAATCTATTCCCCATCCATCCCAATTACATAGATACCTTCGAGAGCATTTCCCTGATCGAAAAACGAGAAGTTCTAAAAACCATCTCTTTGAATATGAAGCAGATCATCGACAAGGAAGTACCTCAGGACACTCCGGGTATTCTGGCTTATGACAGCTATTGGAATATGCTCAGTGACAACCCCAGCAACCGCTCCAATCCTGATGTGAAAGAAGTAATCGAGGTAAACTCGGTTCTGATCTCCAAGATCGAACAGGCATTCACCAAACCCATTTACAAACCCATTGCCATCAGAATCGTTAATGGCCTATCAATTCATAGGCTCACAACCATGGACACACATAATCAAATCGGTGCGACATCTCAAGAGCTTAAGAATAACCTATTCCTCTTTGATGCCAATGCTGCCAGCATGGGGGGAGATGAGCCAGACAAGGATCTGACCACTTTGGTGGAGACTGTCTTACGAGAGATCGTGACCACTGTCAGCGGCCAGTTCATCTCTTCAAACCCCAATAACGGCCAGTACTACCTAGATCTCAAGAAGATTGATGACTACGATGCCATTATTGGAAAGAAAAGGGATACTTTAAATGATGCAAGTTTCAATACTTATTACAATGAAGCTCTCAAACGTGTCCTAGAAAGGATGGACGTTAATCCACATGTAACAAACTACAATATCTGGCAATATGAGATCAACTGGCGGGAACGAAACGCTCCGCGCAGCGGATACCTATTCTTTGGATCACCGAACGAACGATCCACTGCAGTTCCTCAAAGAGATTACTATATCTACTTTCTGCGCCCTTATGATGTGGCACCTGTAAAAGATCAGAAACTCGACGATGAGGTGTTCATCTACCTGAGCCGCAGAGATGAAGAATTTGATGAAGCTTTGGCTTTGTTTGCAGCCTCTCATGAACTATCCCTTACGGCATCCGGAAATGCAAAAAACATCTACCTGCAGAAATCTGAACAATACACCAAGAAGGTAGTCTCCTGGCTGCAGAAACATATCTGGGATGCTTTTGATGTGGTTTATCAGGGAAAGCGCCAGTCCCTGGAAAACTGGGCTAAGGGTAAGAACATCAGAGATATCTCTGGGATCGGGCAAAATGAAACTGCTAACTTCAGAGATATAATCAACGCTATTGCTTCGATCTGCCTGGCTCAGCACTTTGAAACCCAGGCACCCAAGTATCCTAAATTCTCCGTCTTGATAACCGGCTACAACAGAAAACAAGCCATCTCTGAAGCACTAAGAGCCATCTCCAGTAACAATCGCACCAAGAACGCATTGGCTACTTTGGATGCTCTGCAGCTTCTCGATGGGGATAGAATCAACACATCAAAATCCCCCCTTGCCCAATTTATAAGAGAAAAATTGGCAGCTAGGGGTCGAGGCCAAGTGCTGAACCGGGAAGAACTCATAGCCAAGGTCAATGGCCTGGACTATCTTGATCTCAGTGGTTTCAGGCTGGAACCGGAGTGGGTAGTTGTTGTCCTGGCAGCCATGGTCTATTGTGGAGACATTGTCCTAAGTGTGATCGGCGATAAGTTTGATGCCACCCGGATACAGTATCTCTGTGCAGCAGAACAAAATACTTTGATTGATTTCAAGCACATCGAACTTCCCAAAGACTGGAACATACAATCCATCAAAGCTCTGTTTGAGCTTGTAGGACTTTCTCCCGGTCTTGCTCAGAATGTTACTCAGGGAAACGATGAACCGGTGAGGGTACTGCAGGACGCGATATCAAAGCTGATTGCCCGAATCGTGTACACCATGAATCACCTCAGGGATGGGTTGATCTTCTGGGGAGTGGACGTGGTAATCCCATTAAAGCTCGACAATGCGCAACAAAGTATCTCTAAAACCAAGGAGTTCTTAGAGTCTCTCACTGTATTCAATACTGCCGCCAAGCTCAAAAACTTCAATGTGCAAGTTGCAGATATAGAAGCCCATCGCAGTTCTTTGGACCTGGTAAAAACCATCAATGCCGCCCGAGATTTCATCATAAATCTAAATCCTCTCATTAACTGGCTTTCCACTGCTGAGAACCTGCTCCCCACCGAGCATCCCTGGCAGACAGGATTTGGCAAGATAAAAGAGGATATCCTTGAGCAAGTGCATGATATTAAGGCTGATGAGATTAAAGCTCTAACAGGAAAGATCAGCTATGAGCTGCAAAAGCTCAAGAAAGACTACATTGAGCATTATGTGAAGCTGCACAGCAAGCACCGCTTGAACAAACAGGACGATAGAAAGAAAGCTGAGTTCTCCAATGATTTCAGGATTCGCAATCTGCTCAAGCTTGGTGAAATAGACATCATGCCCAAGCAGCAGGTTAATGATGTATTGGAGAAGCTGGCAGCCTTGAAAACCTGTTTTAACCTGACTGAGCAAAACCTGCAAGCAGATCCAATCTGCCCCCATTGCAGATTCAATCCTGCAGTGGAATCTGGCACCTTGTCCGCAAGCCACACTCTGAACCAGATTGACCAGTTGCTTGATACTACTATCGCCAGTTGGACCGAAATGCTGATCCAGAATCTTAAAGATGAGCATACCCAGGAATCTATCGCTCTGCTTAGTTCTAAAGACAAAGCTACGCTGGAAGCCTTTATTGCCAGCAAAGAGCTTCCCGATAAAGTGGATGACAACTTTGTGAATATCCTCAAGGAAGTGCTTGCCGGGCTCACCAAAGTGACAATTAATCTGGATGAGATCCGCAGAGTGATAAGCAAAGCAGGGGGATCGATCACTCCTGCTGAGCTGAAACGAGTATTGGATAACTATATTGATTCACTAACCCAGGATAAGAATCCTCAGCGGGTGAGGATAGTACTGGAATAGAAATGAGAATTGAGCATTTAGAACTGATCGAGCCAGCCCACAAACGGCAAGCTTGGTCACTAAGTAAAGAGATTGCCCATCAGATAGATATGCCTGATACTGAGGATGGTAGTAACCAAGCTACTGACCAAGTCAGTGGTCAAGCAAGTGGCCAAGTTATTGGCCACGCTCTTGAAAATTTCGGCTCTGTAAATTATCACACCCCAATAGGAGAGCATTAATGTCACAGCAAACTTCCATTGATCTTGATACTAAAGTTAAAGGTCCAGTCACCTGCTTGGGACAAGTATTTGAAAACGAGCATGCTCGCAGAGAACACTTCAGAGAACTCTTGCGAGAGAAACTGAAAGATCCTGAGTTTCGTAAAATCGAAGGCTTCCCTATAGGAGAGGATGAAGATATCATTGCTCTGAGCGATCCTCCCTATTATACTGCCTGCCCCAATCCCTGGATCAATGATTTCATTGCAGAGTGGGAAAAGGAAAAGGGAGCCAGACCGGATGAGTATCACCGGGAGCCCTTTGCCGCGGATGTGAGCGAAGGCAAGAACGATCCCATCTACAACGCTCACTCCTACCACACCAAGGTGCCACACAAGGCGATCATGCGCTATATCCTGCATTATACCGAGCCGGGAGACATCGTCTTTGATGGATTCTGTGGAACAGGGATGACCGGAGTGGCAGCACAGCTCTGTGGTGACAGGAAGGTGGTCGAATCTCTTGGTTACACCGTAAGGGAAGATGGCACAATCCTGGATGAAGAGGGCAAGCCGTTCTCCAAACTGGGAGCCAGAAAAGCCATCCTTAATGACCTCTCTCCGGCGGCTACTCTTATCGCTGCCAACTACAACTCCCCGGTTGATTTGGAGGAGTTTGAAAGAGAGGCAAAACGCATTCTTGAAGAAGTTGAAGAGGAATGCGGCTGGATGTATGAGACCCTGCATACTGATGGCAAGACCAAGGGCAAGATCAACTACACAGTCTGGAGTGATGTCTTTATCTGCCCGAATTGTTCCCAAGAAGTGGTCTTTTGGGATGTTGCCGTGGACAAAGAAGCAGGCAAGGTAAAAGATGAGTTTCCTTGTCCCCATTGCGGTACTAGTTTGACTAAACGATCCATGGAGAGGGCTTTTGTTTCGAAGTATGACCCAGATATTACAGGCAATCTTGTAGATCATGAAGGAAATCTCTATGCTACTAATGATGGAGATTTGATTAAGACTTCTGGAGGAATGGTTACCCAGGCTAAGCAGGTCGCTGTACTAATAAATTACTCAGTAGGCCGAAATAGATTTGATAAAGCATTAGATGCAAATGATTTAAAGGTACTAATGAGGATAGATAATGAGAGAATCCCATTTGTCTATCCGACTTACCGAATGTGTGAGGGAGATGAAGCAAGAAGAAACGACAGATACGGATTCACGCATGTACACCACTTTTACACAAGAAGGAATCTGTGGATTCTATCTTCATTCGCGAATAAAATTTCTGATAATAAGCTTCTGTTACTTCTTTTTAACAGTCAATTAGTGAATGTATCTAGGATGAATAGATATAGACCGGGTGTTTCGTTCCCTTATAATCCACTGAGCGGTACTCTGTACATCGGATCATTAATATCTGAATCAAATCCAATTATAGCAATATCTAATAAAATCAGCAGGATATCGGCTGCTGTACGATCCATAGTGGATGATAACCTTGTATCTTGTTCTTCGAGTTCTGCTAGCCAAATAATGAACACATCAATTGATTACGTTTTTACCGACCCACCTTTTGGGAGTAATTTGATGTATTCCGAACTAAATTTTCTATGGGAATCATGGCTGAAAGTCATAACGAAAAGTGATAAAGAAGCTGTTGAAAGCAAATCACATGGCAAATCACTGTTTGATTATCAAGTATTAATGACAGAGTGCTTCAAAGAGTATTATCGAACTTTAATACCGGGTCGGTGGATGACTGTTGAATTCCATAACTCGAAAAATAGCGTGTGGAATTCAATACAGGAAGCGCTACAAATAGCTGGGTTTGTCATCGCAGATGTTAGAACCTTAGATAAACAACTAAATACGTTCAAGCAAGTTACATCTTCTTCTGCCGTAAAGCAAGATTTAATCATATCGTGTTACAAACCCAATGGTGGCATTGAAGAGAGATTTGTTAAGATTTCAGGAACGGAAGAAGGAGTATGGGATTTTGTGAGGACTCATCTGAAACAGCTTCCTAAGGTCGTAGTTGATAAAGGTAAAATACAGATTGTTGCTGAACGGCAGAACTATCTACTTTACGACCGCATGGTAGCTTTCTACTTGCAGCGTAATGTCCTGGTACCTTTATCTTCAGCAGAATTCTATAGAGGATTGGAGGAGCATTTCCCTTCCCGAGACGGGATGTATTTTCTACCGGAACAGGTAGTCGAGTATGATAAAGCAAAGATGAAGATTCCCGACCTGGCACAGATGGAAATCTTCATCACCGATGAGGTTTCAGCGATCCAGTGGCTCAGGCAATTGCTAAAGGAAAGACCTCAAAGCTTTCAGGAAGTTCATCCTCAATTCATGAGAGAGATCGCGGGCTGGAACAAAACCGAGAAGAGCCTGGAACTGTCCCTGATCCTGGAGGAGAACTTCCTCAAATACGACAGTAAGAGTGAGGTTCCCAGCCAGATTCATACCTACCTATCCACGAATTGGAAGGAACTGAGGAACCTCTCTAAAGATGATCCTGCACTCAAAGCCAAAGCCAAAGACCGGTGGTATGTTCCAGATCCCAATAAGCTGGCAGATTTGGAGCAGATGCGTGAAAAGGCTCTACTAAAAGAGTTCTGGACTTATCTGCCCAAGGACTACAAGCCCAAGAAGCTGAGTGACCTGCAGATAGAGATACCAGACCTACCTAAGAGCAATCCAGATCTGGTTTCCGGCAAGAGATACAAGGTCATCCGGGCAGAAGCAGTGCGAGCGGGATTCAAATACTGCTGGCAAAACAGAGATTATGAGACCATCATCCTGGTGGCAAAGCGCATACCAAGTACCTTGCTGGAAGAAGATCCCAAACTGCTGATGTACTACGATCAGGCGATTACAAGAACACAATAAAGTGGGCGTAGTGTGAAAAGCGAACAAGGCATGAAGCAAGGTGCATGGATAAACGCCATAATCGGGCGATTGTGCGCATATTCTGCCCCGATGGTGATCTTGTTCGACTACGATGGTTTGACTTCGAATTCAGCAATTTTTGAGCACTTGGTGGGCAAAGGATATGATGTCTATGACTACACTGACAATCTGAGCTTGTTTTTCTACTTTGAAAGCTATAAGCAGAAAGAATCCAATGGTGTAGATTCAAAGCTGATGATCAGAATCTCCGCTGATCTGGCAGATAATGCTCAATTGCCTTATTCGGTGATGGTCAATGCAGAAAGGATAGAACTGAGACTTGAGGACTTTTTCATTGGATTAAACGCAAAGGCGATCAAGGAACTTCCCAGCCAGTATTGCAGTAATCTGTTTGAACTGCTCAGTTCTCAACCCCAAAACCTTGCTGCATACAATGAGAGTATCGATTTCATTACCAGGCGAGTGTTTGGGATCGATCAAGCGGGAATAAGCAATGAAGTGCAATTCTGGGCTATTCTGTTCAAGCTGCATTATACAGATACAGAGCTTCCGGGATTCCTGGTGGATAAACTCCACGATGCTGGAGATAGATTTGTAACAGACTACAAAATCGATCTTCGGTATGCTTTGGAAAGTAGTGAGCATTTCTTTGCTTTTCTTCAGAATGAATGGAGCCGATTCGTAGATGATCGGATAAATCACGGAGCAAATATCACAGTTCTGCCTTTCGATCATCCTGATCTGAAGGTCTATACCGATAACTTCTTTGCAGAAGGCATGCTTCAGCGGGTCAGGATAGATGCTACAAGAGACGGGGACTTGGGTTGGATAAGCTGTGGCATCGAACTGAAGACATCTGATCCGGTTGATCAGATCGAAAGCATGATGTCCCTTTTACAATCTCATCTGCCGGGATTGGAAAGCTCCTTCAGAGACTGGCAGAAGTTTTCAAGGGACTATGCGGAGTTACTACTCAAGCTCTATTCAGTAAATGATCCCCAGAAGGCAGACAGCATCCTGAAGCTAAGAGCTGAGATCAACGACAGGTTCCAGAACTGGATTCAACAGCACTATGATTCTCTCTCAAGCCTACCTTCCAGCAAGCCAGTGATGGTGCATCAAGTAGCTAAGAGCATGGCATATCGCAGGGCTGCATTGGAAACCCCGAAAACAGCCTTAATCGTGATGGATGGGATGTCCTTTGATCAATGGCTGTGCATAAAGGCGGAACTCGACCTGGGTGGATATAATCTGCACGAGGATGCTCTTTTTGCCTGGCTTCCCACTCTGACATCGATATCCCGACAATCCATTTTCAACGCTTCAGTTCCATATTACTTAGCCCAACAAATAGGTAGCACGGTAAAGGAGCCAAAGCACTGGCAACGATACTGGGAAGATAACGGGGTACCATCACAAAGCATAAGCTATCTGCGTATGGATGGGACAGGAGATATCGGAGCAGAACTGGAGAAACAGGTTAACCTGCGAAGTGCCTTAGTTATCGGACTTGTTTTGAACGTGATCGATGACATTATGCATGGCATGAATCTTGGTTCGGCTGGTATGCATAGCCAGATCAAGCACTGGGTAAAACAGGGATACTTTGCCTCTTTGCTTCAAATTCTGATAGATCATGGTTACACAGTGTGGATCATCTCAGACCATGGCAATCTGGAATGCGAGGGCATTGGCAATATCCCCGATGGTGCGTTATCGGAAACCAAGGCATCCCGGGTAAGGATCTATCAATCCGAAGCTCTCAGAGACCGGGCAGTAGATAAGACTGAATCTTCATTGGCATGGACTCCCAAGGGACTTCCCAATGATCTGTATTGCTTGTTTGCTCCCTATCGGGGTTGTTACCATCCAGTGGGAAAAAAGATCGTAGCTCACGGGGGCATATCCTTGGAAGAGGTCATGGTGCCATTTGTGAAGATTAATTGGACGAGTATATGAATAAAAGTCGTTTTGACAAAGTAGGCATCAAACAGGTAATCCGGCTGGAATGGATGGATAGATGCCTAAGTCTGCTCCTTTCAGGAATGTCTGCAACTGAGATTCGCAAAGATCTGATAGACTATCTGGCTGATAAAAAGCAGAGTGGGGGAACTGGTGAGCGGGGAGATAAAACTTATACAATAGCAATCGGAATCCTGGCTGCGTGGTTCGACCCGGCACCAGAATTGACAGACTTACGTGATAGGCTGCTGTTACTGGCGAAACAAAGCTCGCATGATAACTGGCTGCCTTTGCATTGGGCACTGATGATAGCCGCCTATCCATTCTGGTATAATGTGGCGATTCAAACCGGAAGAGTACTTGCTCTGCAAGAGAGAGTAACGCAAAAGCAGATATTTGACCGCTTGGTGGAGCGCTATGGGGAACGCGCAACAGTCCTTAGAAACGCCAGGTATGCAGTAAGGTCCTTTGTTGCCTGGGGTGTTTTGGAGGATACAGAGACAAAGGGTCGATACAAGAAAAGTGATCCGATGGCTTTGACTGATCCAAAGCTCATGGCTCTGCTCTTCGAAGCCATGTTAATATCAACACCTGAGCATAAAGCACCGCTGAGATCATTAATGGCATCTCCAGCTCTATTTCCAATGTGTTTGGCTATGGATATAGCCCAGCAGTCTATTGCATCAAATCCGAGACTTATTAGCGATCATTTTGGGGATGGTGAGATTGTGGTGGGCTTGGCTCGGTCTTAGTATGATGTAGATATAATCAAGATATTGAAAATAGAAGGTAGGCATATGAACGCAAATCATAGTGAAATGAAAACTCCCGAAATTGGTAAAGCAGGAGGACAAGAGTTTTCAATTGTACGCTCGATAAAGACTTTTCTTGAGCAGATGGCAGAAGGTAGCGCCAGACCTGCGCCTACTGTGCTGAAGGAGTTACTGCAGAACGCTGATGATGCTGGGGCAACGGAAATTGAGATTACCCTAGACGTAAGAGCCTTGCCGAAGCAAGGAACACCATACGATCTTTTGTTAGAGCCATCTCTGCTTGTTCGAAATAATGCTATGTTCAAGAGCAAGGAGGAGTTGGAGCATAGAGACAAAGGCGACTTTGAAGCCTTGTTGGATGTTGCTGGAGGGCATAAAACTTCAGATAGTGTAGCGGCAGGTAGGTTCGGCATAGGCTTTAACAGCGTTTACTTCTTAACAGATAATCCAGTCATTTTCTCAAGAGACGAGATTCACTTTCTTGACCTCCTCCATCATCTCCCTTTCAATGATAAGAATGGTTGGATTTTTACGTTGGATGACTTCCCGGCTGAATCCGATAAGGCTGCAGGAGAGATAAAGAACATAATAGAAATCTGTTTTCCAAAGAAGGTTTTGTTACAAGACACTATTGGAGAGATGGCTCGGAAGAAAGAAATGTACACACAGAGTGTCTTTCGCCTGCCTATCAGAACCAAACATCAGGCATCAGATACACTATCAAATTTAACCTTTAAAAATGAGGGCATAAACAACCTGTTCAATGGGATGATCGATGAAGCTCCGAGATCTCTGTTGTTTCTGAAAACCCTAAACCGGATAATCTTTTCAAAGCTAGAAGCTACCGATAAAAAGACACCAGTTGCTGAAATATCAGTTACTCCCAATCCTCCTGAGTTCGACAGTTTCTTATCTAACCTACAAAACAGGACCGACTATACAACTGATGCGATAAAGAGGATCATCCGAGTAAACAACGGGGGAACAAACAAAGACCTACCATTCACAATCTGGCATCGGATTGATTTCACGAACCAAGAGCTTTCAGATAACAGAAAATTGCTTGAAGGAAGCGATAAAGCCGTCCCGTGGGTTTCGATTGCGGTACCTGGTTCAAAAGAAGCAATGTCGATTGATAGCACAAACAATCCCTACTGGAGAGTTTTTTTACCATTGCTTGAAGAAGGACCTTGTGGATGTCTTTTTTCTGGAGCTTTCTTCGTGGGACCTTCCAGGCAGAGACTGGATTATAAGACAGATGATGGCATCCTGAAAACCAGATGGAATCAAGCACTTGTCCGAGAAGCTTTAGTACCCTTGTTTTGTGACAAGTCTATTGAGATCCCGGAAGTTGCTGAATCAATACTAGCAAGCGACCCCAAAGCATATCTCTCACTATTTCCCGGCAAAGTAAGAACCAAGGATGTGAAGAATCTCTCTGATTATTCTCAAGAATGTTTCCAGACTACCGAAGAGCTTTGGTTCGTTAGAGTTCCTGATTTGTGGGGAAATGATATTGATATATGGAAAGGATCACAAGAGTTTACGATAGAAAGAGTACCAGAGTGGCTATTCAAGTACAAGCAGTGTTTTGAGCATCTAAGTGATGACAGTAGAAGATTTGTAACCGAGTCCCTGGGAAGAGCTTTGGCGGACAGATCTGATGTTCAAGAGTACTCCTCTGACATAATCGAAGCAGTGTTAAGAGATAAAGATGCTATTGATGTTAACGATTTAGACAGGCTATGGAGTAGATACGCCAAGAATTTTGATAACACAACATTCCAAAACCTAAATGGGCTATCAGCTTTTACAGATAATGAGTCTGGAGCATTGATTGAGTATGATGCTGAGAAGTTATTCATCGTTGTGCCCAAGAACTTTAGCGATCCTGTATTCAGCTTGGTGAAGTCATTAAAAGCTGGGTTCTCAGATGTGTGCTGGATAAATGAAACGGGGCTCGCCAAAGAAGCAACAAACTTCTCAGACATTAAAAACATCTATAGACCATCTCATAGCACCGTTCTTGAGTTACTTCGTCGGATAGACATTGATGACCACAAAGCTATTGAACTGAAGAACAATGACCTGGAGATTCTCGTTGATTTTCTTGTTGAGCGCAAGAGTGCAGAACTGGTGGATTTGAAGCTTGGATTCCTGATTAAAATTGCATCAAATAAAGAAAGATTTGCATCCAGGAAAAGTGTGTTTATCAAAGTCACAAGTCCGACAAAGGATGACGAGGCCTTCTGGAATGTTTGGTTCAAATCACATTTCTCAGAGCTTGACCCTCATGTTGCCAAACAGATTAGACGATTGCTTGATGCTCACCCACATATTATCGACATGATAAAAACTTCAGAAATCAGTCTTGTGGAAGCTGCAAGCTCGAATGGCATCGATGTTCTGATAAAAGCAATCATGGCAGATAAAACGTTAATAGAGGAATTAGCCAGCAGCATAAACTCGGTAAAAGATAAAAAGATGGCTCGAAGAGTGTCAGAATACATTATTGAACGGGCAATGAATCAATGGGATGATTGGGATGAAGACAAGCAGAGTTTTATCCGTGAGTTGCCCATCCACAGGACGGTTGATGGGAAGTATGTATCTTTGAAAGAAGATGTTGATTATTGGCTACAATCAAGTGATAGCGCTGATCTCGATGCACCAATCACTTTAGAAGATAGACCTATCTTGAATCCACAGGCCCGGTTGGTTAATGAGTTTTATGCGAACAGAATGAAGATTGAGCCTAATGGTAGATACGCTATCATCATGCAATCTCTTCAGCAGATCGGCTTAGATAATGTAGACAATCAAGCGCTTCTGGCATATATCGTTAAATACTTTCCTTTAGTGATTGATGAACATCCTGACAAAGAGACAGAGCTAAAAAACCTGCTATTGGCTTCCAATATATTGCTTTGCTCCGACGGGGCATGGAGACCCATATCAGAAGCATACAATCCCACCAGAGTGATTGACATTCTATGTGACCAAGGTTGGAAGACTGCTGAAGCTCAACAAGTAGTGAAATCTGTTTGTAGTGAAATACCCATAATCGAACTAAGAATATTCCCTATACTACACCCGCTCTTATTGTCTCAATCCCTTGAAATCCCGGCTTTGATACCAGAGCAGTTTTCAAAGAGTATAGTCACATCAGAGAGTATCGATCTGAGCATTCAACAGATAGTAAAGCTTGTTACAAAGAACCGATACAATCAGAAGTTTGATATCTCCGGTTTGATACAGCAGTCAGACCTGCCAACAATAACAGGCTCTTCAAAACTGCATGAAGCTGAGTTGTTGCTCAATAGAATCAACCTATCTGATAGGTTGTTGCGGCGTTTGATACCCAACCTGGTTGATGTCCCTAAGCTTAGTGATAGTATAGGCATTTCTAAAAGGGACGTGCAGGACGCACTAAAATACCTCAGAGTACATGAGGTAACATCGGATTCCGTTAAACAGAGGTTTGTATCTCATTTTGCTGAGCTATGGGATACAACTAAAACTATAGACGACAAGCATGAATTGTTGGCTTTCATTGAAGAGCAAGATGCCCTTGATGACCTTCGAGATGTGCTAACTGCACTCCCTATAGTACAAACCAAATCCCAGAAAGAACCGTGGACTACCCCAGTAAAGGCTTTAACGCCAGATATTGCCAGCCTCAATCCTCCCTTGATTTCAGAAACAGAACTCCCATTCAATGAAGTTCCTGACAAGATTATGGCTTTGTACATCAATATTTGTGGGATTAACTCGTTTTCTTTGGTTTTTTCACAGATATTGTGCCGATTGGCTTCCAGCATTAACACTACAAAAATCTCCGAAGTGTATAAGTGGCTTAGCAACCTACTGAATGATAAAATGATAAGCAGTGATGAGTTGGTCGACTGTCTAAAGACCAATAATTGGGTTCTGGCAAACAAGGGTGGCAAAGAAGATTATTTAGAGCCTAATGAAGTTCTGATCTGCGATGCATCTTCTATATTAAAACACCACTTTTATGTGCCGGTCCTACCTATTCCAGATAATCTGATAAAGCTGGACATTGGATTCCAACGTTCTCTGCCAGAGACTCCCGATGACCTACGCAGAGTATGCCAGGCGATACTGGAGTCTGGTACAACTGATGAGGATTCTTACGTCGCGTTGTATAAAATGATTGCAAAACTACTAACCGATGACGAGTTAAAAGAAATCTGGTTAGAAGAAGCCAGCAATAACCCTCTGATATTGACGTTTCGGGAGAAGAAAGGGTTCAGTAGTCTTTATGGGCTTTTTATCGGCAATGATGAATACAACGATGATTTATCAAGTAATTTGCTATGCCTAAAGAAGACAGAACTACCCAAGATAGTTGAAAACCTATACTCGAAATTGGGTGTTGAGACTCTGCCAAGTATTCGCCATCTCTATTTTGCTTTGTCCGAGTTTGATGTAACCGGGGACTCCAAGGAGTATCGCAAATTAGTCGATCTCATTACAAAATTCATAGATACAGATATCTCTGAAGCATCCATGAATCCTGGGAGATTGAAAGTTAAAACTTTAGAAGGTACTTACGATGAGATATCCAAATGCTATAATGCATCTTCGCTGATTACAAGTGGAGAAGTTATCGAGGGACAAGAGGCTCTGATTGATATCAATGATACATCTACCAGGAAGTTGGTCGATTGGATACACAAAATCGAGCCTTATTACCCTAAAGAACTTCAAAGTTATCCTGATTACTCGATACAAAGCCAGGATGATCCAAACCTTTTACAACAATACGAAGCCGTACTCGATGCATGGGTGCAGCTTCTCTATGACCTAAACAGAGGGGATTCTCTACTTATCGAAAAACTCAATGAGCAAAGTATCGAGATAGAACCCATCGAGATCAGGATTAAAACGGCTGGTTACATTGAAGTCAAGGCCAGTACTGGAAACACAAAGATATCATTTACATCAAATGATCAGAATTGGTTCTGTAGCTCAGAGAGAGGCAGTGGTGTAATAATGATAAAACCATCGCCTACAATAGATTACCAGTTAATTGACAGTGCTATTACGAAAGAACTGCTTTTCCAGCTTGGAATAGATACAACGAAAGACGAATATAACATTGCTATATCAATTCTGCAAGATTACTTAGAGCGACCATCGTCTACTCTTAGAAAAATCTCAAAAGATAAGAAGGATTCTTTACTTGTTCTCTATAAAAACGAGGTAGCCGATCCAGAATTCAACGAGAAATACAGTACCTATGTAAATTCTTCAAAGCGTATACAACAGACTCTTATTGATCAACTCATTGCCATCGCATCAGAAAACTACATCAACGAAAGGAGAAAAACTATACTAGGGCATGGGTACGATAAGAATTCCATAGTTACAGAGCTCCTTCAGAATGCAGAAGATGCCTATAAGCAGGCTAAACTACTTGGGATGGAAATTCCCGAGGTTCCTTACTTCTCAATCCTTGTATCAGAACACTCTGAAATCAAACAGATATCGGTTGAATACCAAGGAAGACCTTTTAACTACTATAAACACCACGGCAAGGCAGATAAATCTTTTAAGCAAGACATCGAAGGCCTACTAAGATCATCAGGGAGTTTTAAACCTCATGCAAATAAAGGTGCTGATCCATCAAATGCGGCAATAGGTAAGTTTGGACTAGGTTTTAAATGCGTATATCTCATAACTGATAGTCCCATTATTCACTCAGGTCATTGGCATTTCAAGATCAATCATACCTGCATACCTGAAGAGATAGCTCCCCCAGAGAATTGGTCGCCTAAGAAAACGAGAATTGAGCTACCTATAAACGTTTACGATCTCACTAATGATATTGATGTTGACTCAATCTGGAAATTGCTGCCATTTCTGCACCACATATCTAAGATCGAAGTTGTGATCAAAGAAGAGACACGCCTGATTAAACGAATTGAAAAGGCAGTCCTGACCAGAAACGACATGCTTATCACTTCCAACGAGATCAGCATTGACGATTCTTCAATATGCAGATTCATAAAAATCAGCCGCCAACATGCACAATTAGCCTTACTATTGGATGAGGCAGATAAGCCTCTCAGATGGCTTTCTGAGTTCAGTAATGACTGTTATTCATATCTTCCGCTGGCTAGTAGGTTGGATTTCGGCTTTGCTGTATCGAATCAATTCAGTATTCAATCCGGGCGAACCCATCTACTTAAGGATGAGGAAAACACTTCTCACAGCGCAGAAATCAAGCAATTGATCCTGCCTCTACTGGAGTATCTTGTAAGCCGGTACGCAGACAATGTAGGCTTCTGGAAAGGTTTTTGGGAAGTGTTCAAGTGCGATAGCAGCGGTCCGGAGACGCAACGCATCAAAAGAGATATAGCAGATTCATTAACAAGTTCAATGCAAAAGCACCCGATCATCCCCACAATAACCAGTTTGGTAAGCATGACAGATTGTTACCGTTTATTCTACTTCTCTGATGAGGTTTTGTCATCAGTTAGAGAAGTAATCTTGAAAAGCGGTATTTGCCTTTATGGAGCAGTAGTAACCCAAGGCAATACTGCCGAAATAGAGACCATCGCCAGGCTTAGGGCAATCTTGAAACTCGCCGGACAAGATGACGATTCGCTTTTCGTTAGGATCGATGTTGATACGCTAATAGATGCCTTCAAAGAGCATCCCATTCTTGCGGAGAATCCAGAAATTCTTAACATTATTGCTGAAGAGGGAAATCGCAATCATTGGCATTTCCATACAGGATGGTTATCTGATTGTGAAGTCTTGATAGACGGTGATGAAGGGTTTGATTTCCCAGCTAATCTGTATATACCAACAATAACAGATTTAGCATACTTACCAATCAATAAGATGCAAATGATCTCGAGTCACTATAACGAAGAGGCCATTGAACTTCTTTCAGATAACGGGCTAAAGACACAGCCGGATGAATCAGAGTTGATAGATTGGATTTCAAGCAAGGACTTATCGCTAAAACAATGCATAGACCTAATCAGATATTTGCATAAAGGAGACAGGTATACTTACTATTTTGGTATAAAAGAAGTTATCCAGGGCGAATGGATTCCTTATAATAGGAGCTTTATCACTCCAAAAACACTCAGCGATCAAGAGTCATGTTTTAAGTCTCTGATAGCAGATAGTTTTTTTTGCTCTTGGTTAGGAATATATAGAGAGCCCCAACAAGAGCAGGTGTTTGTATATAAAAGTAAACAGATTGATACAGAAGCAGTATTGAGCAATATATCCAAATGGTGGGGTAAAGAATGCAACAGGAAGATTGTTGAATACAATAAAATCGCCTATCCTGATGGTCTAGGACTCAAGAATATTGGAGATCAAGAGGTGACAGTTGAATGTAAATCAGACTGGCTCAAGTTATTGTTGTTAGGTTCTTTGCACACCATAGGAAGAGCCAAAATTGAACAGCACAGAGGATACTTGTCTAAATGTATCAAGTCTGGAATGTTCAATATGGGCTTCAGTCACAAAGAACGTGAGGACAGATGGTTAAATTCGATGCTGGAGATAATCGATAGCCCAAACGATAACCAACAATACTATCATTGGATTGGATTTACCGGGGTCAGGTTTTTCCAGTTTAATAGATGGTTGGACGATTATATATCTGTGTTTCAAGATATCGACAAGCATAAGAAACAAATGACCATTGAGACTCTGATGAAGCCCAGATCAAATCCCAGTTATTCAGGTACAGGCATAGAGCCACCATCTGTATCAAGAGCTCTTGGGACAGTTGGAATCCACTTTGTTCTTAGAGAACTTGTAAGGTATGAAGTCATTAGGAACGAACTAATATTTAGTCAGTGCTTTGTCCCGTCTAGGAAAATGAAAGAGATGTTTAAATACCTGTCCAATGGGGTTGATTTCGAGTCATCAGAAGATATTATGGCATTCCTGACAGAAAACATGCCAGGTATGGATGCAACATTTGGAAAGTGTTTCGATATTCCATTCCAGATGATTATAAGGGACGATGAGCTCTTGCATGAATTGGTTCATGCAGATATTGACATTGAGATGGAGGAAGAGGATGACATATAAAACAGGCAGTAAAGTAGAGCATGGCAGGTTTGGCCTTGGTACTATTCAAGTTACTACAGATTCGACAGCTATAGTAAGATTTGAACACGGCATTGAAGAAGTCTTGATTTCAGAGCTTGAATTGGTCCGCACCATTTCTGATGCCATTTCTGAGCAAGCGTGGGCTTCTCCATTGCATGTTTTATGCTTAGGATTATCCTCCGCCATTGTATCTGTGAATGATACTTGGGGCCTATTTTCACGTTCCAGAATAACCCTGTTGCCACATCAACTTTGGGTTTGCCGGAAAGTAATCTCAGATTGGCCAGCAAGGTGGTTGATCGCTGATGATGTAGGATTGGGCAAAACAATCGAAGCAGGACTCATTCTCTGGCCTCTGTTATCAAGAGAAAGGGTTAAGAGACTCTTAATCATCTGTCCTAGTTCTCTTGTGGAACAGTGGCAGTATCGATTGCGAACAATGTTTGACATTCGATTGGTAAAATATACAGTCGAGAGCGATACCTCAAAAAGTGACTTCTGGAACTCAAACAACGCTGTTGTAGCATCGATGCAAACCCTGCGTGCTGATAATAAGAACCGCCACAAACGCATATTAGAAAGCGAAGCATGGGATCTGGTGATTGTAGATGAAGCTCATCATCTGAATGCAGATGAGAGTCGTGGACCGACTCTTGGATATCAGCTTCTTCATAAACTAGAGACCAGTGGAAAAGTTGTTTCAATGCTGTTCTTCACTGGCACGCCGCATAGGGGGAAGGATTATGGCTTTCTGGCCTTACTCAGGCTTTTGAGATCAGACCTATTCAACCCCAAAGAACCTATGTATAACCAGCTAAAAAACCTTTCTAGCACAGTTATTAGGAACAACAAGCAGAATGTTACCGATTTATCTGGTAAGAAGCTTTTCAAGCCACAGGTCGTCATTCCTAAAACATTTCGGTATACTGAAGAAGAAACCAATTTCTACGAGTTACTAACTGAATTCATCACTAGCGGAAAAACCTATGCCTCGAGCCTAGATCAATCAAATCAGAGGCTTGTGATGCTAGTTCTGATATGTATGCAGAAATTGGCTTCAAGCTCTATAGCGGCGATTAAAAGAGCCCTGGAGAATCGTCTGGCAAATCTGAAAAAACTTGATGAAATGTTAAATCAACAAAGAAAGAACACCGAATTTCGGGAAGCAGATCCAGACTCTGAGGGATTTGATGATGACGAAAGAAGCGCTCAGGATGAAAAACTTGCAAGTGAAGCGATACTAAACCTGATCAAAGATGAGGAGAAATGGTTAAATCTCCTAATAGAGGCTGCTGACAAAGTTCATAGTGAGACAAAGATTGAATTAATTGGCGAAGTACTTGAGCAAGAGTACAAAGACAGATCTGTGTTGTTGTTTACTGAATATAAGGCTACACAAAGCAAGGTAATCAACCTGCTGATCAAACGTTATGGAAAGGATTCGGTCGTATTCATCAATGGTGACGAGATGCTGGAGGACTTGGATTATGGTGATGGAGTTAAACGAACTGCAAGAATTACACGCGGCGAGGCTGCTGATAGATTCAATGAAGGGACGGCCAGGTTCTTGGTATCGACTGAAGCTGCTGGAGAAGGTATCGATCTCCAAGAAAACTGTTACTCTATGATACACATCGACCTTCCGTGGAATCCTATGAGACTTCATCAACGGGTTGGTAGATTGAATCGTTACGGACAGAAGGAGCGAGTAGAAGTCATCACTCTTCGCAATCCAGATACCGTAGAGGCTCGTATTTGGGATAAGCTGAACACAAAGATTGAGTCTATCATGACGGCATTCAGTAGCTTCATGGATGATCCCGAGGATTTATACAGTCTCATTTTGGGAATGACACCCCAAAGCATGTTTACAAATTTGTTTTCTGATACTGCGTCGGCAACAAAAGACAATTTCTCCAAGTGGTTTGATGATAAAACCGCTACATTTGGGGGAGAAGATGTCATCGATACCGTTAAACAGCTATTCGGCAACTGTGCCAAATTTGACTATCAACAGGCTAAGTTGGACATTCCAAGGTTGGACTTACCTGATCTAAAACCTTTCTTTGAGGCTATGCTGGTCTTTAACAGGAAAAGAAGTAAAGAGAATGAAGATGGATCGATTAGTTTCAAAACGCCAGACGAATGGAAGGATGCTATTGGAGTTCAGAAGGAATATACTGATATTGTGTTTGAAAGGAATGGGGATGTTAAGCGCAAACTTGAGAATATATTTGGGGTAGGACACGTGGTAGTTGATAAGGCTATCAAACAAGCTCTGAACATCAAAGACAGTGTATGCGTGGTATCCCAAAGTCACCTTCCCGCTCCATTGTATCTAATCAAAGCCAGGGATCGTATAACAAGCACCGGAGAATCAATAAGATTCTTGGTTTTTGGTTTGATAAAGGACTCTATAGGTTGGAAGGTTCTTAAGGACTGGGAGTTGATCAATTTGATCAATCCATTAGTTAATAAATATCAGCTCCAAAGAAAGGCATATAGTCCTAGGATTCCAACTGAAGATATACAACGAGAATCTCAAGATTTGATTCAATATTTTCTAAATACTCATACATATGTGTCTCTACCTTTTAAAGCACCTCACATTGAAATTCATGCTATACTACTTCCAGGAACGGAAAATGAGTTATCCTGACAATATCCTAACATGATCAAATGCGATACTTCACATGTAGCCTTTTTTGATGAATCGAACTGGAACAAAGGTCGATTCAGATCAATATCTATGATCAGCATGGAGTATTCATTTTATCTTGAGTTACGACCTACACTCTATGAGATAACTACCGGAAAGCACTGTGAAATGAAGTGGACTAATATTGATGTCGAAACAGGCCTACAGGTAATAGGGTTTGTATTTGACAATCTTCATAAATTGAGAGTAGATGTTCTTACTTGGGATATGGAGGATAGCAGACACAAGGGCGTTATCGGAAGGGATGACGAGCAGAATCTGCAGCGGTTATACTTCCGGCTCATGAGAACTGTCATGCGAGATAGATGGCCAAATGAATCTACATGGACACTATGTCCTGATGAGCATGATTGCATATCGTGGCAGACGATCAAGGAATACCTAAATGATCATAGTTGGGATGTTCAGACTATACCATTTGATACTAACCCATATAGATTTTCATTCATCAACAGGTATACAAATAAGGAAATTACTCCGACACAGTCTCACCAGGAACCATTCTTACAACTCGCGGATTTCTTCGCAGGAATGGCTTCATATTCTTTTATGAGTTTCGAAAAAGTGATACTCTGGGAGGAAGAAAACACTGCCCAAACATCGATTTTTGAATGTATTGGGTTGGAAACAAGACCTGTGGAGTTTTCAAGAAATGATCGACAACGTATTCCTATTGTATGGGAAGTTAAAAGAAGGGCTTCTATGAAAAAAATCGGCATTTCATTAAAAAGCACTTCAGGATTGGTAACCAGGAACCCAATTACCCATTTGAACTTCTGGCTTTATCAGCCCCAACACGAGAATGATAAGGCCCCAATAAGACAGAAGGGCTAATCGATCGTTTGAACGTGGTTTAGCCCAGTAGCCTGGGTGCTACAAGTTCTGTGGTCGATTGAGCTCACGAATAATACAACTACCTCCATATTGATAAAACAAGTAACAACGTCATATTGTATTTGACAAATCTGTGTCACAACCTGTCAATCTGCTGTCATGATTTGACAAATTGCTGTCACTTATGACGGCCTGAGGATTCCGATGATTTGACAAAAGAGTGTCACATACTGAGGACATTTCCCCTGTTTTGTCAAACGGGTGTCACGATTTGACATTTCAGGTGTCACTTCTTAATGAGATGCTAGTTTATTCTAGGGCCTATGATCTGGCGAGATTTGGCAGTTTCTTTTGGGAAATGCCTTCTTGCCAGCTTTTTTTGCTTGACAGTATGTCAATTCTTTTTACAGCTGTCCTGTAAACAATAGATTCAGGAGAGGGAAATCATGCCTGAAAAAATGTATCAAAAGATGCATGAATTTGTGACTGACCGGTTTGATCTGAACCGCATACTTGAGCCCTTGAAGGAGAACAAGCG
>Ga0334895_1001327_pt1 | contig 25683 bp, 25 predicted proteins | sample GraSluR3_MG_7_FD_207229 | JGI IMG/M metagenome (GOLD analysis project Ga0334895, IMG submission 207229) | Sludge microbial communities from methane-producing bioreactor in Wageningen University, Netherlands - Granular Sludge_31_05-R3 | ecosystem: Engineered > Bioreactor > Anaerobic >... | reverse complement strand
GATCTGATCTCGCTGAGCCTATACGGCTATCGTCATGAAATGAAGATCCTCACCATCCCTACCGGGAATGTGGCCAAAAAAGACGCCGGAGACCATTTTGAGATGCTTTCCCGGGAGCCGATAGAATAGGGGCATAAGATCTTATGATTGGCAGGATGGAGCTTGGCGATAAAGGGCTCTTTTGCATCATCTGCCTTTTGATCTTGCTCTTGAGCGGCTCATGGGCCCATGCCGATATCCGCTTTGAAGAGATTCACGAAAGTGCATATCACAAGCTCTATAGCAGCCGCGAGGCAAGCGCCTCCTGCTTGGCGTTCAGTGCGGCGCTTGAGCAGCGAATAGCCGATCTACAGATCACGCTTGGGGTCTATCCTTCCGAAAGGGTCAGCATCTATATGGTTCACGGCGCACGGGAATATAGCCAAATCAGCCGAGGCAGAGCCAAGATCATCGAGTTTTCAGATGCTTTCTACAGCGGAGGCGAGGGAGTCATCTATATCCGCTCGCAGGATCAGATCTCAGAGAACTATCTGCATATCCTGCTGCATGAATATATTCATTGGTATGTGGATCAACTCTTTATCTCTGCGCCTCTATGGTTTCACGAGGGCATGGCCACATATTTCAGCGGACAGATGGGCTATGAGCGCTTTCTATTGTATCTCAAGGAAAGCCTTGTAAATCCACAGAGTGATCTGTATCGCATAGGCTTTAGCTATCCGCCTGATCGCCGGGATTGGCCGCGCTTCTATGCCAGCTCTGCCATGGCAATCAGGTTTATGAAGGACAAACACGCCAAAAACTGGCAGAGGTTCTGGGATATCACCGCGCAGAGTCACAAAGAAGGGCGCAAGATCCGCTTTAGTCAGGCCTTTATAAGCAGCTATCACTTCAGCCTTTGGGATTTTCAAAATAGCTTTGAAGAATATAGCAGAAAGCAGGGCTATCTATATCTGATAGTGGCGATCAACTCCATGATCTTTGCGCTGCTTCCCTTTGTGGTGATCGCGATCTATCTCAAGCGCAGAAAGCGCATGAAACAGCTTCCCGATCTTCCCGAACCCATGCCGACGGCTGACGCGGATGCGCTTCCCAAGGAAGATGACGAGGCGGATTTGCGACTGTGAGTAGCCAAGCGGGCATTCGATAATTGCAGCTTGACAGATACTAAGCCAAAGATATTTATGGGGATTAGCTTAAGATTTTGTAAAAAAACTAATCAGGAGATGATATATGAAGTATCTCGACCTCGCCATGAATGCGGCTGAAAGCCTTGGAGCAGAATATGCAGACATCCGCATTCAAAAGACCACCGATCAGGTGATCTACCTGCGCAATCTCAGCCTGAAAAGCGCCAAAACCATCGTTGTGGACGGCTATGGCATCCGGGTCTTCAAAGATGGTGCCTGGGGTTTCGCACATAGCAACATCTATAGCGATGAGGCATTGCTGGCTACAGTGCAAAAAGCTTTTGATATCGCCAAGCTATCGGCAACAGTGAACAAAGACAAAAAGCTGCGCCTGGCTCCCGAGCGTAGCTACATCGCGTCCTACAAGACACCCATACAGATCGATCCCTTTGAGATCCCCCTATCTGAAAAGGTGGATATGATGATGGAGGTCAATCGCACCATGTTGGCGTTTGAGGGGATCCGTCAGGCTATGTTTTATCTGATCCAGCACAAGGACGAGAAGCTCTTTGCCAGCACTCTCGGCACTCGTCTGGACATCAACTATCAATTCATTGATCCCATGATCACCGCCACCGCTGTCGCTGATGGAGACAGCCAGTCTCGTACCTTCGACGAAGGCGGACGCGCTGTGGGCTGGGAATGGATCCAAAGCCTGGATCTCATCGAAAAAGCCAAGCAGATCGCCGAAGAAGCGCTAATCAAGGTCAAAGCCGACACTCTGGGTCCGGAAAAGCGTCGCAGCTTGATCTTGGATCCCAATCATCTGGGGCTCACCATGCACGAATCCGTGGGGCATCCCACCGAGCTGGATCGAGTCTTGGGCTGGGAAGCAGACTTTGCGGGACTGTCCTTTGCGACTCCCGAAAAGCTCAAGAACTATCGCTATGGCAGCGAGATCGTCAACTTTGTGGGAGACAACACCCTCGCTGAAGGTCTTGCCACTTTGGGCTTTGATGATGATGGCGTGCCGGGACAGAAGTGGCACATAATTAAAGATGGCATCCTCAACGAATACGGCAGCACTCGCGACACCGCCATGGAGATCGGGCTGAACTACTCCAGAGGCTGCAATCGCGCTACCTATTATTATGATCAGCCCATCAACCGCATCCCAAATCTCTATCTTTTACCCGGAACCAAGTCGTTGACACCCGCTGAGCTGATCGCTGATACGGAAGATGGAGTCTATATCCAAGGCCGCGGAAGCTTTTCCATCGACCAACACCGGGTGAACTTCCAGTTTGGCGGAGATTTCTTCTGGGAGATCAAGAACGGCAAACTCATCCGCCCGCTGAAGAAAGTGCTCTACAAATCCTGCAATCCGGAATTTTGGAATAGCTGCGACGCCATCTGTGATGAGCGTTTCTGGCGTCCATTTGGGGTAGTAAATTGCGGCAAAGGTCAGCCTTCACAGACCGCCCGCATGACCCACGGTTCCGCACCGGCAAGATTCAGAAATATCCGTGTGGGAGGTTCACAATGAAGACCGACATGATCAGAAGATTCATCAGTGAAAACTGCTCAGCAGACGACTATCTGTTCAGAATCTCAGAGACCGATAGTCACGAGACCAGATTTGCTCAAAACGGCATTACGCAGCATCTGGCGGGGCCAAAGGTCTCGATCGACCTCACGGTCACCTTTGGCAAAAAAAGCGGCACAGCAAGCGTAAATCAAGCCGATGAGGCCAGCCTGAAGCAGCTCATCGCCACTGCTGAAGACATCGCCCGACTGGCTCCCGAAGATCCCGAATATATGCCCTCCACCCCAGGCGCAGAACTGCCGGAAGTGCATAACTGTGCGGATAGCACGATGAATTTGAAACCAGAGGAAATGGTCGCGATAGTTCAAAAAAGTATCGACAAGGCCAAAGCCTTGGGCGCAACCGTTTCGGGGATGTGTGAAAAGCATATCTCGAGCAGCTTTGAAATTGCTAAGAATGGTTTTTGGGGAGAAGATAAACGCTCCACCTTTGGTCACTCCATGACCCTTAAACTGGGGGAAGTGGAAACCAAAGTAAGCTATGAAGCCAAGGATTTTGCTCCCTTCAAGCTGGATCATGAATTTGATCGCTTGGCTTCACAAGCTGAGGCTTTGGCGGATATGCACAGTTTTGATCCCCAAAAGATTGCCGTGATCTTGCGTCCGGCAGCTTTGCAGGAGCTGCTGTGGTATATGTTTTGGATGATGAATCGGCGGCAAAGTGATGAGGGCTTTACTCCCTTTACTGACCAGCTTGGCAAAAGCTTCTTTGGCGAGAAGTTTAGCCTCTTCTCCACGCTTAAAAATCCGCAGATCATCAGCCCTTCCTTCACTTCTGAAGGACTGCCCACGGCGGAATATAGCTGGGTTGAAAACGGCGTGCTCAAAAACATGCCTACCGATCGCTATTGGGCATCAAAGCAATCCGCGGACCCCATCAGCCCCTACAACATGTATATTCCCGGAGGAGATGCCACCGAAGAAGAGATGATGAAGATGGTGCCACGCGGACTGATCATCAACCGCTTCTGGTATATCCGCCCGGTGGATATGAAACGCGGCGAACTCACCGGAATGACCCGCGATGGAGTGCTGTATTTTGAAGACGGCAAGATCAAACACGCCGTAAACAATCTGCGTTTCAACGAGATTCCACATGAGATGACGCGGCGCATTCTTGCATTGGGAGCTGAAGAACTGGCATCCCCATATGGCATTGTGCCCACCACGCTCATCGACGACTTCAATTTCGTAGATAAGACCAGCTTCTAGCCATTCACGATCATACGGGGCGGGATTTATGATAAATCTTGCCCCCATTGATCGGCGGAGACACAAAGCTATATCCTTGATGATGAGCAGAATACACGGCTTTTTAGCGCAGCTCAAGCTGGCATCGGGAGAGCCCCGCCTTGCGGCAGCTTGAGGGCTTGCTGTAAGTGACTCATTCTGCATAATCTGGCTAAGCTATAACATATTTTGCAAAAAGCAAAAAAATGTATTGACAGAAAACTGATCTTTTAAACAGAGTAAAACCAGAAGCGATTCAACATTCCCAAGAGCCGATTCCTTGTTTTTCGGGAAAGCCCAAGAATGTTCGATCCCGAAAAAAACACAGGAGACCTATCATGGCCGACAAAAACATTATCTGCAAAGACTGCAACAAAGAATTCGTGTTCACCGATGGCGAGCAGGAATTTTACAAGGAAAAGGGACTTCAAAACGAGCCCCAGCGCTGCCCGGAATGCCGTAAAGCAAAAAAAGCTGATTTTAATCGCAGAAGATTTCAAAATCACTAAACCTTAGATATTGCAAGATAAACCGCCTTGGATTCCGAGGCGGTTTTTTCTTTACAAAATATATACTCGGCAAATCCTGTGCTTAACGAAGATCCGGCTGATCTACAAAGGAGAAAGAATGCGCGCAAGCATCTTAATTATCATATCTTTGCTTTTCTGTATGACGCTCGGGGCAAGCATGGATGCCCGCTTTACACAAGAAGGAAACCCCGATCTTTATCACAGGATCCGAAACCTTGCTGAAGACAATCTAAAGAATCTGCCCCGAAGCTCAAAGCGGGAGTATAGCAACCTGCTCTCCGAACACGATGATATCATCATGAACTACCTCATCGCCTATGAAGAAGATGGCAAGCTCGCGGAAGCATCACCCCGTGATCTGCTCTCAAACTATCAAGAGATTGTTCGGCTCTTAAAGATGCAAGCTTCGGACTACAGTCCGGAATTCTTCCTATCCTACATAGCGCGGCAAAGCGTGTCTGACGAGCGCATCACCGCCTATCGCAAAGCCATGCTGGATGCCGGGCTGGACCAAGTGATCAAGATAGCGGATCCTCTTGAGCGCTATCGCGCGACGGCATCATGGTGTGTGGAAAAACTCAAGTTTGAGCAGACCAGTGGACGGGATCTCAGTCCGGTGGATATCATTCACCACAGCCTCGCCGGGCGTTGCGAAGAGATGCAGATCCTCTTTGTAGCAGCAGCGCGCACGGTCGGCTTGCCCTCGAGACCTGCCAGCACGCCATATTGGGCACATATGGACAACAATCACGCCTGGGCAGAAGTCTGGCTGGATGACGGCTGGCAATATACCGGGGATATGGATGCCGCATACTTTCCCAATCAAACTTGGTTCAGCGGCATGGTGGATAAGACCGTCCTGATCCTGGCGCAAGGCAGCATGATTACCGATGAAGATGAGGTGCTGCTCTCAGGGCGATATGAGGCAGTGATCAATTCCACGCCAAACTATGCCGGCGAGCGCACTCGCAAGATCGAGATTCGCAGTGTCGACGAAACCGGCGCTCCGCTTGCAGACGTCAAAGTAGCAGTGATGGTCTACAATTGGGGAGCTCTGCGCCCCATCATTGTGTTGAAAACCGATGAAGACGGCAGGCTTGATTTTAGTGCCGGCAGCGGGGATTTCTTCCTTTCCGCCTACAAAGATGGCAAATCAGCCCTTCTGCCCGTCAAGGCTTCGGAATCCACACATCTGTCCTTGGATCTGGAAATGAGAGAGGACAACTCCATGGAAGTGGATCTTATGCTCTCTTATCCCGCCAATGAAGCCGAGCATCGGCAAGCGCCACAGAGCTATCAAGAAGACATTCGCCATAGAAAAGAGATCTGGCAACAGACTATGGATTCCTGGGAGGCAGAAGTTCACTCATCCGGCATCATGGATAGCTTGGATGTGGCGATAAACACGCGAGGCAACTTTGGTGAATACCTGAAGTTCTACCAAGCTCATCAGCCCATAGACCCCGGTTTTATTGACTTTTTGGCATCTTATGACCCCAAGTTTCTCTGGCAGGCTGATGCCGCTCTTTTTGAGGCGGTTTACCGCTTTTGGCAGAGTCAGGATGCCGATCTGGAACCCGCACTCTTTCATCCCACCGTCTTCTATGAAGAGCTTCCGCGTCCGACAAAGAGCCGCAGAGGCTATCGTCTCTACCCGGAAAACATTATCCAAACCGGGAAATCCCAGCGCGACAAAATGCAGAAGGTTCTGGCTCGCATGAAGAAGCTCTACACAATCGATGATGAGAAAGCGCTGTCCGGGCTACTGAGGATGGATCTGGCTGTGAAACAGAAGTATCTGAGGGGATATCAATATCGCCTGCTCGCCATCAGCATCCTTAGAGCAAATGGCATTCCGGCAGCCTTTACGCGCTTGCCGGACAACATCCTGGTGCATCTGGACGGGGATTGGCAATATTATGACCTCAAAGAGGAAAGCTTTGGCAGGGAAGATTCCCAAGATAATGATCTGATCACCATGCGCATTCGCATCCAAGACGAGGATGGCATTCCTCTTATGATCAGCTCCGACCGCCTCAGCTTCAACCGCTATATCGAAGGCCTGTATTACACTATCAATGCTCAAGCAAGTCCTATCAATGATGGGGAGTTTGAGGTGGAGCTGCCCCCTCAGCAGCTTTATCTACACTTTGGATATCGGATCTCGGATAGCCGCACCGCAGTGCAGATTCATCGGCTTGAGCCCGGGACAGAGGAGCTGGATCTGATCGCCAGAGATTATCCACGAAGCTGGGAAGATGCCGATGAAGCTCTGCTCTTGCTGCTTGATGAAAGCCTGCTCGAGGAGAAGAATCTCATCATCTTGGGCAATCATGACCACGAGAACAGTCTGCGCATCCTTGAGCACTTCTTGGCATTGGACAGCAGACTGGACTATGCCTTCGTCGGACATCAACGACAGGGATCCCGCCGTCTGCAAAACTATCTCTTTTCACCATCCTGGCAGGCGCATGTGAGAGAGAATCCCGCCTTGGCAATGCCGGGGATTACGCTCTTTCGCAGCAAAGATGGCTGGAAAGCATACATCGGAAGATGGGAGAGCTTACCTATCGATTAGTATATGCGAGCGCCTGTGTCATGGCAGGTAAGCGAGCTGTCACAAGCTGCTAATACACTGGATTTCCTGCTTTGCGGGACAATCTTTGAGCTTGGTTTACAGTTTTTGGGCGATTCGCGTAAGTCCTTATCTTCTCACCGCTTGCACGCTCGAGCGGTGAGCGAGCGGTGAGAGGGGCATGAGGACGCCATATTTTGCAAGCATTTATGGGTGGCTTCTTGCCGCCCAGAGTGGACGCGCACTAAGCGGATATACCTTGTTTTCTCCCACCAATGATTTATGGGTGGCTTCTTGCCGCCCAGAGTGGACGCGAGATCCTGTCGCTTTATAACCAAGTCTGCCAGCCACCCCACACTAGTCATTCCATATCTTCACCTCAAGCCCCACACTAGTCATCCATATCTTCACCTCAAGCCCCACACTAGTCATCCATATCTTCACCTCAAGCCCCACACTAGTCATTCCATATCTTCACCTCAAGCCCCACACTAGTCATTCCGGAAAGTCGAACGAAGTGAGGCTTATCCGGAATCTATAAAACGAACAGCATTGGACGGCTAAAAACCGCCCCCACATTAGTCTGCTTAATTATACTGTAAATAAGCACAGCGGTGCAGATTTCTTTTATCTGCTTATTCCCTCGTAGCTCATAGGCGTCACTCTACCTTCCCCAGAACATCCTCAGCTCAGCTAAGGAACTGTGGCAGAAAGTTCCATGTGCAAGGAAAGCCAGCGCAGACTATAGATGTATCCCGATTATAGAGCCCCAACGCAGACTAATGACTCGATCTGCAAATGCGGAAGGACCAATGAAGGGCTGGGCTTAACAAAGCTGAACCGGCAAAACAAGATGGCGCTTGACAGAAATCAGCTTATATTTGCATTGTAAGCAAAAAAGATGGGGAGATAGATCGTGAAAACCGAGATCGGCATACATCAGTTCATGCCGGATAAAGTATGGAAATGGAAGATATTGGAGCAAAAGATTGCCCACGTTCTCTCTCTGCATGATTATCAAGAGATCCGGCTCTCTGTCTTGCAGGATTATAAAGTCATCAATGACGGCATCACCGCTTTGATGCAAAAAGACGAAGCCAGCCTTGCCACGGATGGCATCATCAATCTTTCTCAGCCCAATGGAGATCTTAGCCTCTTGACCCTGCGTCCCGAAGGCACCATCAGTGTTCTGCATCACACAGCCAAGGTCATCAAAGACAAAGATGTCCATCGCTTTTACTACCTAGGTCCGATGTTTCGCAAGGAGCTCAAGCAGGGTCCCTCAGAGTTCCACCAATTGGGTGTGGAGCTATTGGGCAGCGAGAGCGTGATCTCCGAAAATGAGATCATCTCTTTGGGCATCAAGATCTGCCAAAGCCTCGGGCTCAGAGATGTGCGGCTCCAGCTAAATAGCTTCGGCTGTCAGGACTGTCGAGCCCCCTTCTTTGAGGACATGAAGAGCCATTTGAGCAGCCATGAGAATGAGATCTGCAAAAGCTGCTTTACCAAGCTCTATACGAATCCCTTCGCGCAGACCGGATGCGAAGATCCAAACTGCCTGAAGGTCATCCAAGATGGCCCCAATATCTCGGATTATCTATGTCCAAACTGCCGTAAGAACTTCACCAAAGTCAAGAAGGTGCAAGCCAATCTGGCGCATCAATACACGGTCAATCCAAAGCTTTTTAAGAACTTTGCATACTACAACGAGACGGTCTTTGATCTGACCATCAAGCAAAATGGCAAAGAGCTGGTGATCGGCGGCGGGGGCAGATATGACTATCTATCCCGCATGATAACCGGTAAAAACATCCCGGCAGTGGGCTTTTATCTAAATATCGATCGCATCTTTGAGGTCATGGATCGGCGCGAACTCTTTGTGCCCTTGGACAAATCTTTCAGCGTCTATATATCATCCCAGAGTGAAGATCTGGATATGATGATGCTGCAGATTGCCCAAGAACTTCACGAAAACGACATCAAGACCGTGCTCAGTGCCGGTAAACACACGGTCGAAGAAGACCAAAGCCTAGCTGCCAAGTCAGGATGCGAATTGCTCCTCATCATCCGCGATGAAAACGTCCGCGAGGGCAAGATACTGATGCGAAACATGATCAAAGAACATCAGGATTACGTGGGGCTCACCGGCATCATGGATGCCATTCTCTTGGCAAGAAAAGCACTTAATAGACAATAAAGGAGATAATTATGAAATCCATCCAAACCCATAGCGCACCCGCTGCCATCGGACCCTATTCTCAGGCAGCCCTGAAAAACGACACACTATTTATCAGTGGACAGCTTGGCATAGACCCTTCCACTTCAGAGATGCTGGAGGGCTTTGAAGCCCAAGCCAACATGGTATTCCACAATATCAAAGCAGTGCTTGATGCTGCCGGAATGGGCATGTCCCATGTCGTCAAAGTAAGCGTCTTTCTCAAAGACATGGACGATTTTGGCGCCCTCAATGAGATCTATGCGCGCAATTTCAGCGCTCCCTATCCTGCCCGGGAAGCCATCCAAGTGGCTCGCCTGCCCAAGGACGGCTTGGTGGAGATCTCTATCATCGCCATGAGGTAGAGAAGTGAGCATCACGACCAAAGGCGGCGACAAAGGACAGACTTCCCTATACACCGGAGAAAGAGTCTTCAAAAGCGATCTGCGCGTGGAGGCATATGGCAGTCTGGACGAGCTGGATGCCTTCATCGGGGATGCGAAACACTATGTCTCGGATCCCTTGGTGCACAGCCTGCTTTTAGACACCCAAAATCGCCTGTATCGCGTGATGGGAGAGCTCGCTACTCCGGACGGGAGCTATCCCATGCCCCTCTGTGAAAACGAGGTGGAAGATGTCACAAAGATCATTCACGGCTATGAAGACAAACTGCAGCTGAAAGGATTTGTGATCCCCGGTTCTTGCAAAGGAAGCGCGCGCTTGGACATCTGTCGCACCATCGCCAGACGCGCCGAACGCAGGTTAATCGCCCTGGCAAGGGAGGCCGATCTTTCTGAGAGCCTTATCAAGTATGTGAATAGATTGTCAGATCTCTTCTATATACTTGCCCGATTCCTTGAGGATAAAGAAGGCGTCTTGACCTACAAGACCAAGCCGGATGAAGGCTGCAAATGATCTTTGCTATCGCTTAGTAATTATCATAGGAGATAGAAATGTACAAAATCGTATTGATCAGACACGGTGAGAGCGCTTGGAACAAAGCAAATCTCTTCACCGGTTGGACCGACGTGGATCTCTCTGAGAAGGGAGTCATCGAAGCCAAAGAAGCCGGGCGCAGACTCAGAGAGGCAGGATTCACTTTTGATGAAGCCTTCACCTCGGTGCTCAAACGCGCAATCCGCACTCTGTGGCTGACCCTCGATGAGATGGATCTGATGTATACCCCCATCCATCACGATTGGAGGCTCAATGAGCGGCACTATGGAGCTTTGCAGGGGCTGAACAAGGCAGAGACCGCCAAGAAATATGGCGAAGATCAAGTGCTCGTTTGGCGCAGAAGCTTCGACACACCACCTCCCGCGCTCGAAAAAGATGATGAGCGCTATCCGGGACATGATCCCCGCTATAGCCACCTCGAGGAAGCACAAATCCCGCTCTGCGAATCCCTCAAAGACACAGTAGCGCGCACAATGCCATTTTGGAACGATGTGATCATCCCCCGCCTCGCAGCAGGCCGCAAGATGATCATCGCCGCCCATGGCAACAGCCTTCGCGCCATCGTCAAAAGCCTGGACCACATCTCTGATGAAGATATAGTGAGCCTCAATATCCCGACCGGCATCCCCCTAGTATATGAGTTTGATGCCGATCTGAATGTAAAGAAGAAATACTATCTGGCGGATGAAGCCGAGGTGCAAGCCGCCGCAGATAAGGTAGCAAACCAAGCTAAAAACTAAGCCATTACCGAATGATAAAAGACCTCCTTGCCGGAGGTCTTTTTGATTCCGGAGGAATGTGCTATATCATATATACATCAAGCATTCAGACATCACAGCCACGAAGTAAATGACAGAAAAGATCAGATTCAACACGAAGCCCACTATTGCCCATATCCCTGCTTGTTTCGCCTTTTGTGGCATCTCATCTTTCCACATCAGATACAAAACCAGCCCGATGATAGGCACCAAAAAGCAAGCCCCACCCAATAGGCAGCCGATTGGGCCATCTTGCTTGGAGCTCTGAGGCTTGACCGCGGCACCACAGCTGACGCACACTACGGCATTGTCATTGACTTCCTTCCCACAGTTTCTACAAAACATAATGATCTCCTCTGTGTTTTCTGTTTGTAAACAGCATTTTTATCTCAGCAAATCGACGTTTGTAATATCTAAAGACAACTACTATCATCGCCGGCAAGACCGGGATTATCAGGGGATTATAGCCAATTGCCAAACCCGGTCGCAAGTGCAGCACGGCAGCGAAAGCCTTGGTGAGCCCACATCCCGGGCAAGCTCTCCCACTCAGAAAGCTAAAGACGCAGATCGATTGCTTGGCTTCCAGCACCGGAAGAGGCACAAGCATTAGCCGGGCAATCACCCACAAAGCAAAGCCCGCTATTAGCAGATCTGCTATGAATCTAAGTTTATCTGCGTACGAGCGGGTTCCCTTGTGCGTCATTGTAGCTGCCTGCTGCGATCAGGATGATATCGATCAGCCACCAGATCCCACATCCACCTGCAGTAAGTAGCTGGATGATGCCGATCAGGGTGTGCCCGGAATAAAACCGATGAATCCCGAGATATCCCAAGAAAATGGCCAAAAGCAGAGTTACCAACCAATCCTTGCCTTCCTCGGCTTGCCTTCCGACTTGCACATTCTTGACCGCGGCACCACAGCTGACGCACACTACGGCATTGTCATTGACTTCCTTCCCACAATTACTGCAAAACATACTTATCTCCTTGGCTTTGTTTTTCGTGATTGATCTATGTGATAGATACTTAATCAGTTTAGCACGGCCCCAATCAAGCGAACCTCATAGCGGCCAAGCATATCTTCAACCGTGTCTGTCTCGGGATCATAGTGCTGGAATACGCTCTCAGAAAAGAACTTGATAAGCCCATAGATCCCATAGTAGTCATGGTTAAATATTGGATTATCATAGTCGATCATGAGAGAGGAGCGCTTGACGTGGCAGTTGAAGCTTCCCAGATCAGTCACCACAGTCTCTCTATCCACTATCTCATAATGCACTTCTGCCCAATCAGAATTTTCTTCTTGGATCCAAGTAGATCCGGGCTTGGGGTCTTTGGGCAGGATCAGGTGAGGGTGTTCATACCAAAGGATATCATCATCAGGTGCCTTGCTGCCTGAGGCAAAGAGCGGATGCCAAAGCCTTGGCTTGCCCTTGATCTGGAATCCCATGCCGCCTCCACCCAAGCCATATAGTCCGTCAGATAGGTTGGCAAGATATTGATAGCCGATATAATTCTCGCCTGCCCAGCTCTCCTCGATCCTCAGACGATAGCATCTCTGCCCATCGGGCGTGACGAGTGTGGAATCAATGGTGGCAAATAGTGTGTCGATATAGGTGCTCTTAGTGGCCTCTTCGGTTTGGATCCTCAGGTAGGTCCAAGAATTTCCCACTTGCAGGGGATACTTATAGCCCGTATCCTTTGAAGAACAAGCAGTTAGTAAGAACAAAATCAAAAAAACACTGAGAAAGATATACCTCATTGTCAGCTCCTTTTCATGATAAATACACAACACCACAAAGGGACTCAAATGTCAAGATTATTATTTACAAATTGTTAGTGAGCATCATCTGCAGGATTTTGCATAGGGGCACCGGACAAAAAGCTTGACGGATATCTAGCTGCCAGGATAGTGGAAAAAAAATACAAGGAGTCTTATCATGGCAGTCAAGATTGATAAAGATACCTGCATTGGATGCGGTGCATGCGTGGACGTATGTCCCGTCAGCGCTCTTGAGATGAAAGATGACAAAGCCGTCGTGGATGAAGGTGCCTGCATAGATTGCGGAGCCTGCATCTCCACTTGCCCGGTCTCAGCCATCAGCGAGTAATCCAGCAAAGTGATTTCACCGGTGGAGAGGCTACGGTCGGCTCCACCCTTTTTTTTAGAATACCAAAGCTTTTGGAGGAACCGATGAAACGCACAATAACATTCTTTTTGATTAGCATCTTCATAAGCGGCCTTGTGGCCATAGAAGTAAGTGGCACTCAGACCGGGATTTGGTCTTCGGACAACAACCCCTATCAGATCGTGGGCGACATAACCATCCCTTTTGGACAGAGCCTTGAGATCCAGCCCGGAGTGATCGTGGAAGCGATGGGAAACTATCGTATCAATGCCGAAGGCAGCATTCAGGCAATCGGCACAGCGGCAGACAGCATCTATTTCTTTAATGCCCAAGATCCTCCCACCAATCTCTGGAAGGGAATCCGCCTTGAAGGCACTCAGCAGAGCGAGTTTCAGCATATTGTAGTGGAATACGCTGAGTATGGCATCAATGCAGTCGATGCCCCGATGGAAGTCTCATACAGCCGCTTTAGCCACAATCAGCGCGGGCTGCATCTCTATGGCATCGGGAACCTTGATCCCGCACCGATGAACGTGCACCACAACATCATCGAACACACGCTGCAAAACGGCATTCTTATTCCCCAAAACAGCAATGCTTGGGTGCACCACAATGAAGTTCGCTTCAATGGCAATGTGCCTCAATATTACGGCGCCATCCAGCTAGCAAATCAATCCACCGGGGGACAGAACAACCCCATCATAGAACACAACTATATCCACAGCAATTTCAAACAAGGCATCACGGCCTGGGACGTGGTGGGCGCAGGCGCCATCAATCCCACCATTCGCTACAATCACATAGAGGGAAACCTCACCGGAATCTATCTGCTCAATGCCAGCGGCATAGTGCATAACAATACTATTATCAACAACTTCATCCCCGGAGATGCCAATAGCGGAGCAGGCATGATGATCGGCGGAGCCACCTCTCTGCCATACATCGCGGAAAACGTGCTAACCGGTAATTTCTGCGCGTTTTACATCACCTCAAATGCTATGCCTGTATTGGGCGATCTGTCCCTCAATCATCCCTGGGCGCACGGACAAAACATCATCCAAGACAATATCGATGAATCCCAGACCCTGCACTCAGTGGTCTGTGCCAGCTACACCGCCTCAGAGAATGTCATCAAAGCCCAGAACAACGACTGGGGAGTATACACGGCTGCTGAGATTGCCATCGGCATCACCGATCACAATGACAATCCCGCTCTGCCTTTGGTGGACTTTGAGCCTTGGTATGAAGAAGCTCCTGCTCAGACGATTACCGGATCTTTCTCTTGGGACCTCGATGACTATTCTGAGCTTCAGCCGCAGGATCTTCAGCTGTGGGTCATTGATGCTCAGAGCCGCGAGATTCTTCAGAGTCACCCGCTGGATTCCAATCCTTTCACCATCGAAAGTGATGTCTCTGTCGAGTTCTTTGTCCTGTTAACAGCCGAAGATGCCTCCCGCGAGATCTATGCCACGGTCGCAGATCTGCAAAGCCCCACGTCCTTCGAACCCACTACTGGCGAAAACATCGACCTGGGAGACATATACATCGATGCTTGGCAGCAATATCACGTTGAGCTCAAAGGTGAGAGCGAAAACATCTCCGGCAGAGAGATCTGGCCGGTCTACAGAAGCTTCCTCTTTTTGGCACCCGATATCATCGATTACTTCTATGACGAAGGCGATTACCGATATATATACAAACACGAGTATTTTGACGGTGAGGCTTGGCAAACAGTGGACTTTGGCTTTGACCAAGTCTATGAAAAGATAGACAATCTCGTCCATACTCACACTTGGGAGCAGCACTATGTTGAAGACGGGGTCCCCGTTCAAAACGTGGTTGGTATCCATATAGACGATGCCGGAAACCTCACCTATGTCACCATGGACCAATCCTGGAATGAATTGTCCCGCCGCTATGTGGGAGAGGATTATGAGCGGATCTATCCCATCGAAGACGGCTTCAATTTCCGTATGTTGGATGTGACGGAAGTAAGCGAAGATCTCAGAGTGCTCCAGCACAACCCGATGCCGGATCATCCTTCAGAGCTGAGCATCCGCACCATCCCTGATGAAGAAAGATCCATAGACCTGCATTTGTGGTGGCTCGGGTATCCCGCCCATGAAAACGACTTTGATGGCTACCGTATCTACTGGCAAAGAGAAGGCGATGCTCCCGAGATCTACACCCAGATCCCCAGCTTCCACAATTCTTGGAACCTTTGGGGCGTGACCGGCGAAGGCATCTACTACTTCTGGATAGTCGCCGTGACCGATGATCAGGAATCCGACCCCAGCAATACCGTGATGGTCGCACTCAGCTCTTCAAATGATGATCTCATTCTGCAGCCCTCCCTTGAGATCTATCCCAATCCGGTGAGTTTCAGTAAAGACGGCGGACTCCGCATCCAAAGCAAAGATCTCAGAAACGCCCGGATGAGCATCTACAACATTCGCGGACAGAAAGTGCTGTCAATGGATCTTGATCATGAATATGCCACCTGGGATGGACGCGATGAACGCGGTAGCGCCGTGAGCAGCGGGATATATCTGTTGCGCGTGGAAGATGATCATCGCCGGTTGCTCCAGCGCAGAATCGTGATTACAAAATAGATCATGAGCAAGACGAGCTATCCGGATCAAGCGCAAAAGATCTTTGATCAAGGCTTCAATTGCGCGCAGGCTGTGTTTGCCGCTTTTGCACCGAGTCTTGGCCTAGAGCAGACTCATGCCCTGAAGATAGCCTCAGGCTTTGGCGGAGGAATGCACATGGGCTCGACCTGCGGTGCCTTGACCGGAGCCATCATGGTGATTGGCATGGCACTGGGTTTTCAGAAATACTCTCCCGAGCGCAAAGCAGAATTCAGCGAGATCTGCCAAGATCTGATTTTGCGGTGGGAAGAGCGCATCGGCGAGATCGATTGCCGCGATATCCTGCAGATTGATCCCACGGACAGCTCTCAAAAACAAGCGGCAAAAGAAGCAGGGATCCTCGCAGAACGCTGCACACGCTGTGTCCGAACTGCCGCGGAATTGTCTTTTGAGATGCTGCGAGAATTTGACATTCCCATATAAGCGCTTATCTTTTACAAAGAGGCAGAATGCCCGAAAGGGGTTTTCTACCCAAAAGAAATATAATAATCGAGACAGGAGGAAATAATGTCCGAGATAATATATATAAAAGGACGTGAGATTTTGGACTCACGAGGAAATCCCACCGTGGAAGCAGATGTGCATCTGGAAAGCGGCGTCCGCGCCCGCGCGGGAGTTCCCAGTGGAGCTTCCACCGGCGAACGCGAAGCTATCGAATTGCGTGATAAAGACACCAGTCGATACCTCGGCAAAGGTGTGCTCAAAGCTGTGGAAAACATCGATGAGATCATCGCCCCGGAACTCATGGGCATGGATTCCATCATGCAGGCAAATTTGGACAAAATGATGCTGGAGCTAGACGCCACCGAAAACAAAGCCAAGCTTGGTGCAAACGCCATCTTGGCAGTCTCTATGGCTGCTGCCCGTGCTTCTGCCATAGAATTGGACATCCCCCTCTACCGCTATCTCGGCGGAGTCAATGCCTACACCCTACCGGTGCCCATGAGCAACATCATCAATGGCGGCGAACATGCTGACAACAACGTTGATATCCAAGAGTTTATGATCATGCCTCTGGGCGCAAAGAGTTTCCGCGAAGCTCTGCGCATGAATGCTGAGGTGTTTCATGCTCTCAAATCCATCCTCAAAGGACGCGGACTCGCCACATCCGTGGGAGATGAAGGCGGCTTTGCCCCCAATCTCGCCTCCAACGAGGAAGCCTTTATCGTGATCGTCGAAGCCATCTCCAAAGCCGGTTACAAAGCCGGTGAAGACATCTATATCGCCATCGATGCAGCAGCATCCTCATTTATCCAAAAAGACGGCAAATACGCCATCGACGGCAAACAGCTTTCCAGCGTAGAATTGATCGACTATTACGAAGGCATGGTAGCAAAATATCCGATCTGCTCCATCGAAGACGGCCTTGCCGAAAACGATTGGGATGGCTGGATCAAGATGAATCAGCGCCTAGGCGACAAGATCCAGCTCGTCGGAGACGACCTCTTGGTCACCAATCCCAAGCTGATCAAGCGCGGGATTGAGAAGAAAGTAGCAAATTCCGTCTTGATCAAGCTCAATCAGATCGGCAGCGTCACCGAGACCATCGATGCCATCAATACTGCCCACAAGGCAGGCTGGACTACCGTGGTCTCCCATCGTAGCGGTGAGACCGGAGACACCTTCATCGCGGATCTCGCAGTTGCCATGAATACCGGTCAGATCAAGACCGGAAGCATCTCCAGAAGCGAACGCGTGGACAAATACAACCAGCTTCTGCGCATCGAAGAAGAGCTCGGAGAAGCAGCGCATTTCCCCGGAAAAGACGTGATCAAACAGCTTGGTTGATCCCCAAGCAATAGCGCAAAGCATTGGAGCCTCTCCCATCTCGGGAAAGGCTCTTTTTTTGGGGATCTTGAGGCTTGACAAATATCTGCACCATCCAGAAATGATCTCTATAAATACTTATCTTAAGGAAATTCCATGAAAGAACTGAAGCCGGATCTCTCAAACTTGGCAGAAATCTTCCGCGACCAAGTCCCGGAAGAACAGGTCGCTGCTGCCCAGACCGCGTTTTTGAAAGAATTGTCACTCAAAATGCACAACTTTTACTCAGGCAAGATGCAGAGCGTTCCCAAAGCCGGAATCTTTGGATTCAATTGGTTCAATGTCTGGTACACACCCGGTGTGAGCAAGGTCTCCACCACCATTCGGGACGATCACGATTCCTCTTTCCGGCTATCCAACCGGGGCAACCTGGTGGCAGTGGTCTCAGACAGCAGCAGGGTTCTCGGAGATGGAGATTGCAGCCCATCGGGAGGACTCGGAGTGATGGAAGGCAAAGCTATGCTCATGAAATATCTGGGCGCTTGCGATGCTATGGCACTTTGTGTGGACAACCGTGACGAAAGCGGCAAGCCAGACGCTCAAAAGCTGATAGATTTTGTGAAAATGCTGGAGCCCAGCGTGGGCGCGGTGAATCTGGAAGATATTTCCCAACCAAATTGCTACAGAGTATTGGACGAACTGCGGGAATCCTGCAAGATCCCCGTCTGGCACGACGATGCGCAAGGCACCGCCTGCGTTACCTTGGCAGGAGTGATCAATGCGCTCAAGCTCACAGATCGCGAGATTCATCGCTGCAAAGCCGTGCTCTATGGATGTGGCGCTTCAAATAGCACCATTGCCGATTTCCTTCTAAAAGAAGGTCTTGATCCCCGGAATATGATCATCTTCGACAGCAAGGGCGGCTTGCACAAAGACAGACTAGATATCAAAGAAAATCCCGGAAAATACAAGCAGTGGGCTCTGGCTCAAAAGACAAATCCCAACAAGATCGACTCCATGCCGGATGCCATGAAAGGCGCGGATATCCTCATCGCTCTCTCCACCCCTGGTCCGGATACCATCAAAGCAGAGTGGATCAGCCTCATGGCTGCAGACAGCATCGTCTTTGCCTGCGCAAATCCCATCCCAGAGATCTACCCTCATCAAGCCCTCAAAGCGGGAGCCGGAATCGTAGCGACCGGACGTGGCGACTTTCCAAATCAGGTAAACAACTCCGTGGGCTTCCCCGGAATCCTCAAAGGAGTGCTCTTGGTGAGAGCCCGTAAGATCAGCGATGGCATGGCGATCGCCGCTGCCCATTCCTTAGCAAGATTTGCCCAAAATCGTGGAATCGACCGCCAAAACATTATTCCCCGCATGGATGAGATGGAAGTCTTTGCCCATGTCGCGGCAGATGTGGGCATCCAAGCCATCAAAGAAGGCCTGGCGGCTTGTCCGATGAGTCGCGAGGAAATCTACCAAATCGCTTATGATGAGATCCTTGATTCTCGCAAGCTCACAGATTCCTTGATGGCAGAGAGCTTCATCAAACCCGCCCCGCAAGAGCTTATCCAAGAGGTATTTGAATCTTGTTTGAAAGACTTCAGAAACTAATCCGCTCAGAAAAAAGCCCGGCTCAAAAACGCTTGGGATACATCCTCAAGCTGGTCATCACCATATCCATCCTAGTCTATGTCTTTTCAAAGGTGGATCTCAGAGCAGCCTTTTACCAAGCATCGCATTTGCCCTTTCTGTGTGCACTCGCCATCTTCCTGCTCTCTGTCCTCAGACACAGCATCCAATGCCTAAACTGGCGCACTGCCCTAAACATGAATCCAGGCTTCAAAAATGATGCCAAACAGATCATTAGCTCATATCTCGTCGCGCTTCCGCTGAGATTTGTGATTCCCGGTGGACATGCCACCTTTGCCAAGGTCTTTTATCTCAAAAACACCAGCATCTTGGCATCCCTAATTGCCACTACTGCCGAGCGACTGTTTATGAGCTGGGCTACTTGGACTTTTGCTGCCATCGCCGCCTATTTTGTCTTTCCGGAGATGAATATCCTTTTGAGGTTGACATTGGTCATTGTCACCGCCTTCTTGCCACTGTGGGCAGCGATCCTGATGAGCTTTGGTAAAGCGCGGGCTCACCTGCCGGGATACATCCGCCAGGCTCCGCGCATGATGCTCCTGCAGATCGCCAACACCTTAATCATGTATCTGCAATACTACATCGTGCTAAACTATCTGGGCGTCATCTCCGCGCTGGATACCTGGCTGGGCATATCACTGACCAATCTGGCAAATTCCATCCCGGTTACCATCTCCGGTCTGGGGCTGCGTGAAGGATTTGCCATTCATTTTTTGGAGAACTATGGTTTTAGCCCCAGCGCGGCAGTGGCTGCCACTCTGAGCGTCTTCTTTTTCCACGATCTCATCCCCGCTTTCGCCGGAGGAATCGTGCTCATCCGAGCCAAACGGAAAAACTGATACTCTTCGATAATTTGCTCTGTTTTGCCGGAATATTGATGAGCTAAATGCTTGCAAAATATGAGATCCTCATGCCTCCCTCACCGGTCGCTCACCGGTCGAGCGTGCAAGCGGTGAGTAAATAAGGACTTACGCGATTTACGGCTTCGCCGAAAATCGCATTGAAAATTGATAATTAAGGGGTCGTTACGTAAATCGAATGTACAATGTACGATTTACGATGTAGAATTAGGGTGTCGTAGTCGGCGGTCACTTCGTGGCAAATCGAATTGAGGATTCCGAATAATCGTGTCGCTTTATATCCAAACTGCCCGCCAGCCCCACAATAGTCATTCCGGAAAGTCGAACGGAGTGAGGCTTATCCGGAATCTATAGAAATAACAGCATTGGGCGGCTAAAAGCCGCCCCCACCTTGATGGCGGCTACAAACCACCCCTAGCTTTGCGCAGTCTCTATCTTTGCATAGGCCGCAAATAGTAGTCTTCCGCCGATGAAGCCCAGAGCGGCTTGCACCAGGTTTGGCACCAAGTCCGCCACGGCTGCGGCTTTGCCAAATGGCGGCATGATCCATGTTCCCACAAAGTAGATGAACACCATTAGAAATGCACCCAAAATAGGCATAAGATTGCGCATTATTCCGCTGTAGTTTTTACCCATTCCGGCGAAAAATCCAAGCCCGCCCTTTGCTAAAAGAGTGATCGGCGCAAAGAGCGGGAAACCGATCAGATCAGCCAAAGCTGAGCCGATACCGCCAGCGATGAGCCCGCTCTTGCGTCCGGCATAGAGTCCGCAAAAGACGATCACGACATCGCCAAAATTGAAGTACCCGCCCCCGGGGATGGGTATGCGAATCAAAAGTGTGGTGACCATCGCCAAGATGGTGAAACCGACCGTTAGATACCATTTCATGATCTCTCCTTGTGGCAGTGCAGGATCAGATCGTCGATCTTTTGTCCCTTTTGTTCTGCCTCGCTTAGTGTATATAGGACCAGCGCCAGTGTGGCAGCCAGGCTTCTCTTAAATCTTTCTTTAAAACCCTTTGGAGCTTTCTTCATTGAGGGACTTATGTTTTGCCAAAATCTGATCTTGTCAAAAGAGTGAAATGCTGCATCATAGAGGATCTTACCCAATATCAGGTATTTGAGATAGCGAATGCTGATATGCGAGCGGATGAGGTCGTCGAGGCTAACTATAGAAAAACAGATCCGAAAGAATAGCACAGAGCTGACCAAAAGTAGGATCCTTGGCACACCATAAGAAAGCCAATAATCATAGGCCATTGTGCCTTGTGGGCTGATCCCCATGAGGATAAAAAGCGCATAGACCACGATCAGCATGGCGACAAAGGGGCTGAGCATCTTGAGGTTTTGAAGAGCTATTCGCCAGCCGGGTTTAAGTAGAGATATCGCAAAGACCGCTCCTAAAGCGATGAGCTGCAGATTGATATCTTCCAGATACACTATCCCCACCAGAGCGCAGTATGTGCAGAAAACGAGGCTTGCTAAGATGAGTCTATACACGGATCTCACTCTCGGAGGCATCCATAGGCTCGAAGTGAACCTTTATGGATCCATCCAGTTGGTAGCGGTGTGAGCTGTAGATCACGCAAAGCGGGCGGGAGAGATCCGGCGGAATCACGATCGAATGAGCCTCATCGGCAATCACGCAAACGGGGAGATTATCCGGCATCCGGGAAAGATCCTCCCAGAGATAGCGCCAGAGATCGCTTTCGCTATGTATGCTGAAGCCGGGCTTGAAGATGACAGCTTGGGCTTTGAGCGCAATGAGCTGAAGATGAACTTGCTGCTGAAGGCAGATGATGTATAGATCCTGCCGCGATTGTATGGCGGGGATGAGAATGCGATGGATGAAACTGCTCTTGCCGCTGCCATTGGGACCTTGAAGCTGATATATGCAGTTTTCGGCAAAATGCATAGGCTGGGGGATCTTCACAGAAAAGCCTTGCCAGAGCTCTCGTTTGCCGGCTGAGATCCGGATCATGGGATATCCTCAAAGATGATCTCTTTGTCGCTTGCCGAAAGCAGTGCTTGGATATTGGGCTGCTTGTCCTGATCAAGGCTGTAGAAGAGATCCCGAAAGCACAATGCTTTAGCGGGGCTATAAAGCGACAAGAGCACCATCAGAATCACCTTCTGTCCCCCTGAAAAGCTAAGCAGCGAGGACTCCGGATCCGCTTTCTTGCCGGTGATCCGCGCAAAATCCTGAAGCAGGGCATCCATCCTTGAGTCGGGGATCCTGTAGAGTATCATCTCATCCATGATCTTGTCCGTGCAGACCAAAGGCTGCGCCGCATCAAGCGTGAGATAGCGATCTTTAATTTCCATAAAGATCATGGGCTTTTGCAGGTAGTGATTTGTCAAGCAAATCTGAGTGTGAAAGGCTTAACTACTTTAGTTTGAGCGTCCTTTGAGTGATCGGATTCTGCCCATCCACCATAAGCCTCAGGATGTATACTCCGCTTGCGGCATCTCGTCCTCTCTCATCCTTGCCGTTCCAAGCAAAATGACTTGTGCCCTTTGCCAATCTGAGATCATCCTGTCTGGCGACCAATTGACCGCGGATATTGAAGATCTCCAGCTTTCCGACGGCATCGTACTTGCTCTCTATCTGAAGAGTGAGTGCTTCTTTGAAGGGATTTGGGTAGACTGCGTCCAGCCTGATGGCTGCCGGCACCAAGAGCTCGTCTGCCACGCCAACGAGAGAGGCATTGAGCTTTTGAAGATAGAGTCCGGTATAGTTCTGGTTTGTCCAAGTCACGAAAGCGCTTTCTGCAAGGGACATGATCTGCTGATCTTTGGACTGGGGCTCATATATCCAGCTATCCTCCGGCCAAGCAGGATCTCCCGAAGGCGTAAAAACGAAATGTCGAAGGCTGTAGTCTATGGCAATATACTCAGTTTCTGAGACTTGCGCGGCAGCGATGGCAGTCTTGTTTGAGAATTCTTGCTCGAAGATCTCTTCAAAAGCATAGTCTCTTTTCCCCAGATGATGCGTCAGATTGTAGTGATCTCTGCTATAGAAAAAGCCCTCGGTATCTGCAGCCAGATATCTGATCGTGGGGCTCATGATGCCATGATCTCCCCAATGAGCTACTCCTGAAACATCAACATACTGATGGTGGTCATCATAGAGATCTCTTCCCCTAAATGGTGGATCAAACTCAATCTCATATTGATCAGCTCTCACAAGGATCCCATCCGGGCAAGCCATGTGTTCTTCATAGCGGAGCGCTTGATATGTGCCCGGATAAGGCCAGAATAGCGGAGTGCCAAAGCCGTCGATATTGCGCTGCATATCAAGCTCTTTCAGCCCCATGAAAATCGAGTGATTCCCCACAAAATCGCCAAAAAACCTTTGTGCCGAATAGATGACCTTGCCATCCTCAACAGCATGAGCCCGAAACCTGTCTACTTCGTTTACGGGCATATCACCAGGTGAGAGCAGCACCGCTCCTCCGGCTCCAAAGACTAACTCGCCATTTTCACTGATTACTTGGATCCGAAGATTGGCAGTGCCATCTCCCCAAGCAAGTGCCGGCATCCCCGCCTGCAGTCCGAGAGCAAACTTGGCTCCACTCTCGATAAAGGTGTTCCCAACGGCGATTTCGATGCCTTCCGGCAACCACTGAGGACTTCCCATATCATCAAAAAGCTGGGCTCGAAGCCGCTTGACGGGACTCAGTTCCATCCATGCTATGCATACAGAACCGTCCGGCAAGCTGACACCTGCAAGATCAATGGCATCACTCACCAAGGAATTGCTCACCGGGATAGATCCGGCTTGAGGAAAAACCGGCTGTCCATCAGTGGTGATGATCTGATATCTGACCCTTGCGCTTTGGGCATAGTAGTCAAGAGAGATCCATGCATTAAAGAGATTCTCATTCATGGGCAGAAGTATGGGGTATCTCACATATCCCGCCTGTGATTGTTTGAGTAAGGATTCATCGCTGAGGTTGCCGGAGATAGCCAAGCTTTGCTCGCAGATGGAAGCATTATCAGGTGATCGCTTCATATAAACAAAGCGTGCCGCATCTGCTTTGGGCATGGCAAAGACCCTTTCATAGAATTGCATGGGCAGGCTTTGCCCAAGATACTGTGCTTCTCCCACAAAGCCGTCTTCACCTATCAGGACAGCTTGCACATCACAGCTATTCCATCCCGTAGCCCAGGATTGGGAAAGAAGCGTAGCATTCTGATCGTCTATCCTTGTCAGTTTCAAAGATCCTTCAGTGACCTGACCCGAATATGAAATCATGGAGTCACTCAAGTTGACGGTCCCTTCAGCGTCAAATCTTCCAATCTTGATCTGCAGATTGCCAAGGGCTATCGCCGCCAGATATTCATTTTCTGAGCTTGCGATGATATCAAGATCACGAGCAGCATATTCTGATGTCAACAGGGTGACGGCTTGTGGCCAAACGGGTTGAAGATTCGTGTCCAGCCTGAGGATTTTAATGTGATTGGTGCCGCTATTTATTGCGTGAGAATAGATCAGATATAGCTCCCCTCCTTGTGCAAACAGCTTCACGTTCCAGATGCTTAATGCTTCACTGATCAGGATTTGCTCGGATACGATGCCGTCTTCATTGTGGATCTTCATCAGCTTCAGATTTCCCTGAGTTCCCACAAGAGCCAAGACATGCTCTTCATCCCAAATTATAAGGTCATAGTACGTTCCATAGGAGCTTGAAACTGCAAGGCTCCAACCGTTTGGAGGATTGTTATTGATGCTGCTATAATAGCTTAACACCACTGAGGAGCTGGTGCTACTTTGGTTACTTAGCCATAATCCGCCCAGTTCATCCGGGAAGATCCGATAGCCATAGGACTGAGTGATGGGTGGTTGCGTTCTGGATAAGTAGTTTCCATCACTATCAATCTGGTAGACATGCGCCGAGTTGTTAATGTGGGCTATGAAATAGTATCCGCCATCTAAAGCAGGCTCCATGCCGAAAACTGTAGAAGAATCCTGAGTGTAATTAACAAACACCGGAGTAGCAAGCGGCTGATCATCAGCGTCAAAGCTTTGGAAAAAGACCTTTCTAAGCCCAAGATCATCAGGCTGGATATAGATCATGTCATATCCACCATCAAGGCGCGCACACGCCCCTCCGGCAAAACGGAGCTCATTACTCTGATGGACGGTGATGGGTTCAGGAAAGACCTGTGAGGCAGCTAGAAAGCTTAGCACAAACAGAATCAATGTCAGGCATGCAAGCAGTTTCGTCATCGTATCTCCTTTGATGGCACAAGTCAATTGTACAAACTCGGCTTGCTGTCATCTGTTGAGTCCCAAATGTTGGTGTAAAATCCAACTCATTGTTTCTCTGGTTGTTTGAGGGCATCTGATATCCCTCGTTACTCACAATCTATGTATGGCCAAGCGACCAATTGCATTGTTTTCATCTTGCTAATCCTAGTCAAGTTCTTTTTCATAAATAATCTACCTTGCTGCGACGGGCTGGAGCCCTGCGGAGGAGGCGTAGCCGACTTAAGCAGGGCTCCAGCCCGTCGCGCGTTGCCTCAAATGGTATGGGCTTTTTCATGGTGTCTATGATTCTTTCCATTGGTTCCGAAAGATATAGCTTTCCGCTTATCCAGTCTTCCGAATAGCCTTGCAG
>Ga0334895_1001315_pt1 | contig 25845 bp, 25 predicted proteins | sample GraSluR3_MG_7_FD_207229 | JGI IMG/M metagenome (GOLD analysis project Ga0334895, IMG submission 207229) | Sludge microbial communities from methane-producing bioreactor in Wageningen University, Netherlands - Granular Sludge_31_05-R3 | ecosystem: Engineered > Bioreactor > Anaerobic >... | reverse complement strand
TGCCATTTTGAAATTGGCTCTATAAATCATTAAAATGAAAAAGATTTTCACATAAAATATGCCAAATATATCAGGATTCACTCTAATATGTTTAAATAAATCTATATAAAGAATAAACTAAGAAGAGGAATTTTTAAAAACATGAGAGATTGGATTACCCATTGATGAAACCAGGAATGAAAAAAAGAGAAAATAATATTCGTTATCATCTTGTGTTGAGTAATATCGTTATATCGTGGGATTTGCTGAGCAATGAGATGGAGATATGCACGAGTTTGTGGAGAACCTGAAGGAGGAAGAGGTTCCTGTTGATTAATTTTGCATGATACCTCAGCGAAATCATCTGATATGAAGGAGAATCTGCTCAATCGATTTCAGAAAAGTATAGTTTATCCATTTGCCAGAAGGTGACGTTATTGATCTCAGAGCACCTACTGTACCTGTACTACATTGGTGTTATGTAATGCAAGATCTTGTTCTTTGGGGTTGTAGTCGGTGATGATGGCTGATGCCCGATTAAGATTTCCGATGGTATACATCGATTTTTTGTTGAACTTATTTGAATCCATGATCAGGTAAATTTCTTCCGCTGTCTGGAAGATATGCTTTTTCAATCCCATCTCAAACATACTTGAGTTGCTGATGGTTCCCGTTACGGTATCGAGTGCATCACAGGACATAAACACCTTGTTCAGTGAAAAGTTTTTCAAAAACTCTTCGGCATAATGGGACCCGATAGTGAATAACGAGTTACGCACTTCACCGCCTACAATGAAAGTAGTGATACCGCTATGGTAGGCGAGGAGTTCTGCAATCTTCAAGTCAGTACAGATAACCGTAAGATTCTGAAAGGTAGTGAGTTCATTAGCAAAGTAATAACAGGTAGAACCGGAATCGATGAGAATGATGTCGCCATCTTTTACAAACGATTTTGCAGCTTGTGCAATTCTGATTTTGTTGTGCTTTTCGATGTCCACTTTCAGATCGAATAATAGTTCCACTTCTGATAATGATCCATTTCGATTAAATATTGCCCCACCGAAAGTCCGTTCGATCTCTGCATAGGAATCTGCAAGGTAATCGAGATCCCGTCTTATCGTTGCTTCTGATGTATCGAGATCGTGTGCTAAATTCTTAATCGAAACCTTTCCAGAAGTGGAAAGATGTTCCAGAATTTTCTGTACCCGCGCCTGTTTGAGCATGACTCGTCCTCCGCTTATTGTTACATCTCTTACATATACTACTGAAAAAAATGCAGAAGTCGAGAAAAATTGTTGATAGATTTGTAATTATACTCGGTAACATGATGGAGAAGTGGCAGGAAAAGTCTACTTGAACAAAATTTTGCAATAGTCATGCAATATTTGTAAAACTCAGGGAAGATGACTGTATAAGCAAAGCAAATTAATCAAAAAATCATGAAAAAACAGTAAATTAATTGAAAAATATGTAAAATAATTGAAATTTAATGAAAAATAATCAAAATTAATGCAAATGAGTTATATTGTTTTTCTTGATTTTATACCCATTTATCGAAATTGCGCAGGGTCATCAGACTTTCTACGGTGAGAATGGAATCGATCTTAGCTAGTTCAGTGTTGAGAAATTCGATGAGGGTGTGACTTTCAATGAAAATCTCAGCCACCAGATCATACCTTCCTGCGATGATCGAAACAGATTTGATCGGTTCAAGTGCCGCAACTTTTCGAGCGACATCGAGACTATTGCGGTTTCCGGAAAGTTTGATCATTACGTACACTAGCTGCTTTTCTTTTTCCACTTCGGGATTGATCAGACCTTTTATTTTCAATATATTACTTTCAGTAAGACGTCGGATGCGATTCCTGATCGTTCCTTCTGAGAGATTGAGGATTTCAGCGATCTTTTTGTTCGTTACCCGACCGTTATCCTGCAACTGCTTGATAATGGCTTTGTCGACAGCATCTAAGTTCATAACACGTAAATTATACATCAGATGTTGCGAAAAATATAGTTTTTAGTTTTTTGATTTGCATTAAATGTATCTGTCTTGTGATGATGATATCATCAACTCTGTAACTGTTTTGTCAGGCGAAGTACAGAGAAGCTTTATTATCCTGTTGTGGATTACCTAAAAATATATATTAAACGTAAAATAGATTCGCAATATTACGAAAAGTATAATATACTGAATGTGAGAATCAATTAAAGTTATTTTTGCTCTTGACAAGCAGAAACTCTCCGATATACTGTTCGTTATGAGTCAGCAGAGGAGCACTACGATTGAGCCGTTACTTACGGTAACTGCTCTGCATAAAAGTTTCGGTGGTGTAGAAGCACTACGTGACTACCACCTCGCTATTGAAAGCGGCAGTCTTGTCGGTCTGATCGGTCCGAATGGAGCGGGAAAAACCACCGTCTTCAACCTGCTCAGTGGAGTTCTCAGTCCCACCTCGGGAAACATCGTATTTCAAGGGAAAGACATTACCGCACAGAAACCGCACTTGCGAGCACGGGAAGGACTTACCCGCACCTTTCAGAATATTCGGTTGTTCGAGGGACTTTCCGTACACGATAACGTAAAAATTGCCCTGCATATGCATCATGGAAAAGGGATACCGCAAACATTGCTGCACAACCGATCCTATCGCCTTGGAGAGCGAGAAATTGCCGAACGGGCAGATGAGTTGCTTGAATTGTTCAATATTACCTCATGGCGCAATGAGCTTGCCGGTATGCTTCCCTATGGAATTCAGCGGAGCGTTGAGATAGCCCGGGCACTGGCAACAGAACCGCGATTGCTCCTGCTGGACGAACCCGTTGCTGGATTGAACCCAAGTGAAACGGAAACCTTTGTCGAACTCATAGAATCAATACACCGCAGTCATGATTTTGCTATTTTGCTCGTTGAACATGATATGAAGGTAATCATGCGGATGTGTTCACACATTCAGGTTCTCGATCAAGGTGTCTTAATAGCAGAAGGGAATCCTGAAGAGATTCAGAACAATAGCCAGGTTATTAAAGCCTATCTGGGCTACGAAGGAACGGAGCGTGATGAAACACACCCTACTGAACGTTGATCATATACAAGTGAGCATCGGGAAGACCCATATTCTCAAAGATATTTCCTTCTCTGTTGCCAAGGGAGAAATTGTTGCTCTCATTGGAGCCAATGGAGCTGGCAAGACGACCACACTGCAATCGATTATGAGTCTGCACCGTGTGCAAAGTGGTGCGATCACCTTCCATAGTGCACGTGAGGCTTCTGCCGAACCGCTTGATATTACCCACTGGAGCACCGAAAAAGTGGTGGCATCCGGAATTTCTCTCTGCCCTGAAGGACGACAAATATTCTCATCGCTGAGTGTTCGCGAGAATATCATCATTGGATCATATTTACGGAGAGATACCGCTGAGATTAAAGAAGATATCGCATACGTGTATGATCTGTTCCCTATTTTGCATGATCGACAGTATCAGAAGGCTGGGAATCTTTCGGGAGGAGAGCAGATGATGCTGGCAGTGGGACGAGCCATGATGAGCAGACCGGAACTGCTTCTGCTTGATGAACCCTCACTCGGCCTTGCGCCATTAATGGTGGAGAAGATTTTTTCTCTGATACAGCAGATCCATCAGGACGGAACGAGTATTTTATTAGTCGAACAGAATGCAGCAAAGGCATTGGATATCGCTGATCATGTGTCGGTACTGGAAGTGGGACGACTCACTTTGCAGGGTACGGGCAGTGAACTGAAGCACAACAAGGATGTGCAGAAAGCGTATCTGGGGGTAGTGTAGGATGTATATCACTGAACTGATCATCAACGGCCTGATCCAGGGAAGCCTGTACGCATTAGTAGCCATCGGGTTTACCATGGTCTATGGAATTCTCCGCCTGATAAACTTTGCTCATGGCGATGTGATTATGATTGGCGCCTTCGTCACTCTCGGGCTATTACAGTTGAATCTGAGCTGGCCGATTCTAGCTATCCTGGTATTGCTCATCGGAGCATTAGTAGGATTCACCATCGATCGGATTGCATTTCGTCCCATGCGAGGTGCGCCTCAGGTTACCGGGTTTATTGCATCACTTGCCTTATCGCTGCTCCTGCAGAATCTGGGAATTCTTATCTTCACCGCACAGCCGCGGAACTTTTTCCTTCCCGAATTTTTCCGAAAGACCGTACTGATTGCTTCACTTGAGGTCAGATATCTTTCTTTAGTGATCATTTTCTCAACGATAATTCTTTTAGTCCTGCTGCTCTTATTCGTGAAGAAAACCCGGATGGGAATCGCCATGCGGGCTACCGCTGAAAATCTGCAGGTGGCAAGACTGATGGGAATCAAGGTAAACCATGTCATCATGCTTGCATTTATTATCGGGAGCGCCTTAGCGGCATTCGCCGGTATGCTGTGGGGAGGCCGGTTTGGCCAGATCGATCCCCTGATGGGATTTGTTCCCGGCCTGAAAGCTTTCATTGCCGCTGTTATCGGTGGGGTGGGGTCTATCGCCGGAGCTGCCGTTGGCGGATACCTGCTCGGATTCAGTGAAGTGTTGTTCGTCGGTCTTCTGCCAAGCAGTATGAGCGGCTTTCGGGATGCCTTCGTTTTCGGCATGTTGATTATCATATTGCTGGTAATGCCCAATGGTATTTTTGGTACATCTGAGGAGGAACGGGCATGAAGCAAAAATCATTTTCTATTCCTGCCATGGCCATCCTCGGTATTCTGGGACTGATCTTTACTGCTGTTGCCGATCTCATGCTCAGCTCCTACATCACCTCGGTCATCAGCTTCATCTTCCTCTATATGATACTTGCGGTGAGCTTGAATATTACCAATGGATTCACTGGACTGTTTTCTCTTGGGCATCCTGCCTTCATGAGCATAGGTGGGTATGTAGCTGCCTTGCTCATACTCCCGGTATTCAGAAAGGAGTTTTTTCTTCCCGATCTGCCGCCCTGGCTTGCGGTACAGCAGTGGCCATTTTTCCCGGCTATTCTGGTCGGAGGTATTGTTGCAGCTTTGGTAGCGGTCATTATTGGGTATCCTGTTTTACGTCTGAAAGGGCACTACCTTGCAGTCGCGACCATTGGAACCATCTTTATCGTACGCGTCGTACTGAAAAACACCGAAGAACTTACCCGGGGAGCACTTGGGCTGAACGGTTTAGGATTTCTCTCCTCTATCTGGTGGATTTACCTCTGGCTGGTAATCACGGTCTATGTTGCATGGAAATTGAAATTCTCCTCGTGGGGAAGAACCATGCTGGCGCTCCGTGAAAACGAAATGGCTGCAAGCTGTTTAGGCATCAATACCACGATGGTGAAAATCGCTGCTTTTGTTATCGGAGCCTTTTTCGCCGGTATCTCAGGGGGACTGTGGGCACACCTTACAACGGTTATCACACCCGAATCATACTCACTGGGTCTTGCATTCAATTTAGTGGTTATGGTGGTCATCGGTGGAAGTGGGAGCATCAGTGGAGCGTTGATTGCTGCCGGTGGCATTTCATTGTTAGTGGAATATTTGCGTCCCCTTGAAGAGGCTTTAGGGATGTATGGACTGGGACAGATTCTTATTTCGGCGGCATTGCTGCTTGTCCTCATATTCCGTCCTAAAGGCCTCTTTGGTACTGGAGAACTTTCCATACTCCGAAAGGAGATCACATACAGATCTGCCAGATGAGCAGATAAAGTCAGGGAAAACACCACATATGTAGGAGGTACACTATGTTGAGGTTAACCAAGAGGATGAAGCCGATAATTATGATCTCACTGATCATGATGGCGGCAATGGCGATGGTTTTCGCTGCAGGGCAGAAGGAAGCTGCTGCGGATGCGCCGATTAAATTAGCCGGGATGTATAATCTCACCGGAGGATTTTCCTCTATTGATGCACCGGGACTGAATGGCGCGCAGCTGCAGGCGAAACTGATCAATGAAGCTGGGGGCGTGCTCGGTGGCCGCATGATTGAGGTGGTCGGTTACGACACCCAATCGGATCAGCAGGCAGCAGCAACTCAGGCTAAGCGGGCACTGGATCAGGGTGTGATTGCCGGACTCGGATATGGAGATACTACCTTTGTTATGGCAGCAGCTCCCCTGTTCCAGAGTGCGGGATTACCGTTTGTCACCTCAGGTGCTACTCACCCGGAACTGCCTAAATGGGTCGGAGATATGTTCTTTATGGTTCCATTCGGTGATGACGACCAGTCTTTTGCTATTGCAGAATTCGCCTGGGAAGATCTGAATGCCCGGAAGGTGGTTGTCTGGACCGACGATTCAATGGACTTCACCCTTGCCCTCTCAAAGTTTTTCAAACAGCGGTTTAATGAACTTGGCGGAACCATCGTTCACGAAGTGTTCTTCCAGACCGGTGATACCGATTTCTCAGCCAACATTGCACGACTGCGTGATTCAGGGGCCGATGCCGTGTTCGTAGGTTCAATCCCCAATGAAGCAGGATTGACGGTAAAACAGATTCGTGAAGCAGGAATCGACATGCCTATTATCAGCGCTGACGGATATGATACTGAGCTCGTTGCTACCGTTCCCGGACCGCAGCTGGCGAATGACGTCTATTTCTCCACCCATACCTACCGCAATGATGATCGACCCGAAGTAACCCGATTTGTTGAAGCTTATCGAGAAGAATTCGACCGTGATCCTGAGAATGCATTTGCCGCGCTCGGCTTTGATGCAGTCGGTCTGATTGCCGACGCCATTGAACGGGCAGGATCTACTGACGGTAAAGCATTGCAGAAGGCTCTTGCTGAAACAACCGAATACCAGGGTGTGACTGGGTTGATTGCCTATACCCGTCCATCTCGAGTTCCTGAGAAGCCAGTGGCTATCATTGGCGTTCAGAACGGTGAGTTCGAGTATCTTGAGACCTGGTGGCCAGGAAATTAAGACAGAGCATATTTCTGTTGGGACACCCGGATGTTTCCGGGTGTCCACGTCACTGCTGTATCTGATTGAAGGGGGAAGATGTGAACAGTGTAAAACTTGAAGAATTAAATGAAAAAAGTTTTGGGGAAGGTTCCTACGACAAAGCGATTGTTGTCATCGGGGCGACCGAGAGTCATGGAGCACATCTGCCGTTTGGTACCGATGTGTATACACCGTACGATATAGCTCTTGATGTTGCTTCTGAGCTTGGTCAGACGTTTGTCGTGCCACCACTATGGTACGGGATGAGCATGCACTACCAGCACAAGCCGATGTGTATTTCATTGAGCACCGGTACGATGGAACGGGTGGTGTATGAAGTATTGCATTCGTTGTATCGCTGGAATGTAAAGAAAGTACTGATCATCAACGGTCATGATGGAAATATTCCAAGTATTGAATGTGCTGTGCGGAATATGAAGGTTTCATATCCCGATATGAACATGGCTTGGATTGGTGCGTGGTGGTATAAGGTGAAAAACCTGATTCCAGAAGGGACCTTGGAAGTCTGGGACGGACTCGGCCATGGTGGTGAAGGAGAAACCTCGATTGTGATGGCTACGGTTCCTGACCTGTGCCATATCGAAGATGCCAAGGGGATGATTCCCGAGATGGATCCGGTGGTCGATTTAGTCTGGAATTTCCAGGATATTACCGACTACGGTGCCAGTGGGGCACCCGAGAAGGCAAGTGCTGAGAAGGGCAAGATCATGAAGGAAGCACTTACGAAATATTTCATTGATTTTGTCAGAAGAATGGACGACCAGGGTTGGAGGTACCAAACATCCTGAAACGGATACTGATCATTCATACCGGCGGCACCTTCGGCATGCTGGAACGCTCAGGACTCTGGGAGTCACCAAAAGATGGCTCTCAGAAGGAGTTGCTTAAAGCAATCCCCGAGCTGAGTCAGATTGCCGAAATAGAGACGCTGGTACCCTATACACAGGACAGTGCCGAGCTGAGTCTGGATAATATTAACCAACTCGCTGAAGTCATCTCACAACATCGTGAGGTATTCGATGGGTTTGTCGTGATCCATGGTACCGACACCATGGCCTATTCAGCTTCTGCACTCTCTTTCATGCTCACTGGATTGGGGAAACCGGTAGTTTTTACCGGTTCCCAACGCCCCTTTATGCAGATTCGCACCGACGCAAAAAGTAATTTGATCAATTCAGTGGAAATTGCTACCGGCTCGATGGATGAAATTACGATATTCTTCGGAAATAAACTGCTGAGGGCAAATCGAGCAACTAAAGTATCTACTTGGAAGTTTGAAGCCTTCGAAAGCCCGAACTTTCCGATTCTCGGAGAGGCAGGAATGAATATCACCTTCAACCTGCACAATGATAAGTATGCGAAACCGGTACAGCTCGATTTTCGCCCGTTCAGCAATTTGCATGCTGCAGTATCGGTCATTCCGGTGTATCCCGGACTGTGCAGCGAGCAGCTGACTGCGCTGCTACATAGTAGCGCCCAGGCTTATATCATGGTTGCCTATGGTGCTGGCAATATACCTACCTCTGATCATGCCGGGTTACTCCGCTTCATCCGCGAAGCTCAGGATCTTGGAAAGATCGTTGCTGTCGGAACTCAGTGCCATCATGGCAAGGTTACCCTCAGCATCTACGAGAGTGCGCGTATGGTGCGCGATCTTGGTGCTTTGAGCTGTGTTGATATGACCGGTGAAGCTGCCATCATGAAGTTGAATTATTTGCTCAGCCGGTACCCTGATGATCATCATGTGGTCCGCAACCAATTCGAACTGGATATTGCGGGAGAATTGACTGAAGAGCGATGAAGAGGGGTGTGTTCTCATCGGAAAACTGAGAGATCGCATACGTTTGTTATTTGTTTCTTTTCAGCGGATTCTGCAGTAAAAATAATAACTAATTTAATACAAAATAATACTATATGAAGTATAATCTGCAGATTATCGATAATCTAAATTAATTTTAAAAAGAAATATGATTGACAAAGTTTGACATCAGTGCAATCATTCCTATGATAACGTTTTCAGAGAAATGACAGAAAGGAAACCGGCGTCGACTGATTTCTTGGACTAGCCTAGTTGATATGCTGCGGTGGTTTCACGAGTACATTGGAGAGGTAGGTAATGGATACCACGAACAATTATTTGCTTGAATTACGGAGTATCAGGAAAGAGTATCCCGGAGTTCTGGCATTGAACAACGTCACCATGAATGTCGTCAAAGGTGAAGTTCATGGCCTCGTTGGCGAGAACGGTGCCGGAAAATCAACGCTGATCAAAGTACTAGCTGGAGCACATGCTCCCAATGCTGGTGAGATTGTGTTCGACGGGAATTCCTATCCGTCATTTACGCCGCATCAGGCGATTGAGCTGGGTATAGCCTGTATTTATCAGGAGTTGAACCAGGTCAACTATATGACGGTAACGGAAAACATCTTTCTCGGACGAGAACTAAAGAAGCCAAACGGATTCCTTGATCGAGCAGAGCAGAGACGACAGACTCAAGAAGTGCTCAAAGAGTTTAATTTGGATATTGATCCAGATATGCCTCTTGGAGTGCTAGGAGTAGGGCGTAGGCAGCTTGTAGAAATCTGTAAGGCAGTTCACTCAGATGCTCAAATCATCATCATGGATGAGCCGACCGCGTCACTCAGTGAGAAGGAAACTGGAGAGCTCTTTAAGATCATCGAAAAATTGCGTAAGAAGCATGTTACCATGATCTTTATCAGCCACCGGCTGGATGAAGTGAAGTCAGTCTGTGATTCTCTCACAGTCATGCGTGATGGTGAGGTAGTTGCAAATCGCAGAATCAATGAAACAACCGTAGATGATATCGTTCGATTGATGGTCGGACGTGATATCAAGAACAAATACCCGAAGATTGAAACGAAGCGTGGGGATGTGGTCCTGGAAGTCAAAGGACTTACCAAGCACGGCCAGTTTGAAGATATCAATTTCAAAGTCCATGCTGGAGAAATTCTCGGTATGTCAGGCCTTGTAGGAGCCGGACGTACAGAAAGTATTCGCGGTATGACGGGAGCTGATCCCATCGATGCCGGGGAAGTGTTTATTCATGGAAAAAAAGTGAATATCAAATCTCCGCGAGATTCTATTAAAAACGGTATTGCTTTTCTGACTGAGGACAGAAAGGGACAGGGTTTGATTTTGCTTCAGACCGTGGAGTTCAACACGACTATAGTCGATCTCATGCAGTTCAAAACCCGAAAGCCGTTTTTGAATCTTGTTAAGATGAAAGAGACAGCTAAGGGCATGGTGAAAAGCATGCGCATCAAAGTACCAAATGTGACCACCCTTGCCGGACAGCTCAGTGGAGGAAACCAGCAGAAAGTGGTTCTTGCCAAATGGCTTCTGAGTAAGTCAGATATCTTTATCTTTGATGAACCCACCCGAGGAATTGATGTAGGTGCAAAGATCGAAGTGTATAACCTGATCAACGATCTGGTATCTCAGGGGAAGGCAGTCATCATGATCAGTTCTGAAATGGACGAATGCATGGGTATGGCCGACCGGATTATCGTATACCACGAAGGTCAGGTGATGGGTGAATTGGATCGCGAGGATTTCTCAGACGAGAAGATTATGTATGCCGCAAGCGGTTACCCTATTTAGGAGGAGCTCACATGGATAGATTACGATGTGCAGCTATCGGACTCGGCCGTTTGGGGTATCGTCATGCAGCGAATCTTGCCGGTATTATCCCACAAGCCGAACTGGTGGCCGTATCTGATGTCTCGCAGGCATCGTTAGACAGTTTTGGTGCCAGTTATCCTGATGTGCAGCAGTATCAGGATTATCATGAGATTTTGAAGCGTGGGGATATCGATGCGGTGATCATTGCTTCCTCAACGAGTACGCATGGACAGGTGCTCAAAGATACCATACTTTCCGGTAAGCCTGCATTTCTTGAGAAACCGTTGTCTCTTGACTGGAATGAAGCCGTGGAGCTTGATCGACTTGCTGCAGAAAAAAACGCATACGTACAGCTTGGTTTCATGCGACGGTTTGATTATGCGTATGTCGGAGCAAAAAAACAGATTGCCAGTGGTGCAATCGGAGAACCGGTTTCCATGCTTGGTATCAGCCGGGACCCGGGTTGTCCCCCGATTGAATTTGCCAAGAAAAGCGGTGGATTGATCGTAGACCTCTGTGTCCACGATATTGATCTGTGCCGTTGGTTCTTCGACAGCGAAGTCACTGAAGTATATGCTCGAGGAGCTGTGGTTCGGTATCCTGAACTGGGAGAGATCGGTGATATCGATCATGTGAATATTGAATTAACTTTCGCTAACGGTAAAGTGGCCTCCCTTGAAGGAAGTCGCAACAGCCAGTACGGGTATGATGTGCGTACGGAAATCGTGTGTACCGAAGGTGCGGTGAGTATTGGAGGGGTGCAACAAATAGGCCTTTCCGTATTCGATCCATCCGGGACCCGTCAGTCATCAGTACCAGGATTTCTTGAGAGATTTGAGGGTGCCTATCTCGTAGAACTGCAGCAGTTTGTGTCTGATGTTCTCCAGAAGAAGGAAAATCCCGCAGTGAGCGTTTCCGATGGTGTGCGCGCTATGGAAGTGGCTTTAGCTGCCAATGAGTCTATGAGACTGAATAAACCAATAACGATAGAGCAATGGAAGGGTGAAGTATGAACAAGAATAAGAATGAAGAAATACGGAAAGATGAAGGTGTAGTTGAGGCACCTCAGGGTGAAGAAGTGGCGAAAAAGAAGAAAAAGGGAAAGAGACAGGGAAGCTTAGGTATTATTCTGAGTCTGATCGTGCTCTCTGCTATCATCAGTATTCTCTCTCCACGATTTCTGACCGTGGCAAACCTGACCAACGTGCTGTCACAGGCAACCGTCAGTGCAATTATCTCTGTCGGTGAATTCCTGGCAATTTTAACGGCAGGAATTGACCTTTCAATCGGTTCTATCTTGGCAATATCCATTATGATGCTCGGTATTTTTGCGGTGAATATGCAGATGAATCCGATTTTGGCTATCATGCTGGCTCTTGCTGTGGGAACGTTGATCGGATTGTTCAACGGTATTCTGCTGACCAAGCTGAGATTGCCGCACCCATTCATTTCCACCATGGGTACCAAGATGATTGCTCGAGGTCTTGCACTTGCCGTTACCGCAGCGCAGCCCATCAGTGGATTTGCCACCTCTATCCAGTTCCTCGGAAGCAAATCAATCGGACCTGTCCCGGCAAGCGTTATTCTGGTTGGTATCGTCTATGCGATTATGTTCATATTCATGACACGAACGAGTACCGGGCGGCATATATATGCTGTCGGTGGTAACGTTGAAGCGAGCCGACTCAGTGGTATCAACGTGCATAATGTGCTGTTGATTGTCTATGCACTCAGTGGTTTCTTCGCAGCTCTTGCCGGTCTGTTGCTGGTTGGACGTGTTAATGCCGCATATCCGTTGGCCGGAACCGATTACGAAACAGATGCTATTGCAGCAGTAATTATCGGTGGAGCAAGCTTTGCCGGTGGTGTCGGAAAGATTCTCAATACCATTATCGGTGTACTGATTATTGCCGTCCTGCGTAACGGACTGAACCTGCTGAACGTTGACTCGGCGTTCCAGACCGTTGCCATTGGTGTGGTAATTATCCTAGCTGTGTACCTCGATGTTATCAGACAGAAGTCTGCACCGATACACAAATAGGAAGTTTACATGAGCGCTTAGGGGAGGCGTTGTCTCCCTTGTAATAAGTTTATTTCATGACCTACAAGGAGGTACACATGAAAAAAACCATGATGATTTTGTTGGCACTCGTACTGATTGTCAGCCAGACCGCTCTGTTTGCTCAGGGCCAGCAGGAAGCAGCAGATTCTGGAAAGATGAAGGTTGCAGTTGTTTTGAAGACTCTCAGCAGTGAATATTGGCAGAGAGTAGTTAACGGTGCAGAGGAAGCTGCAGCTGAATATAATGTTGAGCTCATCAAGCTTGGTCCTCCAACTGAGGATGCAGTTGAGCAGCAGATCAACATGGTACAGGATGCTCTTACTGCAAATCCTGCAGCTCTGGTATTCAGTCCCAGTCAGCCTCCAACAGCTATCAACGTGCTCAACAGAGCTAAGGAACAGGGGATTCCCGTAATTTTGGTTGACACACCGATGCCCGAAGGTTTTGACAACTATGATACCTTCATCGGTACCGAAAACTATGTTGCCGGTAAGATGGGTGCTGAAGCTATGATCAAAGCTCTCGGCAGAGCTGGAAAAGCTGTCATTATCGAAGGTGCTCCAGGAAACCCAACCACCACCCAGCGTGCTGATGGTGCTGCAGATGCATTCAAGGCTGCCGGTTTTGAAATTATCGCTCGCCAGCCCGGATACAGCGATCGTGAACGTGCTTACACCGTCATGCAGAACATCCTGCAGGGCAATACTGACGTTGACGTACTGTTCAGCTCGAACGATGAAATGGCACTTGGTGCTCTTCGTGCTTTGGACCAGGCCGGTGTTGATGCATTGGTTCTCGGAACTGACGGTAACAAGAGTGCTCTCGAATCTATCCTTGCTGACGGACTGTTCGGTACTGCCGCTCAGAAGCCGGAAGCTATGGGATATCTTGGTGTTGAGAATGCTGTCAAAGCTGCAAAGGGTCAGTCGATTGACCTCCGCATTGACTCTGGTGTTGACATCATCACCAAAGCAACCGCTCAGGCTGCTCTTGATAACCTGCAGTAATGCTTTTTGGTATGGGGGCTTCGGCCCCCATCGCCTTATATCTGAAATGCTTTTCAGAAAGGGTTTTGGACATACGGCGATAGGCTAATACATAAATCAGGAGTTCTTATGTTTACTTCAGATATCAGAGTGGGAATCATTGGAACCGGAGGTATGGGAATTCAACATGCCTTGGATATCGGATCGGTACCAAATGCGCAACTGGTTGCGCTGTCTGATCCCGATGAAGCACGATTACACGATGTAGCAGCGAAAACTGGCTCTCCGACCTGCTATACTGATCCGATGCGATTAATTGCAGATGATGCAGTCGATGTTGTGATTGTAGCCTCCCCAGATAATACTCACGCAGCTTTCACCATGAAAGCCCTAGAATTGGGCAAACCGGTATTCTGTGAAAAACCACTTGCCTCTACCGTATCAGAAGCTCTCTCAATCATCGAAAAAGAAGTTGCAATTGGCCAGAAGTTGGTTTCTGTAGGATTTAACCGAAGATTTGATCCTGCACATGTAGCTGTCAAAGAGATGATTGACTCAGGAAAAATTGGACGACCACTGCTTTGGAAGGGTGCGCATCGCAATGCATCTGCCATGTATCAAACAGATGGAGCTTTTATCCTCAATAATTCGGCAGGTCACGATGTTGATTCTGCTCGCTGGCTTTTAGGTTCTTCGGTAAAGTCAGTATATACATGGGGGTTGCGCTCTCACGAAGAGCTCGATGAAACAGCCAGAGATCTCCTGTTTGTGAATATGGAGATGGAAAATGGTACCAGAGCAGTTGCAGAAGTGTATGTGAATGCACGGTATGGGTACGAAGTCCAGGTAGAGATGGTCTGTCAGGATGGAGTGGTTTCCTCGGTCCCTCGACAACCCACGATAGTGCGACATGATAATAATCGTGGTGCATTTATATCTGAGGACTTTAGAGCCTACTTCATTGATTCATATGCACGTGAGATCACCGCATGGTTGCAGTCATTACAAGAAGGTACTCCTTTTAGCGGTGCTGATGCATGGGATGGGTACTGTGTTATGGCTACCACTGAAGCTGCTGGGAAATCGCTGCAATCCGGGACGAGTGTTCCAGTACAGACTGTGGAACAACCTGCTCTGTACCGTTAGGAGGCGTCTGTATGAAATTATCAATCACTACTGATTCTCTTGGAACCTTAGATTTCCATCAGATGCTGCAGACTGCTGCAGAATTTGGCATCCAGGGATTAGAGTTTGCTACAGGGAACTGGTCTCCAGCTCCTCATCTTGATCTTGATAAACTGTTGGAAAGTGAAAAAGAGCGAAAGGCTTTTCTTACCAGTATCGAAGATGCCGGTCTTGAGATTGTTGCACTTAACTGTTCAGGAAATCCGCTAGCCCCAAATGCTTCGGGGAAAAAGCATCGGGAAGTGACCGAAAAAACATTCAAATTAGCGAATATGCTTGGTGTTGAAACCATCGTGATGATGAGCGGCCTTCCGGGAGGAAGCCCTGAGGATACTACCCCAACATGGATTATTACGAGCTGGCCTCCTGAAAACGTTGATGTGCTAAAATGGCAATGGAACGAACGTCTGATTCCCTTTTGGGAAGAGATGGTTGCCATTGCTGAAAAGGCAGGAATCAAAAAAATTGCTCTTGAAAATCATGGTGCTCATCTTGTGTATAATGCAGCGACACTTAAGCGATTGCATGAAGCAGTTGGCCCCATGGTCGGTATGAACCTTGATCCCAGTCACTTGTTCTGGATGGGAGCGGATCCCCGATACACTGCTCGTGAGCTTGGGTCACTGATTTATCATGTACATGCTAAGGATGTGAGGCTTGAACAAGGACTCTGGCAGACTCATGGTTTTCTTGATACTCAGGGGATTGATAAGTTTGCGAACCGATCATGGAACTATGTCGCTCTTGGTCATGGTCATGATCTTACCTATTGGAAAGATTTCTTTTCCATTCTTACCTTTGAGGGGTATACCGGGCCGGTGAGTCTGGAAATGGAAGATATGAGCATGGATCAAATTACTGGCGTTGCCAAGTCATTGGAGGTTCTGAAGGCTGCACTTCCTCACCGATTTGTATAAACTCTTAGGTGTCGTGTAATAAATAGCGCTCGTGAGGTGTTGGAGATAGGTCTTTCAAGTAGATAATCATGATTAGCATAAAGGATATTGCGCAACTTGCTGAGGTCTCTGTTTCTACCGTATCTCGTGTGATTAATGGTAATGTATATGTCAGTGACGAAAAGCGACGTCGTATTGAGCAGGCAATTGCGGAGACAGGCTTCGTCCCAAATCGTGCCGCCCGAGATATGGTACGTAAGAGTACCAGCAAAGTGGGTATTTTCCTTCCTGATACCTTTAACCAGTTTCAACGTCAGCTGTTCTCTGAAATAGCCCATAACTTGGAAAACCTTGGGTATTACTCCAGCTTCTTCTTTGTTCCCACCAATTTGCGGGGGGAACAGACCTGTCTGCAGAAATTAAAAAGTGAGAGACTCGATGGTGTATTACTGCTCAGAGAGATCGAGCTTCCTGAATTTCGGGAATATTTGAGTATAAATAACATCCCAACGGTTCTTGTTACGTTCGAGAATACAGCTTGGAAGGATGTTTCAAGCGTGCATATTGGAGAGATGGAAGCTGCTGGGGTAGCAACTGAACATCTTATCAGTCTTGGACATCGAAGAATTGCGATGGTGGGAGGAAGTCGATTCTCTTATGGGGTGCAGCGTGCCGCAGGATTTCGCAAGGCACTGGAACAGGCGGGTGTTCCTTATTATGAAGAGCTGACCGTATATGTAGAAGCTAATAATATCGTTGGGGGATCTGCTGCTACCAGTCGGTTATTAGAAAGAGATGTTCCCTTTTCTGCAGTGTTTGCTCATACTGATGAACTTGCTATTGGTTGTATTAGGCATCTCAAAGACTGTGGCTTTTCTATTCCCCGGGATATTTCGGTAGTAGCTATCGATGACATCGAAATGTCATCCTACCTATCACCGCGCCTTACAACAATCCGTCAACCACTAAAAGAGATGGGCCGATTGGCAGTATCCATGTTGCATGATCATATTAAATCAGGTTCAAGTCGTCAGGAGAATATCTCATTACCATTTACCTTGATCAGACGAGAATCTACCGCTGAACGGTTGTAAGAGGCAATTTTTAAACATAAAAGTAGAAGCAAATCCACACCTAGTGTTCATCTGGCAATTGGCTAATCTGCTCGTCTTGAGATTTACTCTCATTTTTTAACGTACCGTGATTGAACACCATATTAACGTTATGTATATGCGCCCGGTATGCATCGGTAGTTTGTATGTAATCCCCTTCCACTATTTTATCAATAAGTAATTGGTGTCGTTCAGGGCTATAGTAATAGTAGTCATGATTTTCCGCTGCATACTTCATTTCTTTGCGGATGAGCTCATTAAGAGTGATATACAAGGAGTTAAATAGGCGATTATTGCAGGCACCAATTAGATGCTGGTGAAAACGGTAGTCAGCTTCAACTCGCATGTTTTCATCTCCCTTGATTATCGCTTCTCTCATGGTTTCAACTTCTTTCTGTAATTTGCTCACAACATTAGCTCTGAATTCTAGATCATTACTTTTATGGACGAGCAGATACCAGAGCCCTTGTTGTTCCATTACCAACCGGAATTCAAGAAGGTCATAAAAATCATTATCGTCTAGCAAGATGGACCAGGTGAGAGCCTCTTTAGAAATATTTGAACTACTGCATACATATGTGCCTCTTGGTACGCGAGACTCCAACACTCCTAAGTGTTGAAATACTTTGATGGCTTCTCGAATTGAGGATCGTCCTATTTGAAAACGTTCAGCAAGTTCATATTCTGTGGGAAACTTATCCCCTGTTTTATATTTTCCAGATGCAATAAGTTCTTTAATTCTTTCCATTGCTTGGGCAACAACAGTTTTTTGTCGAATCGGGCCGTTAGTCATCATGTTGCTCCTTTGTTTATAAATCATATCGAATTATTGTCTGACTTTCAACGTTCTTTTTATTTATATCCTCCATTTATATCGATAAAAAATCAAAGTTTTAAGTTGACAAGACGAGTTATTGTATTACAATAGGATTATAAGTCAAAAAGGTGAAGCTTGTTATGATAATTGAAATGAAAAATATTCATAAATATTTCCCTGGCGTCCATGCTCTTAAAGGTGTCGATTTTTCATTAGTTGAAAATGAAATTCACGCACTTGTTGGAGAGAATGGAGCAGGAAAATCGACTTTAATTAAAATATTATCGGGATTTTATCGTCCTGAAGAGGGTGCTATACATGTAGAAGGAGAGTCGATAGAGCTTAATGACCCATCGGCTGCAAAAACTGCGGGAATAGGAGTAATATATCAAGAGTTTAATTTGGTATCTCAGTTGTGTGTTGCCGAAAATATATTTTTAGGAAATGAGATTACTAAAGGTGTTTTAAAAAAAGTATCAAAGAAAGAATTATATGAACGAAGTAGAGAAATTCTAGATAAGTTACACCTTACCATAGATCCACGAGACCGAGTAGGTGATTTAGGAGTTGGTGAGCAACAAATGGTGGAGATATGTAAAGCACTTGTCACGAAGCCAAAAATTTTGATAATGGACGAACCAACGGCTGCTCTTTCACGAAATGAAATACAAGAGCTTTTTCGGTTAATTAATAATCTGAAAAAACAAGGTGTCAGTATAATATATATTTCACATAGGTTAGAAGAAGTTTATGAAATAGCTGATAGGATAACGGTGCTAAGAGATGGAAAAAGTATTGAAACAAGCGATATCAGGGACATTACGGAACAGAAAATTGTACAGCTGATGACTGGTAAAGAAATGAAAACATTCTTTCCCAAAAAGGATTACAAGAAAGAATTTTTTAATAAAATATTATCAGTTAAAAATTTGAATAATGAAAAATTAAATGATATTTCATTTGATTTGCATACAGGCGAAATTCTTGGAATATACGGAATGATGGGTTCAGGACGGACGGAACTTGTTCGTGCTCTTTTTGGTGCAGATTTTTCTTCTTTTAAAGAATACATTATTAATGGAAATAAAATTACTTCAATTAATCCCATGAAAGCAATCAAAAAAGGTATTGGTTATCTAACAGAAGATAGAAAAGATCAAGGACTATTTCTAGACTTAAATATTAAAACTAATTTTTCCATCACGGGGTTGTCAAAATTTTCTAATGCATTGAGAATTCGAAATCGTGAGGAAAATCTTGCAGTCAGGGATTATATCGATAAATTGAGCATACGTTGTTCTTCGGTTACACAATTAGTTAAAAATTTAAGTGGTGGTAATCAACAAAAAGTTCTTTTTGCACGTTGGTTAAATATTGATCCGCAGATTTTAATCCTAGACGAACCGACAAGAGGTATTGATGTAGGTGCTAAATCTGAAATTTATGAACTCCTTAGAAAGCTCTCGGGTGAAAGTTACGGTATAATACTTATTTCATCAGAGTTACCTGAAATTTGTGCTTTATCTGATAGGGTACTCATTCTTAAAAATGGGACGATAACAGGTGAAGTTAGTGGTGAAAACTTAAATCAGCAGAATATTTTGCAGCTTGCTGTTTGAAAATAAAATATGGAGAAATACATGATAGTTTCAATGAAAAGTATTTACAAAAAAATTTTTAAATCTACAAATTCATGGATAATTTTAATTGCCCTTTTTATTGCTGTTCTCCTTTCTATAATGAGTCCTGTTTTTCTTAGTGTGACAAATTTTCAAAATATTTTGAAACAGGTGTCTATAACTGCATTAATTGCCGCCGGTATGACTTTAGTTATTATATCCGGTGGAATTGATTTGTCTGTAGGATCAATTGTTGCATTATCAGGTGTTGCTATTGCTACTTCGATTAGGTCGGGCGTTCCGGAAATTCTAGGTATAGGACTGGGAATAGGAGTTGGAACATTTATTGGAATTTTGAATGGAATAATTATTTCACTTGGGAATCTCCCACCATTTATTGCAACTCTTGGCATGATGGGAATGGCCCGTGGATTAGCTTTGGTTATAACAAAAGCAGAATCATTTGCAGTTGTAACACCACTTATAATGAAAATTGGTACAACAAAGCTTTTTGGCTTACCCATTTCAATTGTTATCGTTGGAATTGTCTATATTCTTTTCAGTTATATTTTAAATCAAATGAGATTTGGTAGATATGTTTACGTAATTGGTGGAAATGAAGAAGCAGCTCGTTTAAGTGGGATAAACGTTGTTAAGCAAAAAATAAAAATATATGCACTTTCCGGTGCTGTTTCTGCATTGGCTGCTGTTATTATGGTTGGTAGACTTTACTCAGCTCCACCAACTAGCGCTAGTGGTGCTGAACTTGATGCTATTGCTGCTGTGATAATTGGTGGAACTAGTTTTTCAGGAGGTATTGGTACCATCAGTGGGACATTAATTGGGGCACTAATCATGAGTATTCTTGCAAATGGTTTTAATCTCATGAATATTTCATCTTTTTGGCAGCAGTTTTTTATTGGTGCCATTATAATATTTTCAGTTTGGATTGATAACTTGAGGCATAATAAATAGAGAAAAACCATCAAATTAATTTTTCAATTCAAGATTTAATTTGGTGGAAAAAATTAAGGGGGCTACGATTATGAAAAAAAGGTTGTTTCTTTTTGGAGTTCTATTGCTTGTTGCCGGCATTATTTTCGCTGGTGGCTCAAAAGAAGGAACTGAATCAGCGAGGGACGAAGTTGTAATAGCATATGTAGTTAAAACTATGACAAATCCGTATTACCACGAAGTTGCTGTAGGAGCAGAGGAGGCAGCAGAAAAATTAGGTGCTAATCTAATTTTCCAAGGTCCTGCACGCCACGGTGATACGATGGCTCAGGTCGCAATTGTGGAAAACTTACTAGCTCTAAAACCCGATGTATTAATATTAATTCCTGATAATTATACTGCTTTACTCCCTGTATTACAGCAATATAATGAAGCTGGTATTCCAATAATCATTGCAGATACTAGAATTGAGGAAGGGTTTGTTAAAACGGAGACATTTGTAGGTTATGACGATGCTTCTGCCACTTCAATGGTAGCTGAATATGTTGCAGACCTGTTAGAAGGGAAAGGTAAAGTTGCTATTCTTGAAGGCCAAAGGGGTTCCTCCACTGCCGAAGCGAGACTTAGGGGATATGTTGATAAATTGCAAGAATACCCAGAGATAGAAATGGTTGCTTCGCTAACTGCAGGATGGGATCGTGAGAAAGCACTATCAGTTGCTCAGGATATAATTCAAGCAAATCCAGACATTAACGCAATTTTTGCTTCTAATGATGAAATGGCTCTTGGCGCAATTCAAGCTGTAAAAGAAGCTGGCAAAGAAGATCAAATTTATGTCACTGGGTTTGATGCAATACAAGCTGCAAAAGATTCAGTAGCTTCAGGTGATATGCTTTGTACAATCGATGCAGTTCCATCACGAATGGGTTCTCTTTCTGTTGAACTTGCTTTAAAGCATCTAGAAGGGGAGACGCTTGAAAAAGAGTACTACTATCCAATTCAATTGTTAACAGAATAATTATATTGCTGCTAGGGCTACCTGTGGGTAGCCCTAGATTATAAAGGACATTTTTTCATGGCAGATTACAAATTTGGGATATGTCTTTGGACTTTACCTGCACAGGGGTTAACTGGTCTTGAAAAACTATCTACATTGGGAATTGAAGGTGTTGAGCTAGACTTAATATCGAGTCTGACTGGTTTCTCACTGATGAAAAAAAATTTTCGTAATTACATTAAGTACATACTAAGGAATTCAAATCTTAAGTTTCCTTCGTTGGCAACAAATGAGATGCTATTAACTGGAATGACAACTTCGTTTGATTCTACAAAAGGTGACAAGGTAAAAAAGCTTATTTTAGATGCTATAGAAGCTGCATTATATTTTGATATTCCTGTTATCCAGTTCCCAAGTTTTCATGATGGAGAAATAGTTGATGAAAAAGGTTTTTATAATACCTGTCAATTCCTCGACTATGCTCTACAAAACTCTAAAGACACGAACCTCATAATAAGTAATGAAAATATTCTAAATATAGTTTCAAATAAAAAATTGATAAAAGATATTAATAATCCTAGATTTAAAATATTTTTTGATATGCAAAATTATGTTCTTGAAAAAGGACTGGATAATAGAGAAATAATTTTTAATATTGGAACTCATTTTTGTCAGATTCATGCTAAAGATGGTGTTGATAAAATAAGTAATAGATTATTAGGCGATGGGGATGCTGATTTCGATGGAACTGTTGAGGCACTTAAAGAAGTAAATTATGAGGGGTGGATTATTTTAGAAAATTTCCATGATCAAATTGCTTTTGCTGACCCTGAGTTAGATGCAGAAGACATGATAAAAGAGGATATAAAACGATTGAAGAATTCGTTTTTATAAATTAGCCAAAGGGATAACTCTCGTCAGGCTGTGTATGGCTATGATCAGCGCGCTGAAGTTTTTGGTTCTCTAGGTTGCCTCATAGCTGATAACGATTCTGATACTAGAGTTGCTTTGCTTGCAGCCACAGGCATTCAAACCGACAATCCTCCTTATTTTTTCCTTCAGAGATATTTTCAAGCCTATGTGGATGAGATGAAAAGTTTTGTTGAAGCAGTATTGGAAGATAGAGAACCTGCATGTTCTTTTTTATGATGCAATTTTACCTGTGGTGATTGCCAGGGTAGCGAAACAATCACTTGAAGTAAATCGCCCAATTAAAACGGAAGAAATTCTTAGTATGCAACGCATAAAAGAATTCTTAGCATAATTTACTACTATGGAGGCATAGATATGAGTAAATGGAACATACCCCCAGAAGGTGGGCACATGGAGAGACCGAGTGGACTATATTATCAGACGATGAATGGTCATCAAATTGAAGAACGTTTAAAGGTGAATGATGTACTGATTCTGCCGATTGGGAGTACTGAGAATCATGGAAAGAATGCGTGTAGTGGTGAAGATACATTTTTAGTAACCAGACTTGCTGAAGCGGTAGCCCAAAAAACTGGTTGTACCATAGCAGAGCCCATATGGTATGGGAGTCATCCTTTCCATCATCTCGGTATGCCAGGTACTATTGTGATACCTGAAGAGGACCTAGCTGCATATATTCGAGCAGTAATAGCAGGATTTTGGAATAGTGGATTTCGGAAAATCATCTTACTAAACGGGCATGGGCAGGATTATGTGATACCGTTAGCGATTCATCAATTTGCGAAGAAATATCAGGTTCCTTCGATACTAATAAATGTAAACTGGTGGTTCGTGATTCCTGAATATATCAAGGACAAGGCACATGGAGGACCATTTGAAACACCCTTTATTCATGCTGATGAGTGTGAGACAAGTTTTTCTATGGCTCTCTTTCCCGAATTGGTCGATCAACAGTATGCAGAAAAAACAACACCTGCAAGCATCTTCCCAAAAGGTCACATAAATAAAAGTGGAAGTGCCTACAAAGAAGAGTCACCGATTGACTTCTGGTGTCAGGTGGGAGCTTCAGCAATTGAGGTGGTTTCAACTCCGGAAGGAGTGGTTGGAGATGCAACACTAGCTGATCCTGAGAAAGCACGTCCGGGAGTATATGCGATGTTGGATTATCTTGAGAAATTGATTACTGATATTCTTGAAATGTATCCTGCCGGCAAATTGCCTCCAATTGAATACATGACCATGCGTGACAAAGATGAGATAGAAGCTGTTATGCGAGGACCGCTGAATGGGGGTAAGCATATCTATACTCTGGGTTATCCTACCTAAGAGGCCTTAGATGATACCGATAGTGGCTAGTGTAACACCGAATCAGACAAAATTTGGACCATTACTGTTTCCTGGAGAGCTCGAAAGAGCAATCCAGGAACTTGGAGATTTGGGTTATGATGGCATAGAACTCAGCCTGCGGACGGTGCGGGACATTAATCAGGAAGAACTAAAAAAACAACTAAATAGGGCGAAACTTCGATTAATATCGGTAGCAACGGGTCAAAGTTTTATTGAAGATGGATATGCATTGTTTCATCATGATGCATTGATTCGAAGTAAAACAGTTGCGAGACTAAAGCAATTTATTGATTTAGTTGCCGATTTTGGTGGGGACACAGTAATTCTTGGTGGAATCAGAGGAAATTTGGATTATCCAGACAGGAAACAACAGTTCAAATGGGGATCTGAAGCGATTGATCAGTGTCTCGCACATGCTGAAAAGAAAAAAGTGATGTTAGTTCTTGAAGCTATCAATCGATATGAAACCAACCTGATGAATACTGTTGCTGATTGTGTGGAGTTTGTGTCTCGATGGAATTCTCCCTATCTAAAAGTACTTGCTGATACGTTCCATATGAATATTGAAGAGGTTTCCTTAAAAGCGACCTTAGATATGTATGCAGAATCCATTGGAACCATCCACACAGCTGACAGTAATCGACTAGCTCCGGGGATGGGCCATATTAACTTTAATGTAGTCTTACAGGATATTAGGAATTATCCGCACCTACAGTATCTTGGTGTAGAAATAATGCCGTTACCTAACAGTTCTATCTGTGCTGATACAGCAATACGAGAACTTAAACATGTTATTCAAGGGTAGGTCAAATTTTTAATCAAGGCCTGTGTATTTAAAATTGGGAATATAAATATAAAGAAGGAGAATTTAAAATGAAAGCAAAGATTGCGTTTTTGCATGGCCCACATGACCTTCGTGTCCAGGAGGTAGAGCTGCCTAAATTGAAGAGTGACCAGGTCCTCATCAAAATTAAAGCTGTGGGTATTTGTGGCTCAGATGTTGAGTGCTTTGAAGGGAAATCTGCTGAAGGCCGATACGACATTGCTCCCTATACCCCCGGTCACGAGTGGGCAGGACAAGTAGTCGAAGTTGGATCTGCTGTAACGAGTGTGAAAGTAGGTAATAAGGTTACCGGTGACTGTGTTATGGCTTGTGGTAAGTGTATCAACTGTAAGAATGGTCTCATGCCCTCTGCCTGTTTGAATATGCGTGAGCTTGGTTTTAGACCCGATTCACCCGGAGCCATGGGGGAATACATGATTCTTGAAGAGCAGTATACCCATCCGTTCCCAGATGATTGGAACTATACCTTGGGTGCATGGGTAGAAACCTTCTCGGTTGGTTACTGGGGTATCTGGGGTAATGGTGGCTTCTGTGATGCAAGCGACGATGTAGTGGTACTTGGAGCTGGTCCAATTGGACTCTCTGCCACCATGACTGCAAAAGCTTCTAATGCCCGAGTTATCATGATTGATCCTCTTGCAAGCAGGAGAGAAACTGCATTGAAATATGGTGCAGATGATGTTGTTGATCCTTCTACTGGTGATGTTGCTGAGCAAATTCGAAAGCTGACAAACGGTCATGGCGCCACTGTTGTTGTTGAATGTTCTGGAAATGACAAGGGTATTGCATCTGTGTTTGATATTGCTGGACACAGTTGTCGTGTCGGTTTTGTTGGTCACTCGATTGGGCGCAAGGTTTCTGCCGAGCTTGGAAAGGTTATCTGGAGTAATCTTCGTATTGTAGGCTCTGGTGGGACTAAGAACTTCCTCCCTCGCACCATTAAATTCCTTTCGAGACTGAAAGACCATTACGATTTTGCTGCATTGAACACACACCATTTTACCTTTGATAAGATTCATGATGCTTTCGATGTTGCTGTGCATGATAAAGCAAATGCAAGAAAGGTTATGATTACCTTCGATTAATCAATACTATTGTGTATAAGGAGGGATAGGGCAACTATCCCTCCTTAAGTCTCTAAATTTAAGAATTAGATGTGAGCGAAGTGGGGAAAAATATGAAATTTGCTGTGAATGAGAATACAATCATGCAATGTGATTTGGTTGATTTTTTACTGTAGAAATTAGTTATGCAGAGCTCAAGGAAGTACTTTATTTTCTTTATACTGTGGTAATTATAGAACAGTTGCTCCCTATGCGAATGCCCTCGGTGAATGCCTTTGAAGATGTATTTCTTGTACCCGATATATATAATATGCATAGAAACCTGGATTCCCGCGACTCATAACGAGGATGGCGGACTGAAGCCCAGCTTCTCGTAAATCACCTTCTGCTTCTCCAAAAGTTCACCGCAACGGAGTCGCTTACCGGGCATCTGGACACAGTCGATGAC
>Ga0334895_1001312_pt1 | contig 25903 bp, 23 predicted proteins | sample GraSluR3_MG_7_FD_207229 | JGI IMG/M metagenome (GOLD analysis project Ga0334895, IMG submission 207229) | Sludge microbial communities from methane-producing bioreactor in Wageningen University, Netherlands - Granular Sludge_31_05-R3 | ecosystem: Engineered > Bioreactor > Anaerobic >... | reverse complement strand
TCTGCCGTACTAGGACTGGGAGACATTGGACCGGAAGCAGCCATTCCAGTGATGGAAGGAAAGTGTGTATTGTTTAAGGCCTTTGCCAATGTGGACGCATTCCCTATTTGTTTGAAAACTCAGGATCCTGATGAGATTGTTAGAACCATCCAACTGATGGAACCCGTTTTCGGGGGGATTAACTTGGAAGATATCAGCGCGCCAAGGTGCTTTGAAATTGAAAAAGCTTTGAAAGAATCATTAGACATTCCCGTTTTCCACGATGATCAGCACGGGACAGCTGTGGTAACGGTGGCAGCGGTTTTGAACGGGCTTAAGTTGTCGAACAAAAAAGTACAAGCTATTAAAGTGGTGATCAACGGATCAGGAGCTGCAGGCAATGCCATTGCCAAACTGTTGATTAGTCTTGGTGTACCAGAAATATTAATGTGTGATCGAAAAGGAATCCTTCATAGAAAAAGAACAGACATGGATGTTTACAAGCAAGAGTTGGCTTTATTGACCAATAAAAAAGAAGAGTCGGGTGACTTAGCCGCAGCCATGGTAGGAGCAGATGTATTTATTGGTGTTTCTGCACCTAATGTGGTAACAGAAGACATGGTCAGAAGCATGGCTGAGAAAGCCATTGTGCTTCCTATGGCAAATCCAGTTCCAGAAATCATGCCAGAACGAGCAAAAGCGGCAGGTGCTTTTATTGTCGGAACAGGCCGTTCTGATTATCCCAATCAAGTCAACAACGTTTTAGCCTTCCCTGGTATTTTTAGAGCCGCATTGGATATCCGGGCATCTGAGATCAACGACGCCATGTATTTGGCAGCAGCAAAAGCTTTGGCAGGAGCAGTCGAAGAGGATCTTTCAGTCGATTGCATTTTACCGGAAGCTTTTGATCCACACTATACTCAAAAGGTGGTTGAGGAAGTTAAAAAAGCAGCTATAGAGACTGGAGTTGCTCGAATATAAAGAGAGGGAAAAATGACGAAGATTATTGGGCATCGAGGTGCCATGGGATACCGTCCTGAGAACACCATGACCTCTTTCAAAAAAGCGATAGAACTAAAATCCCACGGAATAGAGTTGGATGTTCATTTAACGAAAGATCAAGTGGCGGTGGTCATGCATGACGACAGGGTTGATCGGACGACGGATAGAATCGGTAGAATTGGCGATTATACTTACCCACAAATAAAAAGACTTGATGCGGGAAGTTGGTTTTCAAAGGGATATGCAGGTGAAAGGGTGCCATCATTAGAAGAAGTGTTGGCGTTATCGGTCTCATCAGACTTCATATTCAATATTGAGCTGAAAGCTGGTTCCGTACAGTATCCTGGGATAGAGAGAGTGGTATTGGCGTTGATTGACAAATATAACCGTCATAAGCAAGTCATTGTGTCGTCATTTGATCATGGTGGGATTGTGGCCATAAAAAAAATGGCTCCAGACATCAAAACAGGAGCTTTAGTAAGTTCCAGACTCTACCATCCTTGTCAATACCTTGCTACCATGGGTTGCGATGCGCTTCATCCGGATTATCGCACCTTAGATAAAGGAATGGTTGACAGTCTTTTAAAAAAAGGATACGAGATCAACACGTACACAGTGAATCATGAAAAAATCATTGCCCGCTTGATGCGGATGGGTGTAACAGGAATCATCACCAACTATCCGGATTTAGGGATCAGACAATGGGAACTAAATTCTTAAACGGGTCCTTGACTTTTCATTGGTTTTATAGTACTTTTAATTAAATTGAACCTTTAATTTGGCACGAGAGGCTGAAAAGGAGTCACTGAATGATCATGCCTTCCTCGTACCATAGGGAAGGCATTTTTATAGCTTTAAAATAGTCCAGAGAGGCTAAAAGGAGGAAAAATATGTTAACAGGCAGACATTTAATCGACCCAATGGATTTTTCAGTAGAGGAATTGGACGAGATTTTCGATTTGGCAGACCAAATCATAACAGACCCGGTGCAATATGCAGATGCTTGCAAAGGCAAATTATTAGCAACATGTTTTTATGAACCTAGTACAAGAACCCGACTAAGTTTTGAGGCAGCAATGCTCAGACTTGGTGGTCAAGTGCTAGGTTTTTCATCTTCAGAAAGTTCTTCCGCGGCAAAGGGTGAAAGTGTGAAGGACACAATTCTAACCATTGCTTCCTATGCGGATATTTGTGCCATGCGACATCCCAAAGAAGGAGCGCCAAAGGTGGCTTCAGTATCATCTCCTATCCCAGTGATCAACGCAGGAGATGGAGGGCACCAACATCCTACACAAACCCTTACAGATTTATTGACCATCCGTCAATTAAGAGGTAGTTTGGATAATTTCTCCATTGGGCTATGTGGAGACTTGAAATTTGGTAGAACAGTTCATTCATTGATCAAGGCGCTATCTCGATACGAGAATATTAGATTTGTTTTGATCTCCCCGGAAGAACTGAAAGTGCCGGAGTACATTCGTGAAGAGCTAGAGATGAAGCCAGGGGTAGACATGATGGAAATTGAAAAGTTAGAAGAAGTTATGGATTCTTTGGATGTCCTTTATATGACTCGGGTCCAGAAAGAGCGTTTTTTCAATGAAGCAGATTATGTCCGATTGAAAGACTCATACATTCTCAACAAAGAAAAGATGAATCTAGCGAAGAAAGACTTAGCTGTGTTGCATCCACTGCCTCGTGTCAATGAAATATCGGTGGAGGTGGATAACGATCCACGAGCTGCTTATTTTAAACAAGCAAAATATGGCATGTTTGCCAGGATGGCTTTAATCATGAAATTATTGGGGGTGGAATCATGTTAAAGGTTGATTCAATAGAAAGAGGCATAGTGATTGATCATATAGCAGCGGGAAAGAGCATGAAAATATACAAGTATTTGAATTTGGATGAAGCAAATTTCACAGTGGCGATGATTAAAAATGTCTGTTCGAAAAAGCTTGGGAAGAAAGATATCATAAAAATAGAGAATGTTTTAGATATTGACTTGAATGTGTTGGGATTTATCGATCACAATATTACTATCAATATCATAGAAAATGATAAAATAGTGCGAAAAGTTAATTTAGAATTGCCAATGGAAGTAAGCAACGTAGTGAAATGCAGCAATCCAAGGTGCATCACCTCTATCGAACAAGAAATTGAGCACAAATTCCGGTTGGTTAACAAGGAAGAAAAGCTATACCGATGCATCTATTGTGACCACGCTTACGATCCAAACAAGCAAGACCTGTAGGAGAAATCATGGATTTGATCATTAAGAATGTAAAGATTGTTGATGCAAAAAAGACAGTTGATGGGGACATAGCAATTAAGGACGGACGGATTCAAAAATTAGGAAGTGAATGGGATCCAAAAGGAATTCAACAAATAGATGGCAAAGGATTGACCGCCATGCCAGCTTTTGTGGATACACACACGCATTTTAGAGAGCCAGGATATGAAGAGAAAGAAACCATTGAGTCAGGAAGTATGGCAGCTGTAAAAGGAGGCTACACGACTGTTCTTTTGATGGGTAATACAAATCCAACGGCCAGCACAAAAGAACTGGTATTATGGGTACAGGAGAAAAGTCAGCAAATTGGACTGGTAGATGCGGTTCAATGTGGCACCATCACAGAGAATTTAGCAGGTGAGAGTATCCAACACTTGCCGGAATTGCTTACAGTGACTCGTTTCATAACAGACGACGGTAAAGGTGTGATGAATGACCGTCTTGCCTATGAGGCCATGTTGCTGGCAAAGAAAAACAATGCTACGGTTATTTCCCACGGGGAGAACCAATATTTTTCTGACAAGGACATGCGACTGGCAGAAAACCTTATGACATATAGAGACATTGAATTGGCTAGATTGACTGGCTGCAGACTTCATATGGCTCATGTGAGCACTAAGGAGGCCATAAAGCGCATTATTGAGGCAAAAAAAGAAGGGTTGCCTGTTACTTGTGAAGTGACCCCCCATCATATATTCGGAGACAGTACCACCAGCTACCGTGTCAATCCACCTTTGAGAGAACCAGAAGATGTCAAAGCATTGATACAAGCCATAAAAGAAGGTTATGTGGACGCAATCGGAACCGATCATGCTCCTCACACCCAATCAGACAAAGAGAAGGGGTCGCCGGGAATATCCAGCATTGAAACCAGCTTTGGAATTTGTCATAGGGTTTTGGTGAGGGAGAACAAGATGACTTTAAATGCTTTATCAGCTATTATGTCTGAAAGGCCAGCAAAGTTGATTGGCATTAAAAAAGGCCTGATTGAACCGGGTTATGCTGGCGACATCGTGTTAGTGGATGAAAACAGATGTGAAGCCATCGACCCGGATAAATTTGTCTCAAAAGGCAAGAACTCCCCCTTTAAAGGAATGGCTACATATGGTAAAGTGATGATGACAGTGAAAGCTGGGAAAGTGGTCTATCAAGGAGAAAACGATGTTAGCAGATAAATTATATGATGCAGTGAATGCCAACGGACATGTCTGTGTTGGTTTGGACACGGAAATTACCTATTTGCCAGAAGATTATTTGAAGTCTTTTGAATCAGAAGGAGAAGCCATTATTTCCTTCAACAAAGCCATTATAGATCAGACTTATGATTTAGCGGCTTGTTACAAAGTTCAGATTGCCTATTACGAAGCGATGGGTTTGGCGGGCATGAGAGCCTACGTCGAGACCTTGCGTTATTTGAGAGAAAAAGGGTGTATGATCATAGGCGATATCAAAAGAGGCGATATTCAAAAGACAGCAGGCATGTATGCCAAAGGACATTTCCAAGGAGATTTTGAGGTGGATTGGGTAACCCTTAATGCTTATATGGGAGTAAATGACAGTCTAGAACCATACTTGGAATATGTGGATCACCATGATAAAGGCATTTTTGTGTTGATCAGAACCTCAAACAATGGCGCTAGAGACTTTCAATACATGCAAGACGACACGGGAAAAACGCTATACACAAATGTGGGTGAAAAGTTGCAAGCTTTGGCGGAAAAACACTTGGCGAAGTGCGGTTTTAGTGGAATTGGCGGGGTGGTTGGCTGCACCAACAATGAATCAGGAGTGGCATTGAGAAACACTGTGAAGAATATGTTCTTGCTCATTCCCGGTTATGGTGCTCAAGGAGGGGGTGCAAAGGATGTCGCACCTTATTTGATTCATGGCAATGGTGGTGTAGTGAACGCTTCAAGAGGGATCATCACTGCCTATAGAAAAATGGGTGGCAACCCATTGGATTTCCACCATGCAGCAAGACAAGCAACGATTCAAATGAGAGATGAAATATGGAGAGAAATCAAATGACACAGTCTTACCAATCAACTGTTTTGAAACAAAAAGAAGTTTGTGAAGGCATATTCGAATTGACCCTTGAAGGGAGAGAGGTTCCAAAGCCGGGACAATTCTACATGGTCAAGAGAGATCACGGTGATTATTTGCTTCCCAGACCCATCAGCGTTTATGATTTTTGTGAAGGGAAGCTTAAATTGCTTTACCGAGTTGAAGGGAAGGGAACAAAGAGCATGGCTCGCTTGAAAGAAGGAGATACAGTTCAGCTTCTAGGACCCCTCGGAAATGGATTCGATGTAGATCAAATGAAGGGAAAAGTAGGGATTGTAGGTGGTGGCATTGGCATTGCGCCGCTTCTGTATTTGGCCAAAAAACTGGAACCCAAGTCAGTGGACATTTATTTGGGATACAAAGAACAAGACTACTGTGCCGATAGTTTTCAAGCAAATGGAAACAAAGTGACGGTTGTGACAGAATCAGGAAAATTGGGATTCAAAGGTTTTGTTACCGACTTTGTAAAATGGGATCAGTACGACACGATTGTAACTTGTGGTCCAGAAATTATGATGGAGAAAATTCTTCGGGAAAGTCAAGGAAAAGAAGTGACCGTGTTTGCTTCTTTGGAAAGAAGAATGGCATGTGGCGTAGGTGCTTGTTTGGGATGTGTGGTAAAAACGACCACAGGTAACCAACGAGCTTGCAAAGAAGGTCCCGTATTTAACGCGGATCATCTGATCTTGGATTGAGGAGAGGGCAATGGCAAACATAATGGTTGATTTTTTAGGCATACCCTTTAAAAACCCAGTAGTGGCAGCAAGTGGAACCTTTGGCTTTGGTGAGGAATACCATACCATCTATGATGTCGGGAGACTGGGCGGTATCAGCACCAAAGGACTGACACGGATGGAAAAAGAAGGAAATGACGGCATCCGCCTGTGGGAAACACCCATGGGACTAATGAATAGCATTGGCTTGCAAAACCCCGGTGTGGAAGGATTTATTTCCCGGGAAATACCTAAAATGAAACAACTGGGAACCAACATTATCGTCAATTTGGGAGGCAATACATTAGAAGACTATTTGATTGGATTGGAATGGTTGAATCAAACAGAAGTGGATATGATTGAACTGAATATTTCCTGCCCCAATGTAAAAGCAGGAGGCATGGCTTTTGGCATCAAAGGGGAAGTAGCCTATGAAGTGGTGAAAGTAGCTAAAAAAATCTGTAAAAAGCCGATGATGGTCAAACTGTCACCTAACGCTGAAAACATTGTTGAAATGGGCATTGCATGTGAGGCAGCAGGCGCCGATGCCTTGTCTTTGATCAACACATTAAACGCTATGGCGATTGATATCAATAAGAGAAAAGCAGTCTTTGACAACATCTATGCAGGATTGTCAGGACCAGCCATTAAGCCTGTGGCCTTGAGAATGGTTCATCAAGTTGCGAATGCGGTAAAAATTCCTATATGTGGCGTTGGAGGAATCAGTACAGCAGAGGATGCCATTGAGTTTTTCATGGCCGGTGCCTCTTTAATTCAGGTGGGGACAGCCAACTTTGTGAAGGCGGATAGCTGTTTGGATATTATCGACGGAATCACCGATTTTCTGGAGAAGGAAAACATCAAGGATATTCAAGATATCATTGGGATTGTGTAATGGAGTGGTAGAATAAAAAATGAGGAAGAGCTGGAGGGAAACATGGAATTGATCAATTTATTCAAAGAAAGCGGGGCATTACTGGAAGGTCATTTTTTATTGTCATCAGGCAAACACAGCCAGAAATATGTTCAATGCGAACAGTTGATGCAGTACCCGGATCGAGCCAGACAAGTGGTTGAGGCAGTAGCAGAGAAAGTGAAGGACCTGCAGATAGATGTAATTGTTGGACCAGCCATGGGCGGTATTCGAGCGGCTTACGAGCTAGGAAGACAACTAAACATTCGAACTATTTTCACTGAGCGCGTGGATAATGTGATGACATTGAGAAGGGGCTTTCAAATTCATGAAGGCGAAAAAGTGCTGATTATGGAAGACGTAGTGACTACTGGCAAATCTTCCATGGAAGCGGCAAAAGTCATAGAGACTCTTGGAGGACAAGTGATTGGAATTGGTTGCTTGGTGGATAGAAAAGTCAGTGCTCTGAGATTGCCAATCTATAGTGCGGTGGAGCTATACTTTAAAGCGTACGATCAAAAAGAGTGTCCTGAGTGCGAAAAAGGCTCACAACCAGTTAAACCGGGGAGCAGAAAACAATAAATCAATCAAACCGATCGAAGTAAATGGCATCTTCTGAAAAGCCTTTCTGTTTCAACAAGGGCAATACCGAGTCTATCATGGCGGGGCTTCCGCACAAATAGGCTTCTTTGTTTTCGCCGTCAGCCACATAATCTTTCACGAGATCGGTTACTCGCCCCGTTTCGCCTTTCCATTGACACTCCTTTGTGGGACGGGACAGGCAGTTAATATAAGTGAAATCATACATGGATTCTTCCAAACTCTGCAAGGTTTTAGTCATAAACAAATCTTGACGAGTCCTTGCGCCAAAGAAAAAAGTGATTTTCCGTTGGATGTTGTTTTCGTTCATATGACGCAGTATGCTCATAATGGGAGCCATACCGGTCCCGATGGCTACACATATCATCTCTTTCATAGTGTCACGATAATAGAAGTCTCCGAAAGGGCCTACAATCGTCAGGACATCGGTGACTTTCAAATATTGGTGGATATAGGTTGTGCAAATTCCATTGGGAACATAACCAATAAACAACTCGATGGCTTGATCAGAGCTGGGAGGTGTGGTGATAGAATAGGCGCGATAAACTTCTTCGTTGCCATCGTATTCAGGTGTTAGGATTTGAATGTATTGACCAGGTTTGTAGGAAATGCGTTCCCCTTCAGGTAAAGACAATCCTACACGTTTGATGGTGTCGGTTAAGTCTTCTAACACAGTGACGGTACATAGATACTGTCGAACGCTAAACAGTTCCTCAGGGATTTCAATATGCATATCCTTTTTAATTCTCACTTGGCAGGATAATCGAATACCGGATTGTTGTTCTTCGTCAGAGACATAACCCCTTTCTGTCGCTAGAAAAGGACCACCTCCAGACAATACTTTAACCTTACAGTAACCACAACTGCCTTTTCCCCCACAGGCAGAAGGAATAAAAATGTTCTCGTCATTTAGTGCGGATAACAGAGAATCTCCCCCGGAAACCACGTAGTCTTTTTCTTCATTGATTGTCAAGTTCTTTTCGCCATAATCAGCAATGGTTTTATTTGCAAGAGAAAGTAGAAAAGCCAATAATCCTGTAATACCTGAAATAGCAAAAACAGTGGTTAGAATTTCTTCCATAGGTGCCTCCTATTGTAAGGTAACGATGCCGGAAAACCCGATAAAAGCCAAAGCCATCAGTCCAGTGATGATTAAAGTGATTCCAGCACCCTCCAACCCTTTTGGAAAAGGGTTGTTTTTTATTTTTTGTCGGATTCCTGCCATGGCGACAATGGCCAATAACCAACCTAGACCAGAGCCTATGCCAAAAGCGAGGGATTGAACCAAATTGTAGGAACGAATGACCATGAAAAGGGAAACGCCCAAGATGGCACAATTAACCGTGATGAGAGGCAAGAAAATACCCAATGCATAATATAGCCCTTGAAAGTAGCGATCGATAACCATTTCAACCAGTTGGACAAAGGCTGCGATTACAATGATGAATACAATAAATCTTAAATACTCCAGTTGAAGAGGCAACAAAACGTAATGGTAAAGAAGATAATTGATGATGGTAGTGAATGCCAGCACAAAAGTAACGGCTTGACCCAGACTTAGAGAGGTTCTGATGTCACTGCTAACCGCAATGAAAGAGCACATTCCCAAAAAATTGGCCAAGATCATGTTGTTGGTAAAAATGGCAGCAAAGAAAATGGTTACAGGATGAATATCCATTAGGCTTTTGCACCTCCTTTTTTATCAGATTTGTCAGGAAAGAGATTTTTGGAGACCCAAACCACGATGGCCAACATGAAGAAAGCGCCAGGTGGCATGATCATGAGCGTCCAAGATACCCAGGAGTCCCCTAGAATATTGATTCCAAAAATAGACCCAAATCCTAACAGTTCCCTTACAAAAGCAATGAGCATTAAGACGATGCCATACCCCATGCCAGATGCGATGCCATCGGCAAAGGCATAGACAGGCGTGTTTTTTTGGGCAAAGCTTTCGCAACGGCCCATAATGATGCAATTGGTTATGATCAGTCCTACATAAGGTCCCAAAGCTTCACTAATGGAAGGGAAAAATGCCTTAAGAAACAAATCGACCATAATCACATAAGCAGAGATAATCAACGTTTGCACCATCATACGGATATGCTTTGGTGTATATTGTCGCAGTACAGACACGGTCAATTCAGAAAAAGCAGTGACAAAGATCAGTCCTAAGCTCATAACAAAGGCATTGAGCATAAGATTGGTGACAGCTAATGCCGAACAGATTCCTAGTATTTGACGATAAATGGCGTTGTCTTCCCAAATGCCTAGAGTAAAAATCTTTTTTGTTTTATGGTTCACGGCGCACCTCCTCCATTAGGACGGAAAGGATATGATGAATTTCTTCATTGAAAATAGACAACACGGCATTTGATGTGGAGGTGGCTCCAGAAATGGCGTCTACATTGCCATGTGTTGCCGGACGATAGATTAAATAAGGTGTTCCTGCATTCCGATCAAGAGGAATTTGCCTGAACTGATCCTGATACCATCTTTCATCAATACGACCGCCCAAACCAGGTGTTTCAGAATGTTCCAAAAAAGTGATCCCCAGTAAATGATCAAAAGAAGGATCAAAAGCTAGTACAGCTTCTATACCTCCCCATAGTCCAGCACCTTGTATCTTGAAAGCATGTCCCATGGTCTGGCCCCCTTTGTGATAGCGATAATAAGGGGTGGATAAAACCATGTCCTCTTCCACAAATTGTTGATAAGTTTCTAAAACACTCTCGCTTGTGTCTTGATGAGGAATATCAAACACATATAAGATGCTAGCTTGTTCTTTTAATAGAGACTGTTGATGGATCCTGTCAGCAAACACCAAATTTAGAGTCGCCAACAAAGCGGTGAACACAATGGTGATGGCAATCATAAAAATAACAGGATACAAGATCTTTTTTTTTGAATCAGCCATGAACAGCACCTCGTTTCTTGATTTGCTTCACAAGTTCGTCAATGATGGGAACAAAGGTATTGCCAATCAATATGGCAAACATGATGCCACCAGGGAACAAGGCAAAAGAACGGATGACAACGGTGACAGCACCGATGATGAAACCATAGATTAATCGACCTTCAAAAGTTTTGGGAGAAGTAATGGGGTCTGTCGCCATGAACACAGCACCAAAAATCAATCCACCAGATAAAAAACCCCAAACAGGTTGAAAAACTTCAGAAAAACCTAAAAAGCTCAAAAGAAAGCTGATGGAAAAATAGCCAACAAAAACCGACAAGGTGGTTTCTATTCGGGCAACTTTTTTCAAAAAAAGATAAACGCCGGCTGCTAAAATCAGAAAGGCAGGCCCTTCGCCTGCAGAACCGGCAGTGGCGCCAAAAAAAAGATCAGAAAAAGCAGACATAACCCCGGTATTGCGATAAATTAACATAGGAGTAGAATGGGCTAAAGTGTCAATGGGTTCAGTAAGATAACGGGTAAAACCTCCCATAAAAACAGGAGAAGGCGCTGTCCATTGCGCGGTTAAGTATTTGGCAAAAGAAACATAGACAAAAGCACGTGCCGCTGCTGCTGGATTAAAAACATTTCGACCAAACCCACCAAAAGCTTCCCTCGCAAAAACAACACCAAAAATGATGCCGATAGCTGCAACCCAAAAAGGCGTTCGAGGAGGCAAGGTCAAGACAAACAGCAAAGCAGAGACCAAAACAGCCTTCGTGAAAGGTTTCTTAGATTTCCTATGAAAGACCCATTCTGTAGCTAAAGCCACCCCGCTAGTCACAACACCTAGAAGCAATATCCGCCAACCAAAAGTACCGACAGCAAAGATGTAGAGGGGAATCAGAGCTATCAATACCTTCTCCATGGCAGATTGTTTCATGAATTCTATGGGAAATGGTTTTTGCATGAAACCCTCCTGTATGAATCGAGTGATACATTCATTTTACCAGAGGATGGAAAAAGAGACAAATTTAATTTTTGGCAAGTCTTTATAGCAAATACCCATTTAAAATTTAGAAAATGAGTGTTATAATGATATCAATTCAATTTAAAGGGGTGAAAGAATGCCAGAAGAATTCAAAGCTGGATGTCAAAGACCTTCAGTAACAACCGAAACAGTGGAAGAAAAAACACCAGAAACAGTAGAAACAACGTTAAAGGAGGAGAGGCAAATGATTAAAGTAGGTAAACCGGCACCTGATTTTACAGCACCGGGGTTTTATCAAGGAAAATTCTCTAATTTCAAGCTTTCAGAATATTTAGGCCAATGGGTGGTACTTTGTTTTTATCCAGGAGACTTTACATTCGTCTGAGCGACTGAAGTATCAGCAGTTGCTGAAAAAAATGATGAATTTGAGAAATTGGGCGTTCAAGTGTTGTCAATGAGCGTTGACAGTGTATTTGTTCACAAGATTTGGAATGACAATGAGTTGTCTAAAATGGTAGGGAAAGACATTCCATTCCCGATGTTGTCAGATGGGGGCGGAACCATCGGAAAACTTTATGGCATCTATGATGAAGAAGGTGGCGTAGAAACGAGAGGTCGATTCCTGATTGATCCAGATGGTGTGGTGCAAGGATTTGAAGTGTTGACACCACCTGTCGGAAGAAATGTCAGTGAAACCCTTCGACAGATTCAAGCCTTCCAATTGGTGAGAGAAGCAAAAGGGACTGAAGCGGCACCATCAGGCTGGAAGCCTGGCAAAAAGACATTGAAACCAGGACCGGACCTAGTAGGAAATGTCTGGAAAGAATGGAAAGTATCAGAAGCTTTTGATGAATAATAGATGGGTTCAACAGGCTGCTTTACCTGAGGTAAAGCAGCCTGTTTGCATTCAATTTCCAATCTTTATCCTATGCCTGACTGTACAGTCTGACAAAATTAAGGTATAATTGAAAAAAGAATCGAGGGATTGAATGGAAAAAAACTTGGAACAAAAATGGATGGCGTATAGTCAAGGAACACTATACGATAGTTATCGCTATTTCGGAGCACACCCGAGAGAATTTCATGGGAAAAAGGGGACATTGTTCGCTGTGTGGGCACCTCATGCCAGAAATGTTTCTCTAGTGGGTTCTTTTAATGATTGGGATTCTGACGCAAACCCTTTGATCAAACATGACCTAAGTGGCGTATGGTGGGTGTTTGTTAAGAAGGCAATTCATAAGGAATGGTACAAATATTTAATAACAGCATCTGATGGAAGTCTTCATTACAAGGCAGATCCTTTCGCCTTTTCGAGTGAATTGAGACCAGAAACGGCATCTGTGGTGACCTCTTTAGCGTACGATTGGAAAGACCAACAGTGGTGGAACCATCGACAGCAGATTGACTTGTATCAATCACCCATGAACATTTATGAGGTCCATGCCGGCTCATGGAGACAAAAAGAAGATGGGAGATTCTTGAGTTATCGAGAATTGGCGGATAAATTAGTGCCTTATATGATTAATATGCATTATAATTATTTGGAGCTAATGCCGGTAATGGAGCATCCTTACGATGGCTCATGGGGTTACCAGACGACAGGTTATTATGCCGTCACGAAAAGACATGGAGAGCCTCAAGACTTGATGTATTTAGTAGACTTGTGTCATCAGAATGGAATTGGCGTCATATTGGATTGGGTGCCGGGACATTTTTGTCGAGATGCTCATGGATTGCTAAACTTTGATGGTGAAGAGCTTTATGGAGGAATAGATCACCCTAACTGGGGAACCAAAAAATTTGACTTTGGCAAAGGGGCTGTGAAAAGCTTTTTGATTTCAAATGCACTTTTCTATTTTGAGAAGTTTCATATCGACGGACTCCGCGTAGATGGCGTAACGTCGATTCTTCAGTTAAATTTTGGCATGGAACAAATTGGATACCATAATCATTTGGGAGGCATGGAAGACTTGAATGGGATCCAGTTTATAAAAGATTTGAATGAGACTGTTTTTGAAAAGCATCCTAAAGCCATCATGGCGGCGGAAGAATCCACAGATTGGCCATTGGTCACATCCCCCGTTGATTCAGGAGGGTTGGGATTCAATTTCAAATGGAATATGGGTTGGATGAATGATACTTTGCGTTACTTGAGCCATCCTATGGAAGAACGAAAATTTCACCACGATCAACTTACATTTTCTCTGTACTATGCCTTTAGCGAAAACTTTATTCTCCCTTTTTCTCATGATGAAGTGGTACATGGCAAAAAATCCCTTGTGGACAAAGGGGCCGGTGATTACGAGGAGAAGTTCAAAACGTTAAAGCTGATAGCCACCTACCAAATGACTCATCCAGGAAAAAAACTGAATTTTATGGGGAACGAATTGGCCCCTTTTTTAGAATGGCGCTATGATGAGGCTTTGGAATGGTTTTTGTTGAAATATCCAAAGCATGACGATCATCAACGGTATATTAGGGATTTGAATTTAATATATTCAAATGAAGAAGCCCTTTGGCTGAAGGACAATAGTTGGGAAGGGTTTCAATGGATTGATGCCAACAACCGGTTTCAAAGTGTGTTTTCCTATGTAAGATGGGGTAACGACGCCCTTGTTTTAACCGTATTGAATTTCAAATCATCGGCTTATGAACAATATCGCATTGGTGTCCCATTGCCAGGAGAATATCAAATCATTCTCAATTCAGATTGGCATATGTATGGAAATGACACCCCAAATAAACAGCTTAAAATCTCTGCAAAAAAAGGAAAGATGCATGGGATGGATCACTTTATTGAATTAACACTGCCTGGATTGACAGGTATGATCATCAAAAGAAAGGGATCGGGCAAAAAAGGAGAAGGCAATGTTTGATGACAAAAATACATTTAAAGAAGCCTATTTAGAAAGGTTTAAGGAAATTACGGGAGAAGTCTTTGAAGAAAGCACCATGGAAGATAAATACAAGGTGTTGGTCTCCCTGATTATGAAAAATGTGGCGGTGTACATGGCGGATAGCCACGCTAGGTTAAATGGAGAAAACAACAAAAAACGAGTTTACTATTTTTCCATGGAGTTTTTGATTGGAAAGCTATTGAATATGAATTTGATCAACCTAGGCATCTATGAGGTTGTAAAAGAAGGCTTGTGTGACTTGGAGATTAATTTGGACGAGCTGGAGAAGGTTGAAAAGGATGCAGGACTTGGCAATGGCGGTCTTGGAAGACTAGCTGCTTGCTTCATGGATTCATTGGCTTATTTGAACATACCAGCAGTTGGCATGGGACTGCGCTATCGATACGGTTTGTTTGAACAAAAAATCATTGACGGCAATCAAGTGGAATTACCGGACAGATGGTTGGCCAACGGTTATCAATGGGAGATCAAAAAGGCATCAAAATCTGAAATCATCAAATTTTACGGGGAAGTCAAGTCAGAAATGATCGATGGAAGACTACAGTTTATCCATGAAAACTACGAGCCCATCACCGCAGTTCCTTATGATATTCCCATTCTGGATTATGATTCTCAAGATGTGAACTACTTAAGGTTGTGGAGCGCAGAGACGGTGGATGATTTTGATTTGATGTCATTCAATAGCGGAGATTATTTAAACGCCGTTAAAAACAAAGCAGCTGCGGAAGCGATCACTCATGTTTTGTACCCCAATGATGCCAATTATGAGGGAAGGGTGTTGAGACTCAAGCAACAATACTTTTTTGTAAGTGCAGGACTTAAAAGCATTTTAAGACGATTCAAAAATAACAATGAGAATTTTTCGGAGATAGAAGATAGAATCCAGATACAAATCAATGATACGCACCCTTCATTAGTCATACCTGAATTGATGCGAATTTTGATAGACGAAGAAGGATTGGATTGGGATGATGCTTGGGAAAAAACCACACAAATCTGCGCATATACCAATCACACCATTTTACCAGAGGCATTGGAGAAGTGGTCGATCGATCTGATCAAAGAATTGCTCCCAAGAGTGTATATGATCATTGAAGAAATCAACCGACGCTTTATTGATGAAGCCACGGAAGGAACAAGAGAATTGCGTTTGAGGAATGCTATTTTGCGAGATGGACAAGTTCACATGGCCAACCTGGCCATCATAGGATCAAAATCCGTTAATGGAGTAGCAGCATTGCATGCGAAAATCATTCAGGAAGAAACCTTTAAGGAAATGTGTGACATGTACCCGTGGAAATTCAATGGGAAGACAAATGGCGTATCTCATAGACGCTTTCTATTGAAAGCAAACCCCGCTTTAGGTCAAGTATTGACAGATACCATTGGCATCGAGTGGAAATATGACGCAGAAAAACTGGAAAGTTTTGAACAGTATGCGACGGATTCAGGGGTTCATCAATTGATGTATCTAGCAAAAAAGCAAAACAAAGAAAGGTTGGCAACCTATATCAAAGACCATCATGGCATTGTCTTGGACACAGAATCCATATTCGACGTTCATGTGAAGCGGATTCATGAATACAAGAGACAGTTGATGAATGGGCTCCATATTCTACATTTGTACGAACAGATCAAGCACGAAGGAAAAGTGATACATCCAAGAACGTTTATATTTGGAGGAAAAGCGGCACCTGGGTACGATATGGCAAAGAGAATCATCCGATTCATCAGTTTGTTGGGAGACATTGTGAACCGTGATCCTTTAGTGAATCAGTATATGAAAGTGATATTTCTTGAAAACTTCAACGTGTCATTGGCAGAGATGGTGTATCCAGCAGCAGATGTGTCGGAGCAAATATCTACAGCCAGCAAGGAAGCCAGTGGTACCGGCAACATGAAGTTCATGATGAATGGTGCACTGACTTTAGGAACCCTTGATGGTGCCAATGTAGAAATTGCAGAGAGAGTAGGAAATGACAACATCTTCATTTTTGGGCTGACTTCAGAAGAAGTTTTAAGATATTACAAAGAAGGCGGTTACCGATCTTTTGACCTGTACACATCGGATCAAAAGATCAAAACAGTGGTGAATCATTTAGTGGATGGATTTTTCCCAGAAGATATCACAGAGTTCAAAGCGATTTACGACAGCTTGATCACGCATAATGACCCCTACTTTGTATTAAAAGATTTTGAGGGGTACAAATTGGCTCAGGACCAAGTGGATAAAGCGTATCAGAAAAAAGAAAAATGGTCTGAAATGGTAGTCAGAAATATTGCTGCCTCAGGTTACTTTTCAAGCGATAGAACCATATTGGATTACAACAGGGAGATTTGGAAAATAAAAAGGGGGTCTTAAGATGAGTAAACAAAAATGTATCGCCATGTTATTGGCGGGTGGACAGGGCAGCCGGTTGAAAAGCCTGACGCAGGATAATGCAAAGCCAGGTGTCATGTTTGGAGGCAAGTATCGAATCATAGACTTTAGTTTAAGCAATTGTTTTCATTCTGGTATCTATACCGTGGGCGTCCTTACCCAGTACAAACCCTTGCTGTTGAATCGGTATATCGGAACGGGAAACGCATGGGCGCTGGACAAGATTGATCAAGGGGTCTATATCTTGCCTCCTTATATGGATCAAGAAGGAGGCAATTGGTACAAGGGAACGGCAGATGCTGTTTACCAGAACCTGTCTTTTGTCGATGTGTACGATCCAGAATATGTGCTGATTTTGTCAGGAGATCATATCTATAAAATGGATTATGGGAAAATGTTGGAATATGCCATTGAAAGAGAGGCGGATTTGGCTGTTTCAGTCATGGAAGTCGACTGGGAAGAAGCAAGTCGCTTTGGCATCACCAATGTGAACCAAGAGATGAAAATTGTGGAGTTTGAGGAAAAGCCTGAGAATCCAAAAAACAATATGGCTTCCATGGGTATATATATTTTCAAATGGTCCATTCTAAAAGAAGCTTTGTTAAAGGATGCAAAGAATCCGGAATCCCAACATGATTTTGGGAAAAATGTCATCCCCGAGCTGTTAGCACAAAACAAAAACATATATGCCTACCTTTTTCAAGGCTACTGGAAAGATGTAGGGACGATAGACAGCTATTACAAAGCCAATATGGATTTGTTGAAAAAAGACTCGGAGTTAGATTTGTCTTCTAAAGAGCTGAGAGTGTACTCTAACAATAGAAATAGAAGACCGCATTATGTTGGGAATTCAGCAAAAATCAGAAACAGCTTGATTTGTGATGGCAGTTTGATTGAAGGAGAAGTTGACAATTCCATATTATCTTATGAGGTTACGGTTGGAAAAGGAGCAGTGGTAAAAGATTCCATTGTCTTTAGCAATTCAGTGATCGAAGAAGGCGCGGTGGTGGAAAGAGCCATTGTCGTGGAGAATCAAGTAGTCCCCAAAGGTACAAAAGTTGGGGATGCCAACCAAGAAGAAATCATTGTTCTATCATAAGGGGGGAGCACGATGAAACAAGTAGTAGGCATCATAATTAACAGTCCGAACCAGAGAGATTTGGGAGAATTGGTCAGTCACCGCAGCATTCACACAGTACCTATTGGTGGAAAATATCGATTGATTGATTTTTCTTTGTCCAATATGGTGAACTCCGGACTTAGAAATATTGGGGTCATTGGCTCCTATCAGTATCGGTCTCTTGTGGATCATCTTGGTGCGGGTGAAGAATGGAACTTAAGTTCTAAAAGCAATGATCTTGCCATCCTCCATGGGGGAAGGAATGTCAAGATAGGCGGCATCACACGAATCAATCTACAAGATTTTTTAGACAACAAAGCCTTTTTTAGCAAAATATCTTCTGGGGTGGAGCATTTCGTTATCTCAGGTTGCAACATCGTTTACAATATGGATTTGACAGAAGTATTGGATCATCATAAAAGAAAACAAGCCGACATAACGATGGTCTACAAGCGAGATTACCAGGGAGAGATATTAAATAAAGAAGTAACACTCAAGACAGAGGATGGATCAGTACAAGATATCGTCTACAGCAGAGAAAAACGAGAATCAGGCGCCAATGTTTTTATTGATACATTGATTATCAAGAAGAAAGTGATGATGGACATTCTTGAAATGGTCGGGACCACCGGTAGCATAGACTTGATCGATATTATTCGGGATAATCTGGTCAATCTTAAGGTGGCGGGTTATTACATGGAAGGCTATGTTAAGATCATCAATTCCATCAAATCTTATTTTGATTGTTCAGTGGAGATGTTGGAAGATGAGGTGCAAAAGGAATTGTTCCACAGTAATCGAACCATATACACCAAAACGAAAGACAACCACCCGGCAAAATATGGCCCCCATGCATCCGTTAAGAATGCTTTCGTTGCGAGCGGCACTCAAATAGAAGGTCATGTGGAAAACAGCATCATTTTTAGAGAAGCTAAAATCAAGCCGGGAGCTAAAGTAAAAAACTGTATCATCATGCAACAATGTGAGATCGGAGAAAACAGTGTGCTGGTCAATGCCATATTAGATAAATATGTGGTGATTAGAGAAGGGAAAATCATGGTAGGAACAGAAGAGGAACCTTTGATTATCAAAAAAGACGCAGTTGTATGAAGGAGGAAACGATGAAAGTACTATATGTCACGTCAGAAGCGGCTCCTTTTGCGAAAAGTGGTGGGTTAGGAGATGTGGCGGGATCTTTGCCACAAGTTTTAAATGAACAAAAAGAAACAGTTCGGGTTATGATGCCCTTGTACCAAGACATACCCCAGATATATAAAGATCAGATGGAAACGGTGACAACCTTCACCGTCCAGCTTAATTGGCGTCAACAACCCTGCGAGATCAAGCAATTGTCAAAGGGAAACACGGTGTACTATTTTGTTAAAAACGATTATTATTACAATCGAGAAGGCCTCTATGGCTTCTTTGACGAAGCAGAGAGGTACTTGTTTTTCTCAAAAGCCATTTTAGAATTTGTGCCCCAGACAGATTTTTGGCCTGATATTATTCATTGTAACGATTGGCAGACAGCTATGGTGCCATTTTTGTTGGAAAAGCACTATCATCAGCATTATCAAGACCTTAAAACGGTTTTAACCATTCATAATATTAAGTATCAAGGCATTTATGGCAAAGAAACTCTGTACGACATTCTTGGGCTGACTCCGTCAGAAATAACGGAAGACATTGAATTCAAGGATGCCACCAATATGATGAAGGCAGGCATTTACAATGCCGACTGGGTAACAACCGTTTCGCCTACCTACGCCAAAGAACTGGGACATTCCTATTTTGGACAAGATCTTCATGGGGTCATCAAATCCAACCAGCATAAATTGACAGGCATTCTTAATGGAATTGATTACCAATCCAATAATCCAGCCACAGACGAAAATTTGTACGTTAACTATACCCGTTCAATTGTTAAAAAACAGGAAAACAAGCGGCAATTTTTGGAAGAAATGGGAATGCTGGACGAAGACAAACGCCCTCTAGTAGGAATTGTTTCCCGATTGGATGAGTTGAAAGGGATCGATTTAATTACCCATGTAATCTATGAAATGATGGGTCTTGGGATCAACTTGGTAGTGTTGGGAACGGGAGATAAGAAGTACGAAGATGTGTTCCATCATATTCGAAACAGCTTTCCATCCCATACATCTGTGCATACAGCTTTTGACTCAAAACTGGCTTCAAAAATATATGCATCAAGCGATATGATATTGATGCCTTCCAGAGTGGAACCTTGTGGCTTGACCCAAATGATTGCACTGGCCTATGGCGCGGTGCCGTTGGTAAGAAAAACAGGAGGTTTGAACGATACCATTGAAAAATTCAACGTGTTGTCCGGTGAGGGGAATGGCTTTGTGTTTAACAATTACAATGCGCATGAAATGTTAGCGGAATTAACCAGAGCCGTATGTCTTTACAAGCGGAATGAACCCGCTTGGAGACAAGTGGTAAACAATGCTTTTCAATCAAGATTTGACTGGCAAAAATCAGCTCAGGCTTATGGACAAATTTATCGTAAAATAAAAGGCGACAACTAATGAATGTTCGCTATCATTCCCATCAACCCCAATACAAGACACCCTTTGGTGCCGTTTCTGTGGAAACGGAAGTGGTGTTCAGATTGATTGTGACAGATGAACCTGAAATGGTGTGTCATCTAGTCATTGGAACAGAAGATGAAAAAACCACGTTGGAAATGAAAAAGACAGAGGTGTCAGAAAAGGGACAGACCTACACCATTCGTTATACGGCACCGAAAAAACCTTGTGTGTTGTTTTATCACTTTTCATTGAATACACCAGAGTACACGCGTTATCTGGGAAACAATTTGAAGCGATTGGGTGGAGAAAGCCATCTGTATCATTGGGATCCCATCCCTTATCAGTTGACAGTTCATAAAAAAGACATTAAAGTAGCCGACTGGTACAAGGAAGGAACCATGTACCAGATATTTGTGGATCGATTCCATTTTGGTGGCGAGGAAGATCGATATGTCGGGAGACAAGGATTTGTTAAATATACCAATTGGAACGATCCAAACCGTTATATTAAAGATCGTGCAGGCAATATCGTTTACTGGGATGTGTATGGAGGCAATCTGGAAGGCATTATTAAAAAACTGCCTTATTTAAAATCTTTGGGTGTATCCATTCTTTATCTCAACCCGATTTTTGAAGCGCATAGCAATCACAAATACGATACGGCGGATTATGAAACGATAGATTCAGGATTTGGAGACCTTGAAATTTTCAAGCAACTGGCAGCTGCTTGCCAAGAGATGGGGATTCATATTCTATTAGATGGCGTATTCAGTCATGTAGGAAGTGACAGTCGTTATTTCAACAAGAATGCCCGTTATCCTCAGTTAGGTGCTTTCCAATCAAAAGATTCCCTCTACTTTCCGTGGTTTCGATTCAGTGATTATCCGAACCATTATGAAAGCTGGTGGGGCAATCTGACCTTGCCCAATATAGATGAAATGGAACCCAGCTACTTGGAATATATGGTGACTGGCGAAAATAGCATTGTGAAACGATGGCTGAAAAATGGCGCCAAAGGCTGGCGTTTGGATGTGGCAGACGAGCTTCCCGATGAATTCATTCAATTGATAAAGCAGGAAACCACTCAGATTGATTCGGAAAGTGTGATCTTAGGAGAAGTGTGGGAAGATGCATCCAACAAAGAAAGTTATGGGCAACTGCGCCAGTATTTTTTGGGAGATGCTTTGGACTCGGTGATGAATTATCCATTCAGAAACATCATGGTAGAATACATCATGGGAAAAATGGATGGAAGAGAAACCTTGGCGCATTTGATGTCTCTTAGAGAGAACTATCCTCAAGAATATTTTTATGCGACGATGAACCTTATTGGCAGTCATGACACGAAAAGAATTCTAACGCTCTTGGGAGAAGGACCAGACTCAATTGGGACAAAAGACGATCAAGCATATATTTATAAGTTGCCTGAGAAACAACGAACGTTAGGTAAGAGAAGATTAAAACTACTGGCATTCATTCAAAGTACGTTTCCAGGTGTCCCATGCATCTATTATGGTGACGAAGCAGGTGTTGAAGGTTTTCAAGATCCGTATTGCCGAAAACCCTTTCCGTGGGGAAAAGAAGATAAAGAATTGATGGATTGGTATCAAAAGATCTTTTTATACCGGAGCAAGTCAAAAATCTTGCAGAAAGGGAAGTGGAAGCCATACCAATGTGAAGGAGCCCTATTCAGTTATTTGAGAGTATGGAAGGATGAAGCTTTGCTATGCGCAACCAACCAGTCATCAAAACCAATCTCTATGGCTATTTCCGCATCTGAAGGGTGGGATGTTTTGGAAGATGAAAAACTATCTCAAACGATCGTGTTAGAAGGTTTTGGATGTCGATTGATACAGTTGAACTAGAGAATAAATCAAATGATAGCACGAGATTTTTAAAGAAAAACAGGAGAGTAAAACCAACTTTTTTGAATAGCTGAGGAACAACTAAAAACACGAAAGATATGCCTATATTTAAGGAACCTTTAAGAATGGTTAGTATTCTTGAGGGTTTTTATTTCTTGAATAGAAGGGGATCATAATGGTACAATATATACCGTAAACTTGAAACAGACATACTGTTTACAATTAGGTTGTGATATTAGGAAGAATTCAATGGATTTTTGTGGAATGAAGAAATAAGAACCACTAAAAGACTAAACGAGCTAGAAGATAGATGTATTCTGAATAATGATTAATGTGGGATACTTGAACGATAAAGCGATGGTGTTGATAGAAGAAAAAAGTATTAGTTTATGAGAATAGATAATCAAGAGGAGGCAATCATGAAGGATATCATGATTCAAGGGACAAGTTCAGATGCGGGAAAAAGCTATGTAACGACAGCATTATGTCGCGCATTAGTCAATAGAGGGATTCATGTCGCACCTTTCAAATCACAAAATATGTCTAACAACTCGTATGTAGCTGAAGATGGTTGTGAAATATCCAGAGCCCAAGGTGTGCAAGCAGAGGCAGCAAAAGTCAAAGCATCCGTCTACATGAATCCAATTTTATTAAAACCCACCAGAGATACCCATAGTGAAGTGGTGTTATTTGGGGAAGTTTTCCAAGGATATACAGGGATGGAGTATCGAAAGGATTTTGCATTGACTCATGGTGTCAAAGCCATCAGTGAAGCACTTAAAGTTTTACATGAACAATACAATTGTTTGGTGATAGAAGGGGCGGGTTCTCCTGCAGAAGTGAACTTGAATGATCTGGAAATTGTGAATATGCGCGTAGCGGAGTTAGCAGACGCTAATGTCATTTTGGTGACAGATATCGATAGGGGTGGATCATTTGCTAGTGTCGTTGGAACATTGGAGTTATTAAAGGAGCATAGAAATCGATTTAAAGGGGTTATTTTCAACAAGTTTCGTGGAGATGTACGTCTCTTACAAGATGGATTAGATTGGTTAGAAAAGCAGTATGACATCAAAGTCGTAGGGGTTTTACCCATGCTTGATGATGTTTATATTGAAACAGAAGATGCACAAAGCAAACATTTGCTATATCAATATCAGGTAGACAATCCCCTAGATATTGGTGTGATTCATTTGGAAAGAATTAGTAATAATACTGATGTGGAGCCTTTTATACATGAAAAAGATGTGAGTGTCAGAATCATTAAAGATGCGAACCAATTTGGCAATCCTCATGCTGTCATTATTCCGGGAACTAAAAGTACGATAGATGACTTAAATTCTTTAAAAAATAGCGGACTAGCAGAAAAGTTGATAGCGTACTACAACAAAGGTGGCTTCATAGCTGGTATTTGTGGTGGCTATCAAATGCTAGGATCGATTATCGAAGATCCAGAGCTTATTGATCAAAAAGGAAGACAGAGCATGGAAGGGTTAGGAATACTTCCAGTTAAAACGGTCTTTATGAAAGATAAAGCGGTGAGACAGAATAAAGGCCAAGCGGATGCTTTTGGCGAAAAAGTATGGGTAGAAGGGTATGAAATTCATTTGGGGCAGTCTTATCGACAGTCAGGCAAAGCGTTTATGATAGATGCTTCAGGAGAAGAAGGTTGTATTTCTGATAACGACCATGTTTTTGGCACTTATTTACATCATATATTTCATAACGATGGTTTTAGAAACCAATGGTTGAATAAGATTAGACGCTATCATGGTAGAGAAACCCGACCGATGGTGGATACCGTAAAAATTAAAGAAGAATCTTATGAAAGACTAGCAGAATATGCAGAACAATACCTAGATATGGATTATATTTTGCAGTTGATTAAGGGAGAGCATTCATGATTCAAGTAGCTGTGGGTGTGGTGGTGGATCTTGTAATAGGTGATCGATGCATAGGAACTCATCCTGTTGTGATCATAGGTAAATTAATTGAAAAACTTGAAAACATACTTTATGGTGAATTTAATCAAAAACAAAGAGGATTGATACTGACCCTGTCCACTTTACTCATTGTAGGCGTGGTAGTCATGGGCATTGAAAAGTTAATCCATTTACACTGGTTCATAAAGTGGACATTAGGTCTCTATCTGATGTATTTAATTCCATCAGCAAAAAGCCTTAAAGATTACACAGAAGCATTAATCCCTTCGTTAGAAAACAATAATTTGACCCATGCAAGACAGCAGTTAGGCATGTTAGTTGGAAGAGACACTGAATCCTTGACAAAAGAAGAGATGATTAGAGCATCAATAGAGACTTCATCTGAAAACACCATAGATGGATTGGTGGCACCAGTTTTTTATATGGCTATAGGAAGTTTTTTTGGACATGGCTTATTACTAGGGTATCTATATAAAGCCATTAATACATTAGACTCTATGGTTGGATATCAAAATGAAAAGTACCAACATTTTGGATATTTTTCGGCCAAACTAGATGACTGGGTCAATTTTGTGCCTGCAAGATTAGGAAGCTTAATGATGATATTCATTGGTCAGTTATTAGGGTTTGATGGTCATCATGCATGGACCGTTTTCTTGAGAGATAGATACAATCATAAAAGTCCTAACTCTGGTCATCCAGAAAGCGTCACAGCAGGGTTGATGGGGATTCAACTTGGAGGAAACAGTTTTTACTTTGGACAGATGGTTGAAAAACCAAGGATTGGCGATAGCAATAGAATCCCCACAGTATTAGATATACGGAAAAGTAACCAAATTTTGTACGGTGTTGCTTATTTATGGGTTGCTTTGTTAGTGATAACAGGAGTATGGCTATGAGAATGCATGGAGCAAATCCAGAAAAAGTATTTGAATATTTTGGGATGAAGGTACCTGATATAATTTTAGATTTCAGTACGAATACTAATGTGGTTCCTTACTTAGACAAACCCCAAATTGATTGGTGGTCTTTGGTAAGCCAATATCCAGACGATGAATGTTTGTTATTAAGAAAACGAGTGGCTGATCAAGAGAAGGTAGATCTGGATCAAGTCATGTTTTTTAACGGGTCAAATGAAGCCATTTATCAGATATTATCTCTTGTACCAAATGGTAGAGGCGCTTTATTGCAACCTTTATATGGAGAATATGAAAAGGCGATGAGTGCCTATGACTATCATATTCAACATCTTTACCATTATGATCAAATATTTGACTTAAGACAGTGCGATTATCTTTTTATATGCAACCCTAATAATCCTACCGGCCAGGTCATAGAGGGTGAAGTTTTAAATTTTATTGTGAAACATTGCCAAGAACATAAAATAACACTGGTTATTGATGAAGCATACCATTTCTTTCTTGAACAAAAAGTAGAAACCGCCCATTGGATAAAAGAAAATGATTATTTAATCATTTTAAGATCTCTGACTAAAGCCTATGGATTGTCAGGCATTAGATTAGGCTACTGTTTAGGTAATAATCTCAGGATGGATTCTTTAAAAAAAATACATCCCACATGGAGCGTCAATGGTGTGGCTCAGGCACTAGGAATAGATTTTTTAAACAATACAAAATACCTAGACGACACCCGTTCATTTTATGCTGTAGAAAGAAGGCG
>Ga0334895_1001310_pt1 | contig 25963 bp, 20 predicted proteins | sample GraSluR3_MG_7_FD_207229 | JGI IMG/M metagenome (GOLD analysis project Ga0334895, IMG submission 207229) | Sludge microbial communities from methane-producing bioreactor in Wageningen University, Netherlands - Granular Sludge_31_05-R3 | ecosystem: Engineered > Bioreactor > Anaerobic >... | reverse complement strand
CCGCCCTGGCGATCGTCGAAGCGTGGCTCGAAACCCCCTTCGAGGGAGGGCGCCACGCGCGGCGGATCGCGAAGATCGACTCGCAGACGTGAAGAAGGCTGGAGACTGGTGGCTGGAGACTGGAGGGCAGTTCCCGTGCTCATGCCAAGAGGGGACGACCAAAGCGCGCCACGGCGAAGCCGCGACAGCGGATGCCGCCGCTTGGTTTTTCGAGGTCATGGTTCTATGTGCTCATCCTCGCGTTTTCTCGCTTTCGCCGTTTCGCGTTTTCGCGATCTCTCCGGTGCGTGGAGGGCAGGCACGACTCGGCACGGATGCCACCGACTTTCCTCGTTCTCACTTCCTTTCCCGCAATGAGTCAGCCCGCATCCCCCGCTCGCATCCTCGGCATCGACCCGGGGTTGAACGTCACCGGGTACGGAGTGGTCGAGTTTTGCCAGGGGCGGCTCCGGCTGGTCGAGGCGGGGATTGTGCGCGGGCGGTCGAAGGGCTCGCTGAGCGCGAGGGTGGCTGAAATCTACAGCGGGGTGCGCGAGGTGATCGCCGCCTGCCAGCCGGTGTCGATGGCCATCGAAGAACTCTACTCGCACTACGACCGGCCGCGCACGGCCATTCTCATGGGGCATGCGCGGGGCGTCATCTGCCTTGCCGGCGCCCAGAGCGGGATCCCCGTGGTGCACTATTCGGCCACCCAGGTGAAGCGGATCCTGACGGGTTCGGGCCGGGCCAACAAGGCCCAGGTGCAGCGGGCCATCCAGCGCGAATTGGGGCTGCCCGAGGCCCCCGATCCGCCCGATGTGGCCGACGCCCTGGCCATTGCGCTTTGCCATTATTATCTTAAGGACAAGCCCGGCGCGGAACGCAGGCCGCGATAACACGCTTTGCCCGTCGCCTTGTCCCAGGGAGCTTTTCGTTGATCACCCGGATTACGGGCCAACTCGTCGCGTTGGCCGACGACGTCTTAACCCTTCGCGTGGGGGGGTTCGAGTACGAGGTGCTCATCCCCGAGTTCACCCGGCGCCAGCTTCAGGCCGAGTTGAGCCATGAGATCAGCCTGCACACGATCGAGTACCTCGAAGGCAACCCGATGCAGGGGAGGATGACCCCACGGTTGATCGGTTTTCTGACCGCGGTCGAGCGGGAGTTCTTCGAGCTGGTTTGTTCGGTCGACGGGGTGGGGGTGCGCAAGGCGTTGCGGGCCATGGTCCGGCCGGTCAAAGAAGTGGCCACCGCCATCGAAGAACAGGATGCCAAGGGCCTGTCGGCCCTGCCGGGCATTGGGCCGGCCATGGCCGATCGCATCATCGCCAAGCTGCGGCGCAAGGTGCCGAAGTTCGCCCTGATGGTCGCGCGGGAAGAGGCCCGGGAGGCCGAGGTGCAGCCCGACGTGGTCTCCGAGACGTTTGAGGTGCTCTGCAGTCTGGGCCATTCGGAGAGCGATGCCCGCCGGCTTCTCGACGCGGCCTTGTCGGTCAAGAAGAAGTACCACGACGTGCAGAGTCTCTTGCAGGCGATCTACCAGCACACGCACGAGTAGCACGATGCCCGAGATCAGCGAAACGGAACCGACGCTCGACGACGCGCTGCCGACCGAGGCGTCGCGGACGTGCGAGTTCTGCGGGGCGCCGGTCGAATCCGGCGACCGATACTGCGGGGCCTGCGGGAGCGAGCAGCCCGCCGCCACGGAAGTGCACGAGTTGCCCCTCGAAAAGCAGCACTTTCGCTGCGAAAACTGCGGGGCCGAAGTGACCCTCGATCCCGACCGGCGGAGCTATGTGTGCCCCTTCTGCGATTCAACCTACGTGGTCGAGCTCGACGAGGACCGCACGGGCCGCCAAACGCCCGAGTTCGTGATCGGCTTCGCGGTCACGCCCGAGCAGGCGAAAGCGAAGTTCCGCCGCTGGCTATCGGAGAACGCCTGGTTTCGTCCCGGCGATTTGACCATGGCCCAGATCGCCGACAAGCTTCGGGGCGTGTACCTGCCCTTCTGGTCGTTTTCGATGCTCGCGCGAAGCTGCTGGTCGGCCTCGATCGGCGAGTATTGGTACCGCACCGAGACGTACACCACCACGCAGAACGGCAAGACCGTGACCAAGACGCGTCGGGTGCGCGAGACCGAATGGTGGCCGCTTGCCGGCCGGCATCACCGCTATTACAGCGGATACCTCGTGTCGGGCAGCCGGGGGCTGCCGCAGCGCGAGGCCGACCGCATCAAGCCCTTTCATCTGGCCGCCCTGAAACGCTACGAGCCCTATTATCTGGCCGGCTGGCTGAACGAAGAGTACACGATCGAGCGAGAGGAGGCCCTCGAGGTCTGCCGGGAAGAGTTCCGTCGCCGGGAGCAGCAGAACGTGGTGGCGCTGCTCCCCGGCGACACGCACCGCAGCCTTCAGGTCGATACGCAGTTCGACGACGTCAACTCCGACCTGATCTTGCTGCCGGTCTATCTGCTGAGCTATCGCTATCGCGACAAGCTCTACCGGTTTCTGGTCAACGGCCAGACGGGCAAGGTGGCTGGCGACAAGCCGCTCGCGTGGAAAAAGATCGCCGTGGCCGTCGCAGCGGGGATCGTGGGGATCGCCGTTCTGATCGCGCTGTGGGGATTGCTGTCCCGCTGATCCACGGGAGACGCGATGAGTGAGCTATTGACCAAGTGCGAAGTCTGCCGGAGCCTCTTGGACGAGGAAGACCTGTTCTGCGCGAACTGCGGCACCGAGGCGCCAAAGCGCGAGCGGCCCGAGGCGGCGCCCGACGCGGCCCGCACGGCCACGCACAACTTCACGTGCTCGGGGTGCGGGGCCTCGATGAGCTACGACGCGAAGGCCGAGGCGCTGCGGTGCCCCTTCTGCGGGTCGGTTGACCTCGAGCAGAAGAGCGACGCGCGGGTTCTCGCGCCGAACCGGGTCGTGCCCTTCAAGCTGAGCCGGTCGGAGGCCGACGCCGCCATGCGCCGGTGGCTGGGCAACAGCTTCTGGCGGCCCGGCGACCTCGCCCGACAGGCCAGCATCGTCCAGATGACGCCCGTCTACGTGCCCTATTGGGTGTTTCGGGCGTGCACGCACACCTACTGGACCGCCGACACGAGTCAGACGCCCGCCGGGGCGCGCGGCGATTGGTATCCCCTGTCGGGCGAGCACCGCGGCGAGCACCAGGGCCTGCTGATCGGCGCCAGCGGAGCGCTGGCGCCGCACGAGACCTCGCAGATCTGTCCCTTCGATCTCCGCGAGGGCAAGCCGCCCGGCGAGGTCGACCTCGACAATGTGACGGTCGAGCAGTTTTCGCTTCCGCGCAAGTTCGCCCGGCCGCTGGCCCGCCAGGGGTTCGAGCAGGCGGAGACCGAAGCCTGTCGGTCGCGCTACGTGCCGGGCCGCGCGCGGAACGTCCGCGTGAACGTCCGCATCGAGTCGATGTCGAGCGAGCCGGTGCTTGTGCCCGTCTGGATCATGGCCTACCGCTACAAGGAACGACTGTACCGGTTCCTCATCAACGGCCAGTCGGGCCGCTCGACGGGCGAGGCCCCCGTATCGTGGACGAAGATCCTCGCGGTGGCGGCCGTCGTGATCGGCGTATTGCTCTTGATCGCGTTTTTGGCCTCGGGGGCCCTCGGCGGCGAGCTGGGCCTGGGCTCCGGCGCGGGCCTTTCGTCGCCCGTGGCGGTAGCGCGTCTGGCCACGGGCGTTTTCGCAGGCAGCCCGCACGAGACGCGATCCGTCGCGTGGACTTCTCAATCGCCCCGTGAACGTCGCGTCCGCCCTCGGCCGGCGACGCCGGCAATTGCGGCGCCGCCCTCTTCTGAGAGAAGAGGTTAGGTTCGGGGGCACGAGCGGTCGCGCTGCGCGGGGTCGAGGCTACTTCGGCTTGTCTTCAGCCCCCGCGTCGGCGGCGGCGGCGATCGGCTCGGGGGGCTCGGCGAGCGAACTCTCGAAGGCGAGCTGCTTCCGACCGCCGACCTCGCGGACCACGACGGTGATCGTGTCCTTGCCCTGGAACTCGCCCTTGAGCAGCTCCTCGGAGAGCGGGTCTTCGACCATGTTCTCGATGGCACGCCGCAAGGGCCGGGCGCCGAAATCGAGCTCCTTGCACGCCTTCTTGATGACGTACTCCTTCGAGTCGTCGGTCAAGACGAGCTTGAGGCCCCGTTCCGACAGTCGCTGGCGAACCTTGGCCACCTCGAGCTCGACGATGTTCTTCAGGTCGTCGGTGGTGAGATGGCGGAAAACGATCGTGTCGTCGACGCGGTTGAGGAACTCGGGGCGGAAGACCTTTTCGATCTGTTCGGTGACCCGTTCCTTCATGCTCTCGTACGAGGCGTCGTCGGTGGGCCGCTGGAAGCCGAAGGCCGCCTCGTTCTTGATGGCCTCGGCCCCGGCGTTCGTGGTCATGATGAGGATCGTGTTGCGGAAGTCGACGTTCCGCCCGAAGCTGTCGGTGAGCCGGCCTTCTTCCATGACCTGCAAGAGCATGTTGAAGACGTCAGGGTGGGCCTTTTCGATTTCGTCGAGCAGGACCACGGCGTAGGGCCGGCGGCGAATTTTCTCGGTGAGCTGGCCGCCCTCTTCGTAGCCCACGTAGCCCGGAGGAGCGCCGATGAGCCGGCTGACGTTGTGCTTCTCCATGTACTCGCTCATGTCGATCTGGATGAGCGCGTCTTCGTCGCCGAACATGAACTCGGCCAGGGCCTTGGCCAGCAGGGTCTTGCCCACGCCGGTGGGGCCGGCGAAGACGAAGCAGCCGGTGGGGCGTTTGGGGTCTTTCAGACCGCTGCGGCTGCGGCGCACGGCCTTGGAGATCGACTTGATGGCCTCGTCCTGGCTGACGACCCGCTTGTGCAACTCGCCTTCCATCTGCATGAGGCGCATCGAGTCTTCGGTGGTCATGCGCGTCAGGGGGATGCCGGTGATTTTCGAGACGACCTCGGCGATGACCTCCTCGTCGACGACGCCGTCGGCCTCGCGCGATTTCTCGCGCCATTCGCGGGTGATGGTCGCCTTCTTCTTCTTGAGCTTGTCGGCCTGGTCGCGCAGGTTGGCGGCCTTCTCGAAGTCCTGGTTGGCGACCGCCTCTTCCTTCTCCTTGTTGAGCCGTTCGACCTCGTCGTCGATTTCCTTGAGGTCGGGGGGGCGGGTCATCGACTTCAGGTGCACGCGGGCCCCCGCCTCGTCGATCACGTCGATGGCCTTGTCGGGCAGGCAGCGGCCGGTGATGTATCGGCCCGAAAGCTCGACCGCGGCTTCGACCGCGTCGTCGGTGATCTGGACGTGGTGGTGCTTCTCGTACCGGTCGCGGAGGCCCTTGAGGATGGCCACGGTTTCGTCCTTGGTCGACGGCTCGACGATGATTTCCTGGAAGCGGCGGGCCAGGGCGGCGTCCTTCTCGATGTACTTGCGATACTCGTCCATCGTCGTGGCGCCGATGCACTGGATCTCGCCGCGCGACAGGGCCGGCTTGAGCACGTTCGAGGCGTCGATGGCGCCCTCGGCCCCGCCGGCGCCGACCAGGGTGTGCAGCTCGTCGATGAAGAGGATCGTGTTCTTGGCGCGGCGGACCTCGTTCATCACCGCCTTGATGCGCTCCTCGAACTGCCCGCGGTACTTCGTGCCGGCCACCATCATGGCCAGATCGAGCACCACGATCCGGCGTTCGGCGAGCAGCTCGGGCACGTTGCCGGCGACGACCCGCTGGGCGAATCCCTCGACGATAGCGGTTTTGCCCACGCCGGCCTCGCCGAGCAGCACGGGGTTGTTCTTCGTGCGCCGGCTGAGGATCTGCATGGTGCGCTCGATCTCCTTTTCGCGGCCGATGACCGGATCGAGCTTGTTCTGCCGGGCCAGCTCGGTCAGGTCGCGGCCGAAGCTGTCCAGGGCGGGGGTCTTCGATTTCCCGCTCCGCTGCGATTCGCCGGCGCCGCCGGGCCCCGATCGCTCCGACCCTTCAGGGCCTTCCATGCCGTGGCCCAGCAAATTGAGCACCTCCTCGCGCACGTCCTCGAGCTTCAGGCCGAGGTTCATCAGCACCTGGGCGGCCACGCCTTCCTGCTCGCGGAGCAGGCCGAGCAGGATGTGCTCGGTGCCCACGTAGTTGTGGTTGAGGTGGCGGGCCTCTTCCATCGAGTACTCGATCACCTTCTTGGCCCGCGGCGTCTGCGGAAGCTTGCCCATGGTGACCATGTCGGGGCCGCTCTGGACGAGCTTTTCGACCTCGAGACGGATCTTGCGCAGATCGACGTCGAGATTCTTCAGCACGTTGGCGGCCACGCCGCTCCCCTCCTTGATCAGGCCCAACAAGATGTGCTCGGTTCCGATGTATTCGTGGTTGAAGCGCTGGGCCTCCTGGTTGGCCAATTGCATGACCTTGCGGGCGCGGTCAGTAAATCGCTCGTACATGATCCTCTACCTCTCCGCGGTCTCGGGCATTGTGGAGATCGACGTCCGGGCAGGCGTTGCAAAACCCCTCCGGAAGCGTTCGAGCCCTGACGGCGACAATTGATCTCGGACTAGTTTGTTCTCAAGTTCCCGGGTCTGACTCATGCCGCGTCGGCGATCTCGGCCGATGCGTCGTGCGTTGCGTCGGACGGGGCGTCGCCCTCGTCGGCAAGCTCGGCGACGCGGTCGCGCTCGCGGGCGATTTCGAACTCCCACCTTGCCGACGCCTCGAACCGCGCCAGGCCGTCGAGCTGTCGTTGGGCCTCTTCCAACCGTCCCGTCCGGCGCAGGATCGAGGCCAGCATGAGCCCCGCATGCACGTCGCGCGGGTCGCGGGCCAACAGGGCGCGCACCAACTGTTCCGACTCGAACCAGTTTCCCCTCAAATAGTGATTCTGTGCTTCAATGAACCATCGGGCGGTTGGGCCGGGATCGCGAGGGGCGGGCGTTCGGCCGTCGTGCCACAGGGAATAAACGAACGCGACTCCCCAAATCACCAGAGCGGCCGCACACAACAAGTTACGTACCGCCGGAGAGAACAGTTCACTCCACCAAAGCGTGCCCAGCAAAGCCAGATTCAACAGACAGGCAAACCCGACGGCGAATCCCAGAGACGACCACGCTCCTTCGCGGAGCAGGCGGGGCAATCCCGGCCAAAGGTACGTCGCCAACGGCATCCTGCCCATCGGTCGATCTTTTCTTCGCGAGCCATCGCCAGTGGTCCACTTCCCATCCGACCACGGAATTGTAGCTCTTGAAGCCGCCCAGATCAAGGCAACCGGAAGTGCCCCTTCAGTTTAGGTTGAAGAGTCGTGGAATCGCCCGGCGTCGCGACCGCGGGAAATCGCGTATGGCTCAACGACTTACTCCCGGTTGCCCGGGGGAGACGGCCTCCTCCGCCCGCGGCTTGCCCCCGAAACCCGCTGGTTGCGGACACGTCGGCCATCTGCAAGATTGAACGTATGAAGCACGCATTTACCGCAGGAGCCGAGCGGGCCCTGCTCGAATCGGCCCGATGGGCACGGCGCGACGATTCCGGTGCCCTGCAGGCACCGGCCTTGCTTCTGGGGCTGCTAGCCGAGTCGGAATGCCGAGCCGCCCTGACTCTCGCGACCCATACGATCGACCTGCGGCGCATCCGCGACCGATGGCCCGATCTATCCCCTCGACCATCGTATCCAGAGCCCCCCATGCAGCGACTGCGGTTCTCACCCGACCTCGAAACCTCGCTCGCCGACGTGTCGGCGCGGCTGGCGGAGTGCCCTCCGCCGTTGCTCCTCGGGACCGAGCATCTCCTGCTGGCCCTGGCCGCGGCCGAGGATGAGGTGGGCTGCTGGCTTCGCGAACAGGGGGTCGATCCCGATGCCCTCGAGTCGGAAATCCGCCGCCGTTATGGGGTCGACGTGAAGTTGGACGAGCCAATGGCGCACGGACTTCGCGACGAGCCCGCGGCGCCAGCCCCGGCAGCCGGCGAGACGGGGGGCTCGCCGTGCTCACCTCAAGCCGCGCCCGTTGCGCGAAGCACACGTGGCGCCCGAGAAGCCCGAGTCGACCCGTTCGACCCCGTGGGATCGGAGACGCCGGCGACGGCAGCAACCGCGGCACCCCCGTTCACCGAGGGGGCAACGCCGGCATCGCAGGCGCTGGGGGTGCTCCGCGTCGTCGATGCGGCCGCGAATCGTGCCCAGGAGGCGATGCGAGTTGTCGAAGATTACGTGCGGTTCATTCTCGACGACGGACATTTGACCGGCCGGCTCAAGGCTCTCCGCCACGAGCTGACCGCGATGCTGTCGAGCATTTCGATCGCGCGCCGTCTGGCCGCGCGCGAGACGCAAGGCGACGTGGGCACGCGCATCTCGAATCGGACGGAGCAAACCCGAAAAGACGCCGCCGCGGTGATGATTGCCGGCTTCTCGCGACTCCAGCAGTCGTTGCGCACCCTGGAGGAATTCTGCAAGGTCCTGGATCCGGCCCTCGCCGGCCGAATCGAGCGACTGCGATACGCCAGCTACACGCTCCAGCGCGCCGTCGAAATCACCCGATCGAGCCTCGACCGGCTTCGCGACGCGCGCCTGTACGTGCTCATCGACGGCCGGTCGTGCGAGGAGGAGTTCGTGGCCCTGGCGTCGGCCCTAGTCGACGCGGGGGTGCACGTTCTCCAGCTTCGCGACAAGACGCTCGACGATCGGCGGCTCCTGGAGCGAGCACGGCGGTTGCGCGCGATCACGGCATCGACCGCGACGCTGCTGATCGTCAACGACCGGCCCGACCTGGCCGTGCTGGCCGACGCCGACGGGGTACATGTCGGGCAGGAGGAGCTTTGCGTGAAGGACACCCGGCGAATCGTGGGCCCCGACGCGCTGGTCGGGGTGTCGACGCACTCGATCGAGCAGGCTCGCCAAGCCGTGCTCGACGGGGCGAACTACATTGGCTGCGGGCCGACGTTCCCCTCGGGCACGAAGCGATTCGAGCGGTTTCCGGGGCTGCCGTTCCTCGAAGCGGTCGCCCGCGAGATCCGGCTGCCGGCCTTTGCCATCGGCGGAATCACGGCCGACAACCTGGTCGACGTCACGGCGACCGGCGTGCGCCGCGTTGCCGTGGCGGGCGGCGCGACGGGCACGCCGGATCCCAGGGCAGCGGTCGCGGCACTGCTGGCCGGGCTGGCCGGGGCGGAGAGTCGCGGCGCCTAACACCCGAGCCTACGCGGGCGACACGGCCTGTTTGACCGTGGCGACGATCTGGTCGAACGCCTCGGGATCGTGCACCGCGAGTTCGGCGAGCATTTTGCGATCCAACTCGATCTTGGCCTGCACCAGGCCGTGGATGAACTCGCTGTAGCGCATTCCCCGCTGCCGAACCGCCGCGTTGATGCGGATGATCCAGAGCTTCCGGAATTCGCGTTTGCGAACGCGACGGTCGCGAAAAGCGAACGCCTCGGCGCGGACGACCGTTTCCTTGACGGTCCGCAGCAGCTTGCCGCGCCCCCCGCGATAGCCCTTCGCCCGTTTGAACAGACGCCGTTTCGCCCGATTTCGGGCAGCACCTTTTGTGGTCCTCATGCGATCTCCATGCCCAATTTCGCGGGATCAAGGCCCTCCCCGATCAGATGGGAAGCGTTGTCCTGCCCGTCCCGCAGGCCTATTGAACTGATGTTGGCGTGCGACGCCGGCGCACCGGAGACCGCCGGCGCTGCTGCCCGGCGGCCGACCTCACGCCCCACAGCGGCTAATAGCTGTTGCCGGCCAGCGCTTTTCGGATCTTGCGGGCCTCTGCCTCGTGGACCGTCGCGGTTCCTCGAAGATTGCGCTTGCGCTTCTGTGTCATGCGCCAAGCCAGGTGGCTTGTTCCGCTCTGACGGTGTTTGGCCTTGCCGGTGGCGGTAAGGCGAAATCGCTTTTTCGTTCCCTTGTGGGTTTTCTGCTTCGGCATGACGAGCGACCCAGCTTGCGTGCCTCGGTGACTTTTGAGAACCGCCATTATAGATTGTCGTGCGCCGAGGGGAAGGGGGGATCGTTACGACCGCTCCTCCGGGGAGTATGCGTCGGGCCGCGCGGTGGGTCCGATGACGACGGGCCGATCGACCTTCGCGAACCGGTGTGCCACTGCTCAGCATGTCGCCGAGGTGTTTTTCTCATCGTCCCGATAGAGCCTTCTCACGCGCGCGTTCTCCTTCGCCAGTTGCCCGAGATAGAACACGAGGACCCCGACCACCGACCAGAGCAGCGCCAACCAGGCCCCGCTTGCCGCACGCCGCAGCGCCATGCCGGCCGATCCGGCCTGCGGATCTTCGGGCGGATGCTCCACGCCCGGCGCGCCCCAGGCCAGGATCTGGAACACGGCGACGTAGACCAGCCCGACGGCGAACAGGGCCGTCAGGGTCGGGCTCTTCTGGCCACGAGGGGCGCGCCGGTCGATCAGCGGCAACAGCAGGAGAAACACGCCGGCCAGCACGAAGAACGCGACTCCCACCGCCTCGGGCACCATCTTGAGCGTCTGGAAGGCGAACAGGAAGTACCACTCGGGCTTGATGCCCTCGGGGGCCGGCCGAAGCGGGTCGGCCCGGACGCCCACCTCGGCGGGCACGAACGCGGCCAGCGTGACGATCGCGGCAAACACGACCAGCCACACGCAGACGTCGACGAGCAGGAACTCGCCGAAAAACGGGCGCCGGTCGCTCACCTCGCGCTGCGACATGCCCAGCGGCAGGCTCAGGCCGCGGACCCGCGTCAGAAACACGTGAAACGACAGCAACAGGATCATGGCCAGCGGGGCGAGCATCACGTGGACGGCGTAGAAGCGGGTGATCGTCGCCCCGGTCAGTTGATCGCCCCCTCGCAACGCGTGAACGATGAAGCGGCCGACGCCGGGCAGGGTGCCGGGGATCTGCGTGCCCACGAGCGTGGCGTAGTACGAGAGCTCGTTCCAGGGCAGCAGGTACCCGCTGAAACCCGACCCCAGCGCCACGGCCAGCATGAACACGCCCGAGACCCAGGCCAGCTCGCGCGGCCGCCGATAGGCCCTGGCGAAAAGGACGGTCACCAGATGGAGGCCGACCGTGCCGATAAAAACGCTCGCGCCCCAGGAGTGGAACGAGCGGACGAGCCATCCGAAGGGCACTTCGGTCATGATGCTCCGCACGCTCTCGTGGGCCGACGCCTCGGTCGGCTGGTAGTAAAGCATGAGCAGGCATCCGCTGACGCACTGCAGCGCGAACAGAAACACGGCCGCGTCGCCGAGGCAGTAGATCCAACTGTGCCGGTGGATGGGCACCGGCTTGCGCCGCAGCAGGGCCACCGCCGGCTCGAAGTCGAGCCGCACGCGAAACCAGGCGCCCAGCCGCGACGCGGCCCGTTCGAGGTCCAGAGTCCTCCAGGCCCGCACAAGTCGTTTGTTGATCGAACGGTTCCTGCTCATCGCTCTTCAAGGTTCTCTTTCTCCAAGGCGACGAACAGCCGGCCCTCGTGGAACCGATGGTAGACCGGGCGCAGGGGCCGGGGCGGCGGGCCGGCGATCACCTTGCCGTCGACATCGTAGTATCCCTCGTGGCAGGCGCAGAAAATGCAGTTCTTGTCTTCCCGGTAGCCCACCGTGCAATCGAAATGGGTGCAGACGGCCACGAACGCTTTGAGCTCGCTGCGCGGCTCGGGCGTGCGGAAGAGCAGGACCGGGATGTTGCCGTATCGGATGAGCTTCGACCGGCCCGGCCCGAGGTCGCCGTCGGCCAGGGGCACTTCGACCCGCGGCGGAGGCGGCGCTTCGCGCAGATTGCCGGCGTACTGCACCAGGGGAAGGCCGATTCCCAGGGCGAGCGCGCCCGCCCCGCCGCCGATCATGCCGCCGAGGAACCGACGCCGGGCGACGTAGGATTCGTCAATCTTCATGCGGGGTCCTCCGAAAGGCGTCTTGGATTCGCTGGGTCAGCAGCTTCCGCCGGACGCCCTCGATCGCGTCGGTGGGGCGGACGTTCTTGGGGCACACCCGGATGCAGCGGGTGATCGTCCGGCATCCCCACACGCCTTCGTGCGCGTCTTCCTGAACGAGCGTTTCGCGCCGGCCGTTCTCCCTCGAATCGGCCGCGAAGCGGTACAGCTTGGCCAGGGCGGCCGGACCGGTGAAGCTCTCGTTCCGCGACATCATGGGGCAGGCCCCGTAGCAGAGGCCGCAGAGGATGCAGTGGACGTACCGGTCGATTCGCTCGCGCTGGCGCTGGCTCACGCGGCTTTCGCGGGCGTCGTCGATCTGGGCGTGGAGCCAGGGCCGGATCCGCTCGTATTTCTCCCAGAAGGGGGTCATGTCGACCACGAGGTCCTTGATGATCTCGAGGCGGGGCAGCGGCTCGATGACGAGGCGGTCGGTGTCGAGGTTCTTCAGCAGCACCCGGCAGGCGAGGTTGAGCCGCCCGTTGATCGACATGGCGCACGATCCGCACACAGCCCCGCGGCAGGCGTAGCGGAAGGCCAGCGAGGGGTCCTGCTCGTCCTGGAGCTTCAAGAGCATCTCCAAGACCGACGTGCTTCCCGCGGCGGCCAGCTCGTAGGTCTGGAATCGCGGCGGCTCGTCGCGCGAGGCGTCGTAACGGAAAACGTCGAGGCGTACCACGTCAATAACTTCGTTGCTTGGGCTCATAGAGGCCGACGTCGACGTCGGCGTAACGCAGCGCGATTTCACCGCCGTCGAGCCGTGCGACCGTGTGTTTGAGCCAGCCGCGATCGTTCCGCTCGACGTGGTCGACCCGGTAGTGGGAGCCGCGACTCTCCCGTCGGGCCAGCGCGCCCCGCGCGGTGATTTCGCCCAAGTATAGCAGGCTCTCGAGCTCGAGCACATGGAGGATCTCGAACTGGAAGGGCCCGAGCGGCGTGCGCAGCGAAACCGCCGGATACCGATCGCGAAGCGCGCGGATCTCGGCCGCCGCCTCGGCCAGGGCCGACGCGGTGCGGAAGATGCCCACCTTCTCGGTAAGCAGGTCCCGCAGCCGTTCGCGGATCTCGTGGTGCGCGACGCCGTTGCGGCCGGCAAGGCGGTCGAGCCGGCCGGTCACCTCCGCAAGATTCTCGCGAACCACCGACTCGCTCGGCTCGGGTGGCGGGTCGTCGCGCCGGGCGTCGATCGCCTCGGCGACCAGGCGGCCGAAGACGACCGTCTCCAAGAGCGAGTTGCCGCCGAGCCGGTTCGCCCCGTGAACGCTCACGCAGGCGCACTCCCCCGCCGCGTAGAGGTTCTCGACGGCGGTTCGGCCCGTCGCGTCGCAGTCGATGCCGCCCATCGAGTAGTGCTGGCCCGGCTGCACGGGGATGGGCTCGTCGACCGGGTCGATCCCGCCGAAGTCGATGCAGATCTCGCGGATGCCGGGGAGCCGCTTGACGATCTTCCTCTTGCCCAGGTGGCGCAGATCGAGGTGGACGTAGCCTCCGCCGAATCCTCGGCCCTCGTTGATCTCGGTCTGGATGGCCCGAGCCACGATGTCTCGGGGGGCCAACTCCATCAGGCCGGGCGCGTAGCGTTCCATGAACCGGCGGCCGGCGGCGTTAAGCAGAACGCCGCCCTCGCCGCGCGCCCCCTCGGTGATGAGGATGTTCGTGCCGAACTGCGTGGTCGGATGGAACTGCACGAACTCGAGGTCCTTGACGGCGGCCCCCGCCAATAAGGCCGCGCCGACGCCGCTTCCCGTGTTGATCAGGGCGTTGGTCGAGTTCCGGTAGATCCGCCCGTAGCCGCCCGTGGCCAGGACGCAGAACCGCGAGGCCGCGGCTTCGAGCCGGCCCCGCTTGAGATCGTAGACCACCAGCCCCTGGTAACGCCCCTCGTCGACCGCGATTTTCACCACGGCGCAATCGTCGTAGACCTTGATCCCGCGCTTGACCGTCTGCTCGTACAGGGTGTGCAGCAGCACGTGTCCCGTACGATCGGCCGCGTAGCAGGTCCGCGGAAACCCCGCCCCGCCAAAAGGCCGCTGGGCGATCGTCCCGTCGGCAAAGCGGCTGAACGGGGCGCCCCAGTGCTCGAGCTCGTAGATCGTTTCGGGCGCCAACCGGCACATTGTGGCCACGGCCGACTGATCGGCCAGGTAGTCGCTCCCTTTGACCGTCTCGAGCGCATGCTGCTCGGGCGTGTCGTCGCGCCCCTCGGGCGCATTGCCGATCGCCGCGTTGATGCCGCCCTGGGCGGCAACCGAATGGGACCGCACCGGGTGGACCTTGGAGATCACGGCCACGTCCCAGCGTTCGGCCAGCCCGATGGCGGCCCGCAGTCCCGCCAGACCGCCTCCTACCACGAGAACGTCGTGCCGGATCATGCCGCGACCAGCGTGAAGAAGAGGGCCAGGAAGACGCCGAACAGCACCAGCCCGACCGCCGTGCTCGCCCAGAACAACAATCGCTCGGCTTTGACTCCCAGGTCCATCGCGATCGTGCGGAGCCCGTACAAGGCGTGGAAGATGAACAGAAAGACCATCAGGCAGTTCAGCGCGGCGTGCTTGTGCAGTGCGGCCATGGCCTGAACCGACGGCGCGTTCGAAAGGCTTGCCTGGTAGAAGCCGGTCACGAGTTGAAATCCCACGAGAAGGATCAGCAGCACACCGCTGATGCGGTGGAATATCCAGACGAACATGTTGTTGCGCGGCGGTGGGAGCGAAACGTGGAAAAGGCGGTCGCGAGGCGGTAAGATGGCCGTCATTGTCGACCTCGACACCATGAACGTCAAGGAGCCCAACCATGCGAATCGACCTCCCATCGAGAACGCCCGTCGCGACCGGCCTGGCTGCCTGGACGCTGCTTGCCGTCGCCGCGGCGTTTTCGACGGCCGCGGCGGCCCCGCCGCGCTTGTACGTGGCCACCAAGGGCAACGACGCCTGGTCGGGCACGCTGCCCGAGCCGAACGCCGCCGGGACCGACGGCCCGCTGGCCACCCTGGAAGCGGCGAGAGACGCCATCCGGCAAGTGAAGCGGCAGGGCGCCCTTGCCGAGGGCGTCGCGGTCGAGATCGGCGCCGGCCTCTACCAGCGCGAGCGGCCGTTCGAACTCACGGCCGACGACTCCGGCGCCGAGGGAGCCCCGATCGTCTACCGCGCGCGCAAGGGCGGCGAGGTGCGCCTGGTGGGCGGTCGGAGCGTCACCGGGTTCGAGCCGGTCGTCGATCCGGCCGTGGTCGCCCGCCTCGACGAAGCGGCCCGAGGCAAGGTGCTTCAAGCCGATTTGAAGGCCCTAGGCATCGACGATTTCGGACCGGTCCAAGGCGGCGGCCTCGAGCTGTTCTTCCAAGACAAGCCCATGACCGTCGCCCGCTGGCCCAACGAGGGCTTCGTGAAGATCGTCGACCTGGTCGGGGGCAAGCCGGTCGACGTGCGCGGCACCAAGGGCGACCGCATCGGCAAGTTCATGTACGAGGGCGACCGTCCCAGGCGGTGGAAAGAGGAGAACGACGCCTGGGTGCACGGGTACTGGTTTTGGGACTGGTCGGACCAGCGGCACAAGGTCGAGTCGATCGACCTCGAGCGGCGAATCCTCTCCGTAGCGCCCCCCTACCACGGCTACGGATACCGCAAGGGACAGTGGTTCTACGCCTTCAACCTGCTGGCCGAGATCGACCAGCCGGGCGAGTGGTATCTCGATCGGTCGTCGGGCATCCTCTACTTCTGGCCGCCGGAGCCGATCGAACGGGGGGAGGCCCTCGTTTCGATGCTCGATACGCTGGTGACGATGGAGGGGGTCGCGCACGTCGCACTTGAAGGCATGACCTTCGAGGCGGCACGCGGCACGGCCGTCACGATCCGCGACGGCACGGCGGTCCGCGTGGCGGGCTGCACGCTGCGCAACCTCGGCCGGGCCGTGCAGATCTCGGGTGGAACCGGCTGCGGCGTCGAAGATTGCACGATCTACCAGCTTGCCGACGGCGGCGTCGCCCTGTCGGGCGGAGACCGAAAAACGCTCACGCCCGCCGGGCATTTCGCCGTCAACAACCACATCCACGACTACGGGCGGTGGAACCGCATGTACCGGCCGGCCGTCGCGATCCACGGCGTGGGCAACCGGGCCGCCCACAACCTGATCCACGACGCCCCGCACCAGGCGATCAGCTTCGGCGGCAACGACCACGTCATCGAGCTCAACGAGATGCACCACGTGTGCCTCGAATCGAACGACGCCGGGGCGATCTACAGCGGGCGCGACTGGACGATGCGCGGCACCGTGATCCGCCACAACTTCATGCACCACGTCACCGGCTTCGAGAACCGCGGCTGCGTGGGCGTGTATCTCGACGACATGTTCTGCGGCACCGCGATCTACGGCAACGTCTTCTACCGGGTGACCCGGGCCGCCTTCGTCGGCGGCGGACGCGACTGCACCATCGAAAACAACGTCTTCGTCGACTGCAAGCCCGCCGTGCACGTCGACGCCCGGGCCATGGGCTGGGCGAGCGGCTCGGTCGCCACGACCATGACCCAGCGGCTCAAGGCCATGCCCTACCAGTCGCCGCCGTGGCGCGAGAGGTATCCGGAGCTGATCAACATCCTCGACGACGAGCCCGCCGCCCCCAAGGGCAACCTCGTCGCCCGAAACGTCTCGTTCGGCGGCACCTGGGACGGCGTTCACAGCGCGGCCCGGCCCTACGTGACCTTTCGCGACAACCTCGTCGACCACGACCCCGGCTTTGTCGACGCGCCCAACATGAACTTCCAGCTTCGCGACGACTCGCCCGTCTACCGGCTGGTTCCCGGCTTCCAGAAGATTCCCTTCGATCGAATGGGACGACGGCCTCGGTGAAGGCTCTTACGCAATCCGGCGCATTGCGTGGGGCACGTTTCCAACGTGCCTTTTTGGGTTGCGGGCACGTGGGAAACGTGCGCCACGTTGGGCATAAACGCCTCCCAAGCGACCGTCGCCGGCCGTGCCGTCCGCCCGAAGGAAAACGCACCGTGACGCTTGCCGCCATCGGCCTCGAAAACTGCCTGGCGTCGCCGCCCGCGAGCCTCCGCGGTGCCCGGTTCGGCCTGCTGGTCAACCAGGCATCGGTCGACGGGCGGTTCCGCTACGCCCACGATCTGCTTGCGGGCGTGCCTTGGGGCCGGCTGGCCGCGATCTTCTCGCCTCAGCACGGCCTGTGGAGCGAAGATCAAGACAACATGATCGAGTCGCCCCACCGCCGCCATCGCCGGCTCGGGGTGCCCGTCTACAGTCTTTACGCCGCCACGCGCAAGCCCACGCCCGACATGCTCGACGGGCTCGACTGCCTGGTCGTCGACCTGCAGGACGTGGGAACGCGGGTCTACACCTACCATTGGACCCTCTCCTATTGCCTCGAAGCCTGCGCCGAGCGAGGCATTGCCGTGGTCGTGCTCGACCGGCCCAACCCGCTCGGCGGACGCCGCGCCGAAGGGCCGCGCCTCGAGGCCGCCTTCACGAGCTTCGTGGGCCGGGCGCCGATCCCCATGGCGCACGGGCTGACCCTGGGCGAGATGGCGCGGTATCTCAACCACGCGCTGGCGCTGGGGGCCGCGGTCGACGTCGTGCCCATGCGCGGCTGGCGCCGGGAGACCACCTGGAGCGATCTGGGTCGGCCGTGGATCCCGCCCTCGCCCAACCTGCCCCGGCTCGAAGGGGCACGGGTCTATCCGGGCATGGTCCTGGTCGAGGGCACGAATCTCTCGGAGGGCCGGGGAACGACCACGCCCTTCGAGGTCATCGGCGCGCCGTTCATCGACCCGGATGCCCTGGTCGAGGCCCTGGCCGCGTGGGAGCTTCCCGGCGTTGCCTTTCGGCCCTTGGCGTTCAAGCCGACGTTCCAGAAGTGGCAAGGCCAAGAGTGCGGCGGCGTGTTCGTGCACGTCGTCGACGAGCGAGTCTTCCGGCCGTACCGCACGGCGGTCGTGCTGCTCGGCTGCACGCGCCGGCTCTGGCCCGGCGCCTTCCGATGGCTGCCGCCGCCCTACGAATACGAGGCCGAGAAGATGCCCATCGACATTCTCAGCGGCGGCTCCACTTTGAGGGAGGTGCTCGACGCCGGGCTCACGCCGGCCCGCCTCGACGAGGCGACCGCCTTGGAGGAACCCGCCTGGTGGGCCGACGTGGGGCCGTTCTTGCTGTACGGTTGACCTTACGGGCTCATCGGCGTCATCGGGCCGATGTACTTTTTGGCGACTACGAGGTGATCCCACCAGACCTTGCTGGTGCCCTTTTCGGGTTGCGACATGTAGCGATAGAGCCAGATGGCGTTGATGTTCAGTTCCGGCGTGCTACGCCAGGCGAAGCCGGGGAAGGGCCGGCCACCCTCGATGGCAACGCCCTTGCCCTGCTCGTAATCCCAGGCGACGCCCTGCTCGGTCGCGTAGGGTTTGAACTTGTCGTAGATCCAGGTGCCGGCCGACGGGAACCCCTTGCCCAGGTAGCTGGTGATCCGGCCGTCGCGGTCGCGGCTGAGCTTTCCGTCGATCCAGTAGGCCTGCTCGCCGTTGCTGTCGCCCACGTCGTTCATCTTGACCATGACTTCGAGGCAGATCCACTGGTCGCGGGCCACGGTGCGGTGGGGGACGCCGATCTCGAAGGTGTTTCCCCACGTCTGGCCGCGGGGCGGGCTGCCGCCCATCGCCTGCCAGTAACTGTAGAAATGCCAGGTCGTGAAGTCGCCCGGCTCGACCTGGCTGCTCCATCGGGCGTCGCCTTTCGGGCGCTCGCCCGCCCCACCCTGGGGCCAGGGCGTGGACGGATGGAAGCCGACCAGCCCGCTCCCGTAATGGTGGATGGGCGCGTGCTCCTTGTTGAACTTCATGTAGAAGCGGAAGAAGAGCCGGTCGTAACCGTAGTCTCCCTCGGGGGTTTTGAGGCGGCGGTAGAAATTGCCCCCGTCCATGTACCCCTCGGTGCCCCCGGCCACCCGCGCGAGAAGCAGCGACTGCTTCCCGCCGCTCCCCGGCGGCACTTCGTCGGACGTCGACAGGATGGGCCTGCCGGCGACGGCTTCCCAACGGCGGCAAATCGCGTCGACCGAGCCCTCGAACGACTCGACGAACACGACGTCGGGATCCTGCTCCATGCCCACGTCGCCGGGATACCTGGCGGCGATGCCCGTCGCCCCTTCGGCGATCGCCGGGGTGGGCCGCGCCTCGACCGTCACCGCCGATGCCTGGAGCCCGGCGGCCGACGGGCCGCCCCTCCGCGACGGCTGACCGTGGGCCGCGTTCATGGCCGTGCATGCCAAGAGCAACGCCATAAGCAACGTCGTTCTCATCGGGTTGTCTCCTCGATCGGCAGAAACGGTCTCGAACCGCGCCGCGAGGCCCCGGGGCCTCACGACGACGCGAACCGGCGTTGAAAGCCGACTCGACGCTCGAGCTTCGTCACGGATTCGTCATTGGGATTGCGTCGTCCGTTGTCTTGCCAAGGTGCGTCAAGGCGTCGAGGCTTTCGACTTCGCCCGTTTGCCCTTGGGGCGCGCGGGTTTTGTATCCGGTGCCGAGCGGGGGTCGTGCGGGGTCGGCATCGGGGCCCCGATCGCTTCCCGCCACGAGGCGAGCTGGGCGTGAAGCTCTTTGGCCTTGTCGGGCATCGAGGCCGCCAGGTCCTTGCGCTCGCCCGGGTCGTCGCGCAGGTTGTACAGCTCCAGCCGGCCATCCTCGAAGAACTCCATGAGCTTCCAGTCGCCGGCGCGAATCGCGCCGACGGGCGTGGTCCGCCACGTCCCGGCCCCGGCGCCGAGATAGCCGGGAAAATGCCAGTAGATGGCCCCTCGGGCCATCTCCCGCTTGCCGTCGCCGGTCAGCAGGCTCGCGTAGCTCGCGCCGTCGAGGGGTTGGCCGGCGGACGGATCGGCGCCGGCAAGCTCCAGGAGCGTCGGGTAGAGATCGACGCTGTTGATGGGCGCGTCACACGTGCGGCCTGGGGGAATCGTGCCGGGCCAGCGCAAGACGCACGGCACGCGGATGCCGCCTTCGTAGAGCATGCCCTTGCCGCCGCGAAGAGGCGCGTTGTCGGTTACGGTGCCCGACTGAATGCCTTCGCGCTGGTACCCGCCCACCCCGCCGTTGTCGCTGGAGAATATCACCAGCGTATTCTTGCTCAAGTCGAGTTCGTCGAGCACGGCCAGCACGCGCCCGACGCTCTCGTCGACGCTGGCGATCATCGCGGCATAGGTGGGGTCGTGGTGGCCTTCCTCGGCCGGTTTGTCGCGGAATCTCGCGATCCGCTCCGTCTTGGCCTGATAGGGCGAGTGGACGCCGAAATGCGGCAGAAAGAGAAAGAACGGCTCGTCGCGCCGTCGGCGGATGAAGTCGACGGCCCGGTCGGTGAGGAAGTCGGCCAGATAGGTGTCGGCCGGGTATTCGACCTTCGGATTCGTGTTGAAGTCGAAATGCCTGCCCGCCGAGACGATCGCCTCGTCGAACCCTCGCCGGCCGGGGTGGTAGTCGTCTCGTTCGCCGAGATGCCACTTGCCGAACATGCCGGTCGCGTAACCCGACGCCCTCAGCGCCTGCGCGATCGTGACCCGATCCAGCGGAAGGGTCGTGACGTTCTCGACCGGGCGCAGCGAGCGGCTCCGCCAGTCGAATCGCTCGATGCTGCCCACCGTGTAGACTCCCGTGCGCGGGCCGTACTGGCCGCTTATCAAGGCCGCTCGCGTGGGCTGGCAGTTCGGGCCGCAGGTGTAGGCACTGGTGAATCGCATCCCCTCGTCGGCCATGCGGTCGACGTGCGGCGTCTCGTAGTACCGACTCCCGTAGCAGCCGAGATCGGTCCACCCGAGATCGTCGGCAAGGATCAAGACGATGTTTGGCGCACTGCCGCTGGCCAACCGTCCTTCGCCTTTTTCGGCACCGGGTGACCATCCCGGGGCGCAGGTGGCAAGTACAATCGCAGCGATTCCGGGTAGCAATGGGCTCGTGAAACAAGCGTGGCTTGGCGGCACAGCATGACAATGAGGTTGCATCGCGACACCTGCAGGGAATGGGACCGTGTCGGGGGGTCCGGCGCCCACGCCTGACCTGGGATCAGTATCAATGACCGACCACGGCGGGTCAATCGAATTCGCGCGGGTGACCGCGAACCGGCTTATACGGCTTGGAGGGCCCGTTCGAGGTCGGCCAGCAGGGCGTCGGGCTTTTCGACGCCGGCCGAGAGCCGCACCGTGTTGCGCTTCACGCCGAAGCTCGTGCGGCGCTCTTCGGGCAGGTAAAGCATCGTCGTGAGGTAGGGGATGCAGATCAGGCTTTCGGTCGCTCCCAAGCTCACGGCGTGGACGATTACGTTGAGCGCGTGGATGAACCGTTTGGCGTCTTCCTGCGATTGGCCCACATCGAAGGCCAGCACGCCGCCGAACCCCCCCCGCATCTGTCGGCAGGCGACTTCGTGGCCGGGGTCGTGCTTCAGGCCGGGGTAGAGCACGTTCGACACCTTGGGATGCCCGGCGAGCAGCTCGGCCATGGCCAGAGCGTTGGCCGACATGCGCTCGGCACGAAGCTCCAGGGTCTTGAGCCCCCGCTCCAGCAGCGAGGCCGAGTAGGCGTCGAGGGTCGTGCCGATTGCCTGGCGGGTGAACCAGAGGTCGTTGTAGTGCTCCTTGGAGCCGGCGATGGCCCCGGCCATGAGGTCGTTGTGCCCGCCCAGGGCCTTGGTCGCGCTGTGGACGACCAGATCGGCCCCCAAAGCCAGGGGGGTCTGATGGCAGGGGGTGGCGAACGTGTTGTCGACGACGAGCAGGGCCCCGGCGCGGCGGGCCGCTTCGCTCATGGCCGCCACGTCGACCACCTTGCACAGCGGGTTGCTGGGCGTTTCGAGGAAGATCATCTTCGTGTTGGGCTTGATCTGCTCGTCGATCGAGCGATAGCCGGCCGCGTCGAGCCAAGTGATCTCGACGCCCATGCGTTCGAGGATCAGCGACACCTTGTAGTGGGCGCCGTAGATGTCGTGGAAAAGGACGACGTGGTCGCCGGCGCTCAGGTAGGTCAGGTAGACCATGGTGCAGGCGGCCATGCCGGTGGTGCAGACGATGCAGTCGTCGGCCCCTTCGAGGGCGGCGATCCGCTTTTCGACGGCCCGCACCGTGGGGTTGTCGTCGCGATGATAGGTATACCCGTCGATCTCGCCGTCGGTGATCTTGCGCAAGACCTCGAACGATTGGTACTCGTAGTTGACCGCGTGCACGATGGGGGTGACCATCGGCCGATTGCCGTAAGGCGTAAGGGGATCGTCGCCCATCCACCATTCTCCTCAAACAGACGTCAATTTCGGACCAGCGCGGGCCGGAGGGGCCAACATACTGCCGGACGGCGCCCGACGCAAGCCGGCGGCACGCGGTCGGGCGCCCCGTGGCGGAGCGAGCGGCGGGATTCGGACCGAATCGTTCGCGGCCCCTTTTCGCAAGTGACCGCGAGGTCTGGAGTTCCGCGCCGCGATGCCGTTGACACCCCGGAACGACGGCGCCTACAATGCGGCCCAAACCGGCCCGAGGCCGCCCTCGGAGGTCGAACCTCCCCGGCGGAAAGCCGGCTCGGCCCCCGTCGGTCGTAGATCCCCGTCGCTTCGCGAAAGCCCGTTGCCTATGAACAGCCATTCGACGCCGCCGGCATCCGAGACGCTCTTCGGCCATCCGGCAGGATTGTTCACCCTGTTTTTCGCCGAGATGTGGGAGCGATTCAGCTACTACGGCATGCGGGCCCTGTTGATGTTCTACATGATCAAGGGGTTCCTGGGTTACGGCGACAACGACGCCTATGCCGTGTACGGGGCCTTTACGGCGCTGGTCTACATGACGCCCTTTTTCGGCGGCCTGCTGGCCGACCGCCTGCTGGGGGCGCGGCGGGCCGTGATCCTGGGGGGCGTCTTGATGGCCGCCGGCTACTCGATGATGAGCGTCGAAAACGGCATCGGGTTCTTTACCGCCTTGGCCCTGCTGATCTGCGGCAACGGGTTCTTCAAGCCGAACATCTCGACGATCGTCGGCACCCTCTATCCCGAGCGCAGCCCCAAGCGCGACGGCGGGTTTACGATCTTCTACATGGGGGTCAACTTGGGTGCCGCCATGTCGCCGCTGTTGTGCGGGTACATCGGTGAGACGCACGGATGGCACTACGGGTTCGGGTTGGCCACGATCGGGATGCTCACGGGCATCGCCGTGTTCGTGGCTCCCTCGGTGAGGTCGCAAATCGCGATGGCCCTGGTCGCCCTGGCCGCGGCGGTCAACGTCTTCGTCTTCGCCCCGAGCGTTCGGGAGTGGCTCGGGCCGTTGGGGCCGTGGGTCGAGGCGGCTCTCGCCCTTCCCGACCTGCAAACCTACATGAACGTCGCCGTGCTCGTCTTGCTGGTGGCGGCCGGCCTGTACGCCCTGGCCGAGCTTGGCTGGGACCGGCTCGAAGAGTCGCCCGAGAGTCGCCGGATCGCCCGGCTTGTGATCATGGGCGGCGCCCTGGCGGCCGCGGCGGGGCTCCTCCGATTCTATCCCGAAAGTCCCTTTGTCGTCGGGGTGAACATTTTCGTCGCTCTGTCACTTTTGATTGCCGGGGTAATTGCCTGGATCGCCTTGGGGCGAGGCGGGCTTCCCCGGGAAGCCGGCGCCGCGCCCGACGCCGAGCGCCTGCGCCGGCCGGTGCTCGGGCCCATCTCGGCCGAGTGGATGGTCTACCTGGGAACGGCCGTTTCCGTCGGGTTCTTCGTGCTGTTGGTCTCGGGATTTGCCCTCGTCACCCCCGACGGCAGGCCCGTGGCCGTCATTCCCGGCTGGGTCGTGCAGGACATGCACGACAGCCCGATCGCCGCCGTGCAGGTCTTGGCCGTGGTGGTCCAGGAGATGAGCCGCCCGGCCGGCCTCGTGCTGGTGCTCTCGGGACTGATCGCGTTCGCGTACCTGGGGATCGAGACGTTTCGGCTCGAAAAGATCCCGCGCGAGCGGATGTTCGTCGTGCTGATCCTCACCTTCTTTTCGATGCTGTTCTGGGCGTTTTTCGAGCAGGCGGGCAGCTCGATCAACAACTTCACCGACCGGAACGTCGACCGCGTGTTCACCGAGCGCGCCGTCGGCCCCGACGACCTAGGCAAGTCGATCCGACTTCAGCCCACCCAGAAGCAGCTCGGCTACCACAACGGCGATCGGCTCTTCACGATCGACGCGCTCGACAAGCTCCGGAGCGAACATCGGGCCGACCCCAACTTCGAGATCGACTGGACGATCGCCGACGACAACGTGGGCATGGGGCTGGCCGGCCGGAGCCACGAGATCCCGGCCAGCACGTTCCAGTCGGTCAACCCGATCTACATCATGATCTTCGGCCTGATCTTCACGGCCCTGTGGGGCGCGCTGGCTAGGCGGGGCCTCGAACCGAGCACGCCGATCAAGTTTTCTCTGGGCCTGCTGCAATTGGGCCTGGGGTTCGGCGCCTTCTGGTACGGGGCCCAGACGGCCGACGCGCGGGGCATGGTGTCGTTGACCTGGCTGTTGCTGGGATACATGCTGCACACGACCGGCGAGCTTTGCCTTTCGCCGGTCGGACTGTCGATGGTCACCAAGCTCTCGCCGGCCCGGCTGGTGAGCACGGTGATGGGCGCGTGGTTCCTGGCGACCGCCTTCTCGCAATTCCTGGCCGCGATCATCGCCCAGTTCACCGGGGTCAGCTACGAGGCGAACGGCGAGTCGGCCGGCATTCCCATCCCGAAAGAGACGGTTCACGTCTACGGCGACGTGTTCGCCAAGATCGCGCTGAGCGCGCTGGTTTCGGCCGCGATCTGCTTTGCTCTGTCGCCGAGGCTCAGCCGCTGGATGCACCCCGAGGCGGTGGCGCCGGGCGAGGGGGAAGTGTAAGACGCGAAGCGCTCGTCGCGACTCGATGCATCGACTCATCCCGGCATCGTCGTTCGCGCAGTCGCGATGTGCCGCCCGAGGGGACGGTCCGGCGTTCGCGACCGGTTCGCCGGCTTTCGACACGACCTCCGGCGGGTCGCGAAAACTCGGGCCGCCCCCCGATCAACGGCGGGCGGTCGTTCCGGGCTACTTCACCAACACGAGGGGCCGGTCGTCGGCGATCTTGCGGAAGACCGAGAGCAGTTGAGCCTCGTAGTCCCACACGGATTCGCCGCCGGGGACATTGAAATGCACGCCCTCGGTGATCTGGGCGATCTCTGCCATCAGGGCCGTATCCGCTTCCGAGCCGAGACTGATCGTGACGACGGGGTAGCGTTTCTCGGCCGCGATCGCCGCTTGTTCGAGGGCATAGGCCCTCGCCGTGCTCGTGTTGCCCGGCCGGTTGGCGATGCCGTCGGTCATGAGCACGATCATCTTCCTGGCGCCCGGGCGGGCGTTGGCGTCGAGCTCGTTCCAGGCGTAGTGAATTCCCGCGCCGATGTTCGTGTAGTTGTCGTAATGTCCGGCTTGCCGGTGCCGGACAACGCTTTCGATCGCGTCGAAGTCCTCGGTGAGCGAGTTCTCGGTCAGGGCCGTCTGCGACGGCGAGTTGTAGATCACCAGGCCCACGCGATCGTCGCAGTCGACTTCCTGGATGTACTCCATGAACACGCCGACCGAGTCCTTCAGCGCGGTAACCGGCTGGGCACTGGCCATCCACAAATCGGGCGTTTGGGCGTGGGTCGGCTTCTTCTCGAGCCAGTAGTTGATCAGCGTCATGTAGCCGTACTTCTTCTTGTAGCCGGCGTCGCGCACGTTGCCGTTCGAGCGGCAGTAGTAGAGATAATCGTTCCAGCTTCCCGAGGGATAGGGATAGGCGACGCCGTCGAGCCCGAAGGCCGTTCGGATCGCCGCGTAGTCGCCGTCGAAGCGCTCGCCGTAGCCGGGTCCTTCGCCGCTGTCGTTCGGGCCCGACTTGACCCAGACGCGGACGATGTCTTTGTAGTAGTTGTAGCCGCTGCCGCGGAAAGCACCGGTGGTGCCGCTCAAGCCTTCTTGTTTTTCTCGTGTGCCGTCGGAGAACTCCATGACCACATTCGAGAGGTCCTTGGTCGACTCGATCCAAAGGTCGTCGGCGCGGAAGGTGACCTGGATGTGGGGAATGAAACCCGAGGCCGGCTGGCCTTCGAGCGTCAGATACTGCGGCTCGAACTGGAGCTCCC